>Ga0335075_10012493_pt1 | contig 12825 bp, 8 predicted proteins | sample Lox_Sample_24_FD_206723 | JGI IMG/M metagenome (GOLD analysis project Ga0335075, IMG submission 206723) | Soil microbial communities from Loxahatchee National Wildlife Refuge, Florida, United States - Lox_Sample_2.4 | ecosystem: Environmental > Terrestrial > Soil > Wetlands | place: USA: Florida... | reverse complement strand
GTGGTGGTACCTGACCGGCAACCTGGACTCGGCCGACGGCGCGCGCTTCGGCTTCGAGCTGACGATCTTCCGCTTCGCGCTGGCGCCCGGCATTCCAACACGAGGCTCGCCCTGGCGCACCCGTCAGATCTACCTTGGACACTTTGCGGTCACCGACGTTGCACGACGGAGATTCCGCTTCAGCGTGAAGCGCGCACGCGGTGCGCTCGGGCTCGCGGGCGCGCGAGCGGATCCGTTCCGGGTCTGGGTCGGCAATTGGCGGTTCGACCGCGACGCGGTACAGGCAGCCGGCAACGGCTATGCGCTGTCACTGACGGCCCAGCCTCTGTTGGCACCCGTGCTGAACGGTGAGCGGGGGTTGAGCCGCAAGTCCGGCGAGCCGGGGAATGCCACCTACTATTACTCCGTCCCGCGCGTTGCCGTGCAGGGAACGATCGTCCGTGACGGCCGGCCGCTCCGGGTCCGTGGTCTGGCGTGGCTCGACCGGGAATGGGGCAGCGGCAGGCTGGGTCCCCGGGAGATCGGCTGGGACTGGTTCGGGCTGCAGCTCGGCGATGGCTCGAGCCTCATGTTCTATTCCCTTCGCGACCGCGGCGGCGCCGAGGACCCCTACAGCGCGGGCACCTGGATCGACCCGGAAGGACATTCCCGGCCTCTTTCCCGGGGCGACGTGCACATCCAGGTGCTGGGCCACTGGACCGACGCCCAGGGCGCCCGCTATCCCTCGCAATGGCGGCTGCGGGTCCCGTCGAGCGGCCTCGACATCACCGTCCGCCCCGTCCTCGCGGACCAGGAGCTCGTCACCTCTCCCAGGTACTGGGAGGGCGCGGTCGATTTGTCCGGTACCCGAGACGGCCGACCGCTCGCCGGGCGCGGCTACGTCGAGTTGACGGGATACGCCGGAACGACTTCCGGATCAGCCGGAATCAGATGACGCCGTTCCACGGCTGCGCAATGATTCGCGCGATGCGCCAAAAGGCCGGAGGCAACAGACGATGAGAATCGTGCGGGGAATCTTTTGCGCCGCTGCCGTCATGGCGATGGCGCTGACGGCAGGCACGGCATGCGCGCAGATCAGCCGCGGCGACCGTTATTCGGGACTGCCCTGGGCGACGCGCTCGCCGGTGCTGGCGCAGCACGGCATGGTCGCGAGCGAGCAGCCGCTCGCCTCGGAAGCGGCCGTGCAGATCCTCAAGAAAGGCGGCAGCGCGGTGGATGCCGCGATCGCGGCCAATGCGATGATGGGCCTGATGCAACCGGTGCTGAACGGCATCGGCGGCGATCTCTTCGCCATGGTTTACGACCCCCGGACGCACAAGCTCTATGGCTATAACGCCTCGGGCTGGTCGCCGCAGGGCCGCGACCTCGCCAGAATGACGGCCGAAGTCGCCGCGGCATACAAAAAAGCCGGCATGACGCCGAAAGCGCACATCCCGCCGGTGGGATCGCTGCCGATCACGGTACCCGGCACGGTGGACGGATGGTTCGCACTGCACGGCCGGTTCGGCAGGCTGCCCATGAGCGAGGACCTCGCGCCTGCCATCGCCTTCGCCAGCAACGGCTTTCCGGTGACCGAGCTCATCTCGGAGTACTGGAAAGGCAACATGGCGGCGTTCGCGCGCTACAAAGGCCTGATCGAGGAGAGTGCCAACGCGCGTCACACGTATCTCATTCCCGATGCCCATGGCGGCCACACGCCGGCCCAGGGCGAGATCTTCCGCAATCCCGACCTGGCGCACACGCTGACGATGATCGCGCAGGGCGGACGCGACGTGTACTACAAGGGGCCCATCGCGCACACCATCGACGCTTATTTCAAGCGCATAGGTGGTGACCTTCGTTACTCCGACTTCGCCGATTTCCATGGGGAATGGGTCGAGCCCCTGTCGGTGAACTATCGCGGCTACGACGTCTACGAGCTGCCGCCCAACGGCCAGGGCCTGGCGGCGCTGGAGATGCTGCAGATCCTCAAGCATTTCGACCTGAAGAAAATGGGTCCCGGGTCGGCCGACGCCCTGACGGCGATGCTGGAAGCCAAGCGGCTCGCCTACGAGGACCTCGCCAAGTGGTATGCCGACCCGCGCTTCTATCACGCGCCGCTCAAGGGATTGATCTCCGACGCCTATGCGCAGCAGCGCCTGAAGGAAATCGACCTCCGGCACGCGAATCCCAACATCGGTCCCGGCGACCCGAGACTCTTCCAGGGCGACACCATCTACCTCACCACCGCCGACAAGGACGGCATGATGGTCTCGCTCATCCAGTCGAACTATCGCGGCATGGGCTCGGGCCTGGTGGCCGATCATCTGGGATTCATGTTCCAGGATCGCGGCGAGCTCTATTCGCTGAATCCGAAGGACGCGAACGTCTATGCGCCGCGCAAGCGCCCGTTCCATACCATCATTCCGGCGTTCGTGATGAAGGACGGCGAGCCTTTCATGTCGTTCGGCGTGATGGGCGGCGACATGCAGCCGCAGGGCCACGTGCAGATACTGACCAACATCATCGACTTCGGCATGAACGTGCAGGAGGCGGGCGATGCGGCGCGCTGGCGTCACTATGGCAACGCCGAGCCGACCGGCGAGCCGTCGACCGGCATCGGCACGGTGGAGATGGAGAGCGGCTTCTCGCCCGCCGTGAAGGCGGAGCTGGCGAGGCGCGGCTACAGGATCGTTCCCGGCACCGGCAGTTTCGGCGGCTATCAGGCGATCATGTTCGACCCCAAGCAACACGTTTACTGGGGCGCGAGCGAGATGCGCAAGGACGGCGAGGCAATAGGCTATTAGTTGCCCATGGACGCGCGTCTGGCCGAATCATGAAGCGGCACGAAAGCGTAGCAGGCACACGGAGGTGCCCCGCCGCCGCAGGTGGCTTCATACTATGCGGCCCGCTCGGCGACCAGGAACAGGCGCGGGAAGGCCAGCAGCACGCCGCCGTCGGCCAGCGGAGGATACGCCGCCGCGATTCCCGTTGTGTAGGCGGCGAGGTACTGCCTGCGCTCCGCTTCCGACAGCGGATCGAGAAAGGGCCGCAATCCGGTGGAGCGGACGAACTCCACTATCGCATCCGCGCCGCTGAGCGCATGGTGGTAGGTGGTGCGCCAGATATCGACCCGGCCGGCAATGGGCCGCAACGCCTCGTAATAGACGCGCGCGGGCGCTAGCGCCTCGCGCGCCGCGCCGGCGAGGCGCTCGCTCCACGGTCCTGCCAGGGCCACTTCGCGCATCAGCCGGTGGGTAGGCTCCGACAGGTTGTCAGGCATCTGCACGGCGAGAGTGGCGCCTCCCGGCAGAGCCGCCAACACGCGGGGCAGCTGCTCGAGATGTCGCGGAATCCACTGGTAGGTGGCATTGGCAAACACGAGGTCGACGCCCAAATCGGGCAGCCAGACCGCCGCGTCGGCGAACCCGAAGCGCACGTGCGGCAGGCGCCGGCGCGCCTCCTCCAGCATGGCGGGCGAGTTGTCGAGGCCGATGATTTCCGCCTCCGGATAGCGGGCCCCCAGCAATTCGGTGGAATTGCCCGGCCCGCAGCCCATGTCCACGATCCGTCGCAGGCCGCCGGGACGCACGCCGGCGAGAAGGTCGCGCGCCGGACGGGTACGCTCGTCCTCGAACTTCAGATAAGTCGCGGGGGACCAGTCGGTGGAAGCCAATGCAACTCCTAGTTTGAAGCGCTGGATCGGGGCATTGCGCTGCGCAGTCCCTGCTCCGCGCAAGCCGGGGGCGTCCATCCATGGCCACCCGTGCGACGCAGGCGTCGCACCCTGCCCCGCCCAGCCCGCCGCGGGCAAAAGGCGTGGCTTTTGCCCACGGCTCCGCCACCTGCGGCGGCGGGGCACCTCCCTGTGCCTGTCATCCGCTCGCGCCGCTTCATGATTCGGGGTTGACGGTATCCATGGGAGCTAACGTGAGTCGCCGCTCTGACGCTGCTGCCTTTCCTGGCGCTGCCGTTCGCGGTGCGCATGGCGTTCCGTGGTCATCCATACCACCACGTCCCACGCATTGTGGATGCCGATGAAGAGAAGCAGCAACACCGCCCCGCTCACCGAGTAAAGCGCGGCCGCCGCCCGGAACGGCAAGGCGCAGCCCGTCGCCGCGAGTGCCAGGTACGCCAGCACCGGGAGCACGCCGTTCCAGATCCAGTCGGAGCTGAACGGCTCGTAGGCGCCGGATCGGAAGCCGATCATCCGGCTGACGACGGTGCCGCAGTAGATCAGTCCGGCCACGCCCGTGACGGCAAGCAGGACGCCCAGCGTGAGCGCCGTCTGCCCGGGAACGCACAGCAGCGCCGACAACCAGAGTGCGGCACCGAAATGCACCGCGGTCGGTGTGATGAAGACGCGCGTACCCGTGAGCCGCGTCGTCGCCGAGCCGGTATCTTCGCCTCTCTCCGCCGAGATCGTGATCACGACGAAAGTCAGTCCCGTGAGCGCGCCCGCCGACGAGCCCACCAGGACATAGAAGCTCTGCCAGTCGGTCAGGGCGAGCGCGTGGCTCAGCGAAAGGTCCGGCATGGACGTATTCTACCGATTGGTGGTGATGGTCAATACCGTGTGTTGGGGCGGCGGCACGGCCGTGTAGAGCGTCGTTCGACCGCCGGGGCCGCTGCCACCGCTGCCGGTGGCGCCGATCCAGACGTATCCGGGGTTGGCGACGCGGATGTCGTACCGGATCGTCTTGCCATCGCGGGTGTCGGAGCCCTCGATGCGGGCCGGGCGGTCGACGTAGATCAGCATCAGCGGCCGGCGGGACCGCGCGTCCAGCCAATCCATCCTGCCCACGGCCTCGATGCCGTCGCGCTGCAGGGCGATCGGCGTGAGCCGCGCAAGCCGGGCATCACGAGGCGTGATCCTCATGAACCGCAGCTCGAAGTCGGTCGGCCCGAGCTCCGTCTCCAGGTCGCCCTGCGTGCGGTTGAGATCGAGCGTGAACCCGCCGGCGGTCCGGCTCACCGGCGCGACAAAGGAGCCCGTGTTGGGCGCCCCATAAAAGTCGCCGACGATGTACGGAAAGATCAGCCGGTACCCGCCCGCCGGCGCCGGCCCCACGATCTCGATGGCCGAGTGAATCACCCATTCCGGATGGTGCGGCCCCCAACTGCATCCGGCTGATGCGATGACCAGCGCGACCGTACAAAAGCGAATGAAGAAGCGGCCCAGGGCCGTTCCCTGGGCCGCGAGGTCGAATACGGTCATACCGCGCGCTCGCGCACAAAATCGCCGGAGCGATTTTGGACGGCGAATGCCGGCCCGCGGGGGCTCGGCGCAGGGACGGGGCCGAGCAAATCGCCGGGGGCGATTTGCGCCAATCTAAGGAGACGCCGGCGTTGCTTGTGTTCCGGGCGGCAAAGGACTCGCTTGCGCACCGGGGTTACTCTGCGCCGGTGGAGTACCCATCGCCGGCGGCGTCGCCGTAATGGCGGCGCGGAACTGCTGCAGCTTCTGCTTGATGATGCTGGCGTTCTGCGGGCCCATGCGGATCAGCAGCTTCTGCCCCGCCGGCAGCGCCTCGAGCTTGGGATCCGAGAACTGATAGAACACCTTCGGGCGCACCAGATAGATCGGGCCCGATTCATCCGGGGTCGCCAGCAGGCTGTCGATGGCCAGGACCATGCGGTCGTTGAAGTACTTGCCCGGATAACCGAGGTTCTCGTAGGCCTGTTGGAAGAGCGGATAGAGACGGAAGTAGAGATCCGCCAGCGCCTTCGGATCGGTCGAGCTCACGACCTGCATGAGCGGCGCATAGCGCGCGTAGTTCTGCTGACTGAGCAGGGTCGAGCCGGCCTGGGTGTCGACCGCAGTCTCGCCCGGGGTCGGCTGTACCGGCCGCAGCTCCGCCGCGACCTTCTTGCGGGGCAGGTTGTCGACCGTGACCACGAAGTCACGGATGACCTGGTGCGGAACGATGAACTTGGCTACCGCCGGCTTGCCGAGCAGTCCCGACAGCGAGTCGAGGACGACCGAATCGCTCTGATCGAGCGGTGGCAGCGGCGTCTGCTGCTCAGCTGCGGACGGGATCGGATGCTGTATGGCGGGGACCGGCGGCGGCGCCGGCTGCGGTGCGGCCACCGGATGCGGCGGTGGCGCCGCCGGCGCGGGAGAGTAATATCGGTAGTAGACGCCGATGGCGATGGCGGCGGCGATCACGATTCCGGCCGACCACCAGATGGCTTTGTCCCGGAACGACTCCTCCGGGTCCGTCGCCTTGTTCCACATCCAGCGGCTCTCCGCACAGTGACGAATCGACGTACTTTACTCTGATCGCGCCCGGATCGCACTTGAGCGTCGGCCCCGCTTCGCACCCATGACCCAAGCCTTTTGTCCGGCCTTTCGGCCGGCCTTTCACCCCGCCGTCAACCGCTGGCTGGAGCGCGCCTTCCAAGCGCCGACGCCGGCGCAGCAGCAGGCGTGGCCCGCCATCCAGGCGGGCCGGCATACGCTGATCGCCGCGCCCACGGGCTCCGGCAAGACGCTCGCCGCATTCCTGGCCGCGATCGACCTGCTGGTGCGCGAGGCTCTCGAGCGCGGCGGACTGCAGGACGAGACGTACATCGTATACGTCTCCCCGCTGAAGGCTCTTTCCAACGACATCAGGCGCAACCTCGAGGCGCCGCTTGCCGGCATCCGCGATGAGCTGCGCGCCCTGGGGCTGCCCGATATCGAGATCCGTACCTTCGTGCGCACCGGCGATACGCCGCAGCACGAGCGGCAGAGCATGCGCCGGCGGCCGCCGCACATCGTAGTCACCACTCCGGAGTCGCTCTACATCCTCCTCGGCTCGGAGTCCGGGCGCGCGATGCTCACCAGCGTGCGCAGCGTCATCGTCGATGAGATACACGCGATGGTCGGCAGCAAACGCGGACTGCACCTGGCGCTGTCCCTGGAGCGCCTGGAAGCGCTCGCCGGACGGCGGCTGACGCGCATCGGCCTCTCGGCAACCCAACGTCCAATCGAAGAGGTAGCGCGATTTCTCGTCGGTACCCGGCAGCTGCGCGCCGACGGCGAAGCAGACTGCGCGATCATCGATATCGGCCACGTCCGCCACCGCGACCTGCAGATCGAGGTGCCGGCGGCGCCGCTCGAGGCAGTCATGTCGGGCGATGTCTGGACACAGGTATACGACCGTCTCGCTCAACTCGCGGGCGAGCACCGCACGACGCTCATCTTCGTCAATACGCGCCGGCATTCGGAACGGATCGCGCGCCATCTGTCGGAGCGCATCGGCGAAACGCTGGTCGCCGCACATCACGGCAGCCTGGCGAAGGAATTGCGCCTGTCGGCGGAGTCGCGGCTGAAGCGCGGGGAGCTCAAGGCGCTCGTCGCCACCGCATCGCTGGAGCTCGGCATCGACATAGGTGACGTGGACCTCGTGTGTCAGATCGGTTCGCCGCGGTCCATCGCGGCCCTGCTGCAGCGCGTCGGCCGGTCCGGACACAGCCTGGGCGGAACCCCGAAAGGGCGGCTTTTCCCGCTGTCGCGCGACGATCTGATCGAGTGCGCGGCGTTGCTCGACTGCGTGCGCCGCCGCGAGCTCGACCGGCTGCGCATTCCCGCCAAGCCCCTGGATGTGCTGGCGCAGCAGATCGTGGCCGAAGTCGCGGCGCGGGAGTGGGACACCGATGAGCTCTTCGCCCTGCTGCGGCGCGCCTATCCCTACCGTGACCTGCAGCGGGCTGAGCTCGACGATGTCATCCGCATGCTCGCCGACGGCTTCACCACGCGACGCGGGCGACGCGGAGCTCTCATCCACTACGACGCGGTCAACCGCAAAGCGCGCGGCCGGCGCGGCGCGCGTCTGACCGCGCTGACCTCCGGCGGGACGATTCCCGATACCGCCGACTACACCGTGCTGCTCGAGCCGCAATCGCAGCCCGTCGGCACCATCAACGAGGATTTCGCCGTCGAGAGCCTGCAGGGCGATGTCTTCCAACTGGGTAACACGTCCTATCGTATCCTGCGCGTCGAGCAGGGCACGGTGCGGGTGGAAGACGCGCACGGTCAGCCGCCTTCGATTCCCTTCTGGCTGGGCGAGGCGCCGGGCCGGTCGGATGAGCTGTCGACGGGTGTCTCGCGCCTGCGCGCCGAGGTCGGCAGCCGGCTCGATGGCGGGCTGGAACCGGCGGTACGCTGGCTCGAGGACGAAGTCGGCGTGGCCGGGCCGGCCGCGGTGCAGGCCGCGGGCCATCTCGCGGCCGCGCGCGCCGCGCTCGGCACGCTGCCCACCCGGGAGACGGTGGTTCTCGAGCGCTTCTTCGACGAGGCGGGCGGCATGCAGCTCGTCATCCACTCGCCCTTCGGCAGCCGCGTCAACCGCGCCTGGGGGCTGGCGCTGCGCAAGCGCTTCTGCCGCTCATTCAACTTCGAGCTGCAGGCGGCCGCCACCGAGGATGCCATCGTGCTGTCGCTCACCACCGCGCACAGCTTCGAGCTGGAGGAGGTGTCGCGCTACCTTCATTCCAACACCGTGCGCCCCCTGCTCGTGCAGGCGCTGTGTGCGGCGCCGATGTTCCCGGCGCGCTGGCGCTGGAGCGCGGCGATCGCGCTGGCGCTGCCGCGGTTTCGCGGCGGCCGCAAGGTCCCGGCGCCGCTCGCCCGCATGGCGGCGGAGGATCTCCTGGCCTCGGTGTTTCCCGATCAGGTGGCCTGCGCGGAGAACCTCGCCGGCGAGCTCGAGATCCCCGATCACCCGCTGGTCCGGCAGGCGATCCGCGACTGCCTCGAGGAGGCGATGGACATCGACGGCCTCGAGGCGCTGCTGCGCGCGCTGGAGAGCGGCGCGGTCGGCGTCGTGGCGCGGGACCTCACCGAGCCCTCGCCGCTCGCGCTCGAGGTGTTGTCGGCGAGGCCCTATGCCTTCCTCGATGACGCCCCGCTGGAGGAGCGGCGCACTCAGGCGGTGTTGAGTCGCCGTTGGCTCGACCCCGAGGCGGCGGGCGACCTCGGCGCCCTCGATCCGGCGGCCATCGCGCGCGTGCGCGAGGAAGCGTGGCCCGATGCCGCCGATGCCGATGAGCTGCACGATGCGCTCGGCTGGCTCACCTACATGACGGAAGCGGAGATGGGCAGGCGGCCCGATTGGGCCGAGTGGGCGGGGAGCCTCGCCGCCGGCCGCAGGGCTGCCCGCCTGAGCGCGGGCGCCGCGACGGTCTGGGTCGCAGCCGAGCGCCTGCCGCTGTTGCAGGCCGTCCTCCCCGGCGCACGGACGGAGCCGTCCATCGAAGCGCCGCCCGGCTATGCCGGGTCCTGGAGCGAGGATGAGGCGCTGGTCGAGATCGCGCGCGGCCGCCTGCAGGGCCTGGGTCCGGTCTGCGCCGCGGCCCTGGGGCAGCCCATCGGCGCGGCGACGGGACGGATGGCAACCGCGCTGGCGGCGCTGCAGGCCGAGGGATCGGTGATGCATGGGCGCTTCACGGCCGAGGCGCCCGAAGACGGAGAATGGTGTGAGCGCGGCCTCCTGGCGCGCATCCACCGCTACACCGTGAAGCGCCTGCGCGCCGAGATCGAGCCGGTCGAGCCGCGCGATCTGTTGCGCTTCCTGCTCGAATGGCAGCGCGCCGCCCCTCGCGCGCGCATGGAAGGACCGGACGCCGTTGCCGCCATCCTCTCGCAGCTCGAAGGCTTCGAGGCGCCTGCCGGCGCCTGGGAGACGGAGATCCTGCCGGCGCGCATCAGCGAATACGACCCGGCGTGGCTCGATGAGCAGTGTCTCGCCGGCCGCTTCGTCTGGACGCGGCTCGCGCGGCGCCGGGCCGAATCCGGACCTGCCGCGGGTCCCGTCCGCGGCACGCCGATCGCGCTGCTCGGCAGGCGGCACCTGCGTACCTGGGCCGCTCTTGCGGGCCCGGTCGATGCCGGCGCGCCGTCTGCGAACGCCCGCCGGGTGTTGGAGTACCTCCAGGCTCACGGCGCCTCCTTCTTCGACGAGATGGTGGAGGGCACGTCGGGGCTCCTGCCCTCGCAGGCGGAGGAGGGACTGGCGGAGCTGGTGGGTCTCGGCCTGGTCAACTCCGACAGCTTCGGCGGACTGCGCGCTCTGTTGGTTCCATCCGAGCGCCGCAGATCCTCCACGGGACTGCGGCGCCGCCGGCGCGCGCTCTTCGGTATGGACTCGGCCGGACGTTGGGCGCTCGTGCGCCGCGAGCAGAGTGCCGCCGTCAACGGCCGCACGGATGCCGACACCGTGGAGCTCGTGGCCCGCGGACTGCTGCGCCGCTGGGGAGTCGTCTTCTGGCGCCTCATCGCCCGCGAGGCGGACTGGCTGCCGCCCTGGCGGGAGCTCCTCTTCTGCTACCGGCGCCTCGAAGCCCGCGGCGAGATCCGCGGCGGCCGCTTCGTCGCCGGTCTCTCCGGCGAGCAATTCGCCGCGCCCGAGGCCGTGGGACTGCTGCGGGACGTGCGCCGCCGCCCGCGCGATGGCGAATGGGTGTCGCTCTCCGCCGCCGATCCGCTCAACCTGCTCGGCCTGCTGACACCCGGCTCACGGCTGCCCGCGCTCGCGGGCAACAGGATCCTCTACCGCGACGGCCTGCCGCTTGCCACCCTCGCGGGCGGCGAGGTGCGCTTCCTGGAGACGCTGGATGCGGCCGTGCAGTGGGAAGCGCGGAACGTGCTGCTGCGGCGGCATGTGCCCGCTGCCCTCGCCGACATCGCCTGACGTCGAGCCGGCAGCGTCGGACGCCCGAAATAGGCTCAGATCACAGGGAGTGCACAGCTAATCCACAAGCGTTCCACAGCCGAGCCGCGATATGCTCCCGCTCATGCCCTTCAGGCTTGCCAGGCGCCAGAGTCATCGTGGCGATGCCACGGTCCTCGGCACGTATTTCTTCTCCAGCCGCACGGTGCAGGTGCTGCGGACCCTCGACGAGCGCATCGAATGGACCTGTGATTGCGAGCGGTTCCGCCGCCAGGGCCGTCGCGAAACCCCTCTCTGGTGCAAGCATATCGCGAAAGCCGCCGCGCGACGCTCGCTGGAGCGCCTGACCCGCCGGATCGGCCCCCGGGGCGGCGCCGAGATCCCTCCCCCTCTTACGCCTCGATGAGGCCGTGACGGATGGCGAGCAGCGTCAGCTCGGACTGGTTGGAAACGCCCAGCTTCTGCTTCACGTTGTAAAGATGGGTGCCGACCGTGGAGGCCGAGAGCCTCAGGTCATCGGCGATCCGCTGCACGCTGGCGCCGCGCGCGAGGCGGATGAAGACATCGAACTCCCGTTCCGACAGCCGCTTGATGGGTGATGATTCCGTCCCTCCGATGTCTTCGAGCGCGAGTCGCTGCGCGACGCGCGGATCGATGTAGCGCTGGCCGCTGCCGACGGCCGATACGGCTTCGAGCAGGGCCTCCGGCGCGCTGCGTTTCGACAGGAAGCCGAGCGCCCCCTCGCGTAGTGCCCGCCGGGCATGCATCGGGTCATCGTGAGCGGAGAGCGCAAGGACCCTCGCCTGCGGGTCGTGCGCGCGGATGCGCCGCAACGCTTCGATTCCGCCCATGCCGGGCATCGCGATATCCATGACCACGACATCGGGAGACAGCTCGAGGTAGTGCTGGCAGGCGGCTTCGCCTGATTCGGCCTCGCCGATCACCGCGATGTCGGCGCGCGCCTGCAGCAACAGCCGGAAGCCCGTGCGCACCACGGCGTGATCATCGGCGAGCAGGACCCGGATCACGCGCTCACCCGCGGCACGCCGGCGAGCGGGATCTCCGCCGTGAGGAGCGCGCCCCGGCGCTCACTGTTACGCAGCGTCAACCTGCCGCCCAGTTGGCCGACGCGCTCACCGAGGCCTCGCAGCCCATAGTGCCCGGGCCGGGACCAATCCTCCGGCACGCCGACACCATCATCCGTGACGGTGACCGTGAGGCTGCCCGGCGCGGCGCGCAAGTCGACATCGATCCGCGACGCGTTTGCGTGGCGCAGGGCATTGCTCAGCCCTTCCTGCACGACGCGGTAGGCAGCGAGCGCGACGCCGGGACCGGGATTGAACGCGAGCTCCTGACGCAGCGTCAGGGTCACCCCCGGGTGGCGGACCTGCAGGTCACGCACCAGGCCCTCGAGCGCGTCCGAGAAGCTGAGCGTATCGAGAGCGGTGGGCGCCAGCCGCGGTATCAGGCCGTGCATGGCGTCGTAGAGGCGCGCGGCCTCCTCCGAGATGAGACGCGCCGCCTCCTGCATCGGCGCCTGGCTCGACTGGCCGACGATCGCCTGGGCGAGGCTGCGGATCGCCGTCACCGACTGGCCGAACTCGTCGTGCAACTCCTGGGCGATCAGCCGCCGCTCCTCGTCCACCCGCTGCTCGATCACGACCGGGGCCACCGCGCGCTCCACCATCCAGAACGCGAGGCCGTTGAAGATGAGGAGCATGCCGGCGGCGATGGCGAACAGCCGGGTGATGGCGTCCCAGCCGTCCAGGATGCCGCGCGAGGGCGCGGCCTGCACGATGAGCTCCAGGCCCGAGGGCAGCAGGAAGACGTAGCGGGGGATGCTCGGGGCGACGAAGTGGGCGAACCAGGCGGGCGCATAGTGCCCCGCCTTGTAGGTGGCGGGCGGCGAGTGGTAGATCACGCGCCCGTCGCGATAGGCCAGGACGATGTCATTGGAGCGCACGTGCCCGAGTTGTGTCAGGAACTCGCTCACGGCCTGCGTACCGCCGATGAGTCCATACACGTTGACCAGGCGGCCGAGGAGCTGGATGGCCACCTGGTTGGCCGACAGGATGTCCTCCCGTATGCGGGAGCGGGTGAGCTGCACCTCGGACGCGACCAGGACGATCATCCACGCTATCGTCAGGCCGGTGACCACCAGATGCAGGCGTGTGCGCAGCTTCATCGGCTC
>Ga0335075_10012492_pt1 | contig 12826 bp, 15 predicted proteins | sample Lox_Sample_24_FD_206723 | JGI IMG/M metagenome (GOLD analysis project Ga0335075, IMG submission 206723) | Soil microbial communities from Loxahatchee National Wildlife Refuge, Florida, United States - Lox_Sample_2.4 | ecosystem: Environmental > Terrestrial > Soil > Wetlands | place: USA... | reverse complement strand
CCGCCGGGAGAGAACAACGGCCATCAGCCTGGAAAACTGATGGCCGCCAGCCCGGAGAAACCAAGACCGCCCAACCGGATTTCCCAAAGGCCGTTGACAGAGGGTATCAGTCATGCCGACAAGCGCTTGCTCAAGGTAGTTGTGCTCCATCGTCCGCCACCCATGCAGTTGTGGCGGCATGGTGGCGTCCCTAACTGCTTGCCAGAACATCGACTCGGCAAGTTGCCCGATGTCCCGCAACTGTCGTACTTTCCGGTCGTGCTCATCGGATGCGCGAGCCGCCTGGGCTACCGCTATGGTCTCTCTTGCCGCTCTCAGGAGCTCTTCTGACGCGGCCACTGTCTGCTCTGCCGCCGCGACGGACTTTGCAGACCATGCCGCGGTGTCTCTCGCCACGCTCAGCAGGCTCTGAACCGCCTCTGTAGCTTTAGTGCTCTCTGTAACGGTTTCCTTGATCGCGGCTGTCGCCTTCCGGCTCTCGCGCACGGTTTGCCAAGCGAACCAAGTGACTACCGTAGTTAGGACGACCAGCAAGGCAGTCAATCCGAGGAGTACGTTGTTCACATCGTCAGGGTTCATAGACCCAGAATGCCAGGGATCGGCCGGAGGTGGCCATAGATCAAGGTTTGGCTGCCGCGATTCGCTACAGGCATCGCTGCAGACGCATCGAGCGTACACCTATTATGTCTTGCGTTCTAGCCAACCTTTCAGAGGTCCATGCGGCCTACTGAGGAGTACTAATGACGCACCAGTGACACCAGCCGGCAAGGTAGAGGCTCACCAACAGACCGCGGGACATGCCGCAAGATGCGCACCAATGCTTAATCCTCCAACTCTTCAACTTCGATTCCTGTCCGAGTCAACTCCCGGTAGGCGCGTTTGGCCCTTTCTGCCTCTACCTGTGCGCGAAACCAACTCTCGCGGACGCGTGGAAGCCAGCTCCCAATCTTACTCGGATTCCTCAAAAGAAAGAGTGCACCGGTGGACAGACTTCCTATCAGCTCGATTGTTAGCGGAGAGTTCATCGAAACCCGTCGGACCATCGGCCCAGCCATTCCTCTGACTTCCGAGTTGAGCTGGACAACTACTTCCGCATGATCTGGATCTGTCCTCCGGGCGAGATGCAATTCTTCTAGCACAGTGAGAGCCTCAGAGTTCAGCGCCCCTTCCTCGAGCATTGACCCGAGGTTGGTAATCGAACAAAATTCGTCCAGAAGGCCAAGCGCATCATGTAGTATCGCGAGGCCTACTAGGTCTTGCCCCGGAGGATAAAAAGGCGACAGGGCGGCGATTCGGGGCAAGGTCACGCGAAGACCAACTGCTGTAGCTGCCTGGGTGCCGGTCGATTTCATGGCATTGATCCTTCCTCGTTATGGAGTCGCCCTCGTTCTTCCGGTGTCATTCGTAGCTTGGACGCCGATGGCTTGCGGCGAGCATCGATAACTAGCGGCTTGACTTCTATGCCAATCTCCTCCGACACGATTGCGGCTGCCCTTTGGATCATAGACTGCGAGGCCGTGCTCATCTCGCCGTCGGTATAAGCGATGCCAACGAAAAACGCGGTACTTATTTCTTCCGCCTTCGCGTAGGTCGGTGTCTGCTTTATCAGCCCATCCCAGAAGGCAGTGTTCCTAACAAGCTTCAGCTCTAGTAGGGCACGTTCCCTCCAGCCTTGAGCGAAGGTGAAGTCGACGGGCCCTCTGCCAGCGTCGGACTCCGGAGTGATAGCGACATTATTCTGGCGACAGTACATCACTACCATTGCATAAAAGAGCCATTGAACCATCTTCTCTTCACGGCTCTCACCTTTGTACCAAAGGGTTCGCCATGTGCCTTTATTTTCGATGCAGTATGCAAAATTCTCTATTAGAGATGCTACGAACGCTGGCACTTGATCTTGGCTTGCCGGTAGGGGCACTTTCGGGAAATCTGCTGTCAGGACATTCTTGGTGCCTGGCTCCAATTTCCTGCGCGGGTCTTGTTTTAGATCATACGCGTCGTGCCTTGAGTGCTCTAGCGCCTCGAAATATCGGTCTACCATCTCAATGTTCTGCCGGGCTACCCGCGCTCGTTCGAACCTCGGCGTATTACGTGATATGTCAAAGTTGAATCGATCGCGCAACTCGCTGGCATCCAGAGCGTAATTCCAGAATTTTTCTTCAGTTGCGACGGGTATGTCGCGCAGAAAGGCTTCGGGCGTCAAGAGTACGGGGAGAATTTTCTTGGTGATAGTAGGATTTATTGGAAGATCGACTCTCGCGTCAACCCAATAGTAATGTTCGCTGCTCCACCGAGCGTTCTGAACCAGGACTCTGCTCATTGGAATGCGATGCTTTCTACATATCTCTTGCGTATAGCGAATGAAGTAGCTCTTGAGGATGTTGCATGTCATGTCACTTATTCTGTCATATCCAATCCCGCCCGCGAGTATGGCAAGGTACTCCATATGGGGAACGTTTTCCATTCCATGGCCAAGCGCTGCCGAGATACTCTCAAGCATCTCTTTTTGCAGTCCAGGTCCGGAGCCCGATCCAAGCGGACTGCTAGCTGCAACGCCTAGGCAAAACTCGGCCGGTTCGGGAAAGAGCATTAGGTTCTTTGCCATACGCCAGGGAAGGGACGTCCGATCTCCCTTCGCTCGCCTTATGCAATCAAACGTCATTGCGAAAAATTCTAGGATATGGGCGTGGGCGCCCGACCAAAACGGTGTGTCTTCCTGATATATCAAGAATGGGTCGACGCAAAGGTTGCTGTCGACATTTAGGACGGCGTCAAACCAGTCGTCTTCATTTTCGGTAAGAACATCGAAAGCCTCGCTGAATCTTATAAGCTGCATCGACTCAGTCCTCGTGCGAGTTGAGGTCGGCGCTTGCATAAGCTTGAAGCCGGGCGCCGCACAGATGTGCCCGCCTCACCGCGAAGGCTCGGAAGGTCGTTAAAGTGTAATCTATCAGGCTCCTGAGTAGCCAGAGTTGGATGTCTCTAGGATGTTCGGCGTGGCAGCACTCGGCGACGTGTATGTTGCAGCGGCCATCTGGGTGGAACCGCCTGCGCCCAAATCTGCTCAAAGCTGGCAAGGTGAGCGTTGGCCAGTTCTCCGTGCTCGGCGCCACGAAGACAGTAGACAGGCGAGCGAGCGGCTGGAGTGCCATAAATGTGCTGGTTAACGAAGATCTGGCCGTCCGCGCGATACATCGAACTATACAAAACTGTCTGATGCACCCTGATTTCAACGTTCTCAGACTCCGCCAACAGCATGTAGTGGGTGAGCGCGTTCCGGACCTTCGCGGCCATCGCGTCGCCGATGCCCTCTTCCTGGCCACGCATGGCAACGAAGTCGCTGTCCGGATCGCCAAGCGCAAATCTCACACGCACGCCCATGCTCGCCTTTTCCGCGATGATGCTGAGCAGACCTGCGTCTTCCGACAGGAACAGGGCGCTGTATGCGAGTACGTCGATCGCATGTTCAGCGGACTCGAAGAGGCGAACCCAAGCATCACGAGGGATGGTCCAGCGGTGCGGATACACCGCAGCGAGTTCTTCAGGACGCGATCGGCCCGTGGATGGACCAGTAGCTTCTGGCCACAGGTCGGTTTCTTGGGCTCCCAGGAGATCGGCTAGGGCGGCTCGACTGCTTGGGTACGGGACGCGTCCACTCAACCATCGCCGGACGGTCTTTGGATCAACGCCCAAGTGCGCCGCCACATCAGTTTCGCGCAGTCGTGACCGCAGCATGGCCCGCCGTAGCGACTCGTTCAATGTCTTAGCCTCCCGTCACAAAGCGGGATCACGGCTTCACCGTAGCAGAAGACGTCCCTAGAAGTCCCTAGTCGTTGTATAGAAGTTCCGCTGTCCCCGAGAGGCTGGATTACCCGGCACAGCGACCGCCACGAAGTAGTGCCGGCTGAGTCCTCACAGTTCAGCCGCTTAGAAAGGCATTACGGACGCTCTCATGCGAACAGAGTCAACTAGCACGCCCGAAGCGATCACCTTTGAGCGCGACTACCCGGGCACTATCAGCCAGGCACACCACGTCCGAGCCGATCTGGCGAGGGTCGCTGCAGAGTGCCCGGCCGCTGATGATGTGATCCTGCTGGCGTCCGAGTTGGCCACCAACGCGATCTTGCATAGTCGTTCGGGCGACCCCGGCCGCATGTTCACCGTTCGCGCGTCGCTTTACCTCGGCGAGTACGCGTGGATTGAAGTCATCGACCAGGGCGGTTCGTGGACTTACGGTGATCCCCACGACGAGCGCGGACGAGGTCTAGCCATCGTCGCCTCTGTCGCTGGGGATGGGAACTGGGGTATCGATGGGGATGCGGCTTGCCGGGTGGCGTGGTTCCGACTCGACTGGTACCAAGAATGAACGGCGTTAGCGGGCGTGCAAGGGGTCTACCCAAGTACGCTCAGGTGGCTGCGAGCGTCCGCGCCCAAATCGAAGATGGGATGCTGCTGCCTGGAGCACCGGCGCCAAGCGGCGCCGCGCTTGCCCGCGCAACAGGGTTCTCTGATCTCACCTGCCGCAAGGCCCTTCGACTTTTGATCAAGAGTGGCGTCTTGCTTCCAGGCCCGAGCGCCAATGCTCGCCCCCGGGTCGCCAGCGCAGCCGATGGGGCGCATACCGTGACGGACGCCGAGCGCGTCCTGTCCGCCACGCTCGCTAGCCTCCGACGCGCGGCCGGGCTAACGCAGGTTGAACTCGCCTCCATCGTCGGGAAGTCTGTGACTACGGTTGGCCACGCAGAGACTGGCCGTGTGTGGCAGTCCAGAGACTTCTGGGAGAGAGCCGACAAGGCTCTTGACGCTTGTGGGGAGCTCCTACGCCATCACGACGACTACCGCGGCGCGGCCCTCGCCAGAACGAAAGATGGCGAAACCGAATCAGATAACCCGTTCGCCGCGGCCACAGACGGCGCCCCCGGCACCGTGACGTGCATAACCATCAGCTGGGGGGACGGAACGACAACCACTGTCTATCCGCCTAGGAGCATCGGTGCTTGCCACGTTGAGATTTCAGGGAGTGGGACGTCCTGAGACAGTGCGCCACGTCCGTGAACGTCCCTGGCATGGTGGGTAGTGTCGGTTGCTATGAGCCACGCAGACTGGGCCGCTGAACTGGCGCGCAACCTCCTCGAAGTCCCGCTAGCACGTCGCTGGGCGCATGTCCAAGGAGTAGCCGCCCGAGCCCGGTCCGTCGCCCCGATCCTCGGGGATGATGCCGATCTGCTCGAAGCTGCGGCATGGCTGCACGACATCGGATACTCGCCTGAACTGGTGGATAGCGGGTTTCACCCGCTCGACGGAGCTCGGTACCTTCGTGATGTTGAGCACGCCGATTCTAGGTTGTGTCGACTGGTCGCTAACCACTCATGCGCAATCCTAGAAGCCGACGAGCGCGGCCTAGCCGAGGTCCTAGCGAGCGAGTTTCCGTCCCTAGATCCCAAGCTCAACGACGCCTTGGCTTACTGCGACATGACCACCACGCCGACCGGCGAAGTGGTCTCGGTGCATGATCGGCTATCGGAGATTGCCGAGCGCTACGGCCCATATGACGTCGTGACGCGCTTCATCCGTAGAGCAGAACCGGAACTCGTATCCAGCGTAACCCGTACGGGTCAGCGTCTCTTGCTGACGCGGTGAAGCGCGCTGAATCGGCGCAAGGTCGTTGTGATCTTGGTGCTCCGGCCAACTCAGCTTTCTGGCGAGATGCTAATGCTATTAATTTGATTCTTGTACTGCGAGCCTTCCCGCATCGCTGAGTGCCTTGGCGGTGACCAATGCCTCATCGAGTGAGTTCGGATCAAGCCAAATCTTCTCCTGCATGTGCGACCACCAGTCTTCATTCAGCCTCCACGCGGCTATCTGGTAGAACGGTCCGTCTATCCTGTACAGACCCGTCTCGCATATGGCCCATTGCGGCAAACAAAGCTGGACTATGCGCTTAATGGGATATACGCGACCTTCCGTAGATTCCGCATGCCCCACGGATAGCAAGACCGACAAGCCGGCGAATAGTTTGCCGGCGTCGAAAGACGAGTCGCCTGGATAGCACCCGGCCGACTGTGCTGCTTCGGCAATACGTAGCGAAATGTCGCCTGCATCAGCAGGAGATTCCCAGACAAAGTGTCTTATCTTGGTAGCGTTAGCTTCCTCAAGAGTTATGTCGATACCGTTGGTATTGTTGTCCGCTTGCGCCGTCGACCTGGAGATGCTCACTCGTGGCATGAAACGGAGGTAGCGGCCTGTGCCGAAAAAGTTCACGCGACAGCCCACCTCTGAGATTTCATCCAGTTCCTGTGCTCGTACGAGAGCCCTGTGGATGCGATCAATCGAGGGTTCGTCTCCGACGCTTCTGTAAAGGTCGGCATCTGCCCCCTTGGCCTGTGCAATCAGCTCGCGAACGTGCTCTGAGAGGTAGTCTACCTTTGAGTATGCGTCTGGCGGAGTTGTTGAACTCGCGCTAGGCAAAGCCCTGCCAAGCTTCTGCAAGAATAGTTCGGCGAGGTCGCCCGGGGCTTTTGATGCGACCTCGATGTAACCTATCGTAGGGAGTAGACCGGGAATTTCTGTGTCGTCAAACCGCACGGGGAGAATGTATCCCTGGTTTCCCTCGAGTGCCCTGGCCTGGGCAAATCTTCTTTCGTGGTTAGTCCAGACCTTTGCAGCATAATCGCGCGACGCGAAGATAATACAGTACCTGGCTTTTTTGCTGTAGATATCTGCGAGGTAGTCATGTAGGTTTGTGCCCCAGAGTTTAGCCTCTTCAAAGGCATCGTAGAACACATTCACATTGCGCTTCTTCAGTTCTTCGGCGACACGCCCGACATAGTCTCGCTGCTCTCCGGCGAAAGAAAGGCATGCATCGTATTCAAACTCGCGCGCGTTAATATTCGACCTCAAATCATAATAGTAATGGCGAGCTCTCTAGTTCACCACTGGTGCTTCTCCACGGGAGAGATAGTCGTTGATGCGAATCCTCATTGATCGATCCATCGTGTAACTCCGGATCTCGGATTCGGTCGCCCAGTGAACCTCGCTTGATTCGTCGCTCGGGGTCGGCCTGCCGCTCAAAGATCGAGCAGTCAGAACGATAGAGAACTCTTGCCGAGCCTCGCCGTTGCTCGTGTAGAGAATCACGTGCTTGGGGTCCGAGTAGATACCGACGATTCCGGTAATCTCGCATTCGATGCCGGACTCCTCGCGAGTCTCACGAACGGCGGCCTGGGCCACAGACTCACCGAGGTCGATCGCTCCGCCCGGAACCGCCCAGTTGTCGTTGTCCGTCCGTCGGATCATCAGAATCTCACCGGCGTCATTAACAACCACGACGTTGACGGACGGGACGAGGCTGTTGGCCTTCGGCGCGTTCGGATCGTCGTAGTAGTCGATCCTTCGTGGGCTCACTGATGTTCCTCTTCGGGTAGTGGCGCCGCCTGGTCCCAGACGCTCTCGAAGCTCTCAAGATAGGTAGCAGCTATCGCGCCACCCGGTATCTTCCTCAAGTGGAAAAACGGCGCATTGTTAGCCATCACGCCGTAGATGTGTGTGTTGACAAAGATCTGATCGTCAGCACGGAAGATCGAGTTATACAGGATCGTCCCGTGCAGCCGGATCTCTACGTTCTCCACCGATGCCAGCGGACGGAACATCGCGATAGCGCTCCGCACCTTCGCGGGCATGGTGTCGCCAATACCCTCTGACTGCCCGCGCTGGAGCACGAACGGACTCTCAGGATCGCCGAGCAGGATACGCACCCTAGCGCCAGACTCGGCCTTCTCGGCGATCACCTGCCTCAAGCCGGCATCTTCGGCGAGGAAGTAACACGAGTACGCCAAGATGCCGATCTCTTGCTCGGCCTGGCCGAAGAGATGTCCCCAAGCGTCCCGCGGCACAGCTCGGCGGTACGGATAGACCGCAACGATCTCGCTCTCAGACGCGGCCACGACCTGGTCATGATCGAGCGCATCGGGCCAGATATACGACTCATCGACGCCGAAGAACGCCGCGACGTTGTACCGGTGCTTCCGATACGGCACCCGACCAGCGACGATCCACCGCTCTACCGTCTTAGCGTCCACCTGCACGGACTCGGCAAGCTTGGCAGTAGTGACATGCCGCTCAAGCAGGAGCGCTCGCAGCCGTTCGTTTGCCATTACACCGTGCCCAAAGGACGCAATAGGACGGCTTCACCCTAGCGGAGACGTCCCGCCGCGTCCACGAGATGTCCTAGAGCGTAGTCACTGCGTCCTCACTCCCCGCGCCACCCTTGCTCATACCGGGGCATTAGCGCTCATTCGAACAAACCGGATGGGCGCGGAATGAAGGGAGGTTCGGATGCGCAATCTAGCTCTCGCCGTCATTCTCGCCGACCAGGGCCGTAGCCAGTGCCCCTGTGGCGCTGTCGCCGATCGACCCTTCGGGCAGTGCCGCAAGTGCCAAAACCGCAAGGCCTGGCGCCGCAAGACCAACCACGTCCACCGCAAGACCAACCGACGCACGACCGGTCGCCGACGCTTCGGCGGTCGCATCCACAACATCGGATTGGACGCCTGATGTCGCCGCTCATTGTCCTAGCGTTCGTCGCCGCACTGACTGTCCTCGCCGCGATCGTGTTCGTCGCGGTAGTCATCGGCATCCACTCCGAATCCGGCTACCGCACGATGACCACCAGGGCGCCGCGACCGCTGGCGGTCATTGTTCGCCGACTGCTAGGCGTCCACGTCCGCAGGCCATCGAACACGGAGGCCACCCACAACCCCGAAGAGTGCCTGACCGGAGCATCCACCGACTGGCGCGACACCAGCGGTTGGGACCGGTGACACCTCCGCAATGGGTGTTCGGCGAGCCACGCCCCGAGCGCGGTTCGCCGAACACCCTCGGCCAACTCGCCACCGCATATCAACCTTCGGTGCCCGTCAGCCCCAGCGATGCCCACCCGGAAGGGAGGTGATCACAACGGCAATCTCGATCTCCCTCATCACGTTGCTCGCCATCGCGGTATGGGCGCTCTACAAGTTCGGTGCCTTGAAGCTCTGGCACGGTCTCGTCTGCATGCTCTTCGGCTTCTACCTGGCGTCGAGCAGCGTCGCCCCCGAGATCCGCACCACCGTCGCCAGCATCATTCACGCCCTGACCGGCCAGGGCTGAGCAGCCTGCAACCAAAGGAGATGGTCACCACGTCCAACCGCATCGACCCCGACCCGAATCTTCAGGAGGTAGCCAGCCGCCACGACACCGCGACCGCAGTCATAGACCAGCTCGGCCGAGCGCTCGACACGATCCCTCTCCTGTCCGCCGAGATCACTCGTCTACGCCGACGGCTCACCACCACCCTGACCGATCTCAACAACCTGATCGCCGCCGCCAAGGCCACACTCAGCGCGCACACCGACGGCGAGGAAGACCCGCTCTACTACCTTCGCGACGAACTCACCGCCCAAGGCCATCTTCGCGCCGAGCAACGCCACCAGGAGCGGCCATGAGCGCCCGGCTGACGCGCGGTCAACTCCGCCGGCACGCCCGCCGACTCACCCGAGACGGCTACCAGCCGATGATGCTGATCAACTCCAGCAGCGACCTTCCCGAACTGGCCACGACCGCCATGATCCGCGCCATCTGGCGCTACCGCTCCGAACTCGTCCCCATCGCCGCAGCTGGCGCCACATTCATAGCCGCGAGCTCACTCCACCGCGCGCACCACACCGCGTGGCCCTGGCTGTCTCTAGCGGTGGCGGCAACCATCGCGGTCCTGGCAGTTCCGCCCCCAACGTGGGCGCGAAAGGCATGGGCCGTCCTCGACCACCCCGGCGAACGCGCCTACGCGGTCGTGACCACCATCGCAATCGGCGGTTGGCTCACCTCTGCGACCGCGCTCGGTCCGGCCACCCCACCGATGCCCGCCATCGCCGTAGCGCTCACCATCGCATGTGGCATCCCCTGGTGGACCAACCGCCGCCGCCGCGCCAAGGTCCGAGTCGATCGCATGATCGACGCATGGCCCGAGATCGCCCACGCGACCGGCCTCCCCGGATCGCAGATCATGTCCGCCCTGGTCGACGTCTGGGGTTGGCGGGCGAGGCTACGCCTCGCCCGCGGCCAGACGATCAACGACGTCATCTCGAAGATTCCAGCCCTCGAATCCGGACTCGGCACGTTCCGAGGTGCGGTCCGCGTCTACCCAACCCCTGACGACCTAGCCAACCGATGCGAACTCCGCGTCCTCGACATCGACCCCCACGCCGACGCCATCCCGTGGCCAGGCCCGTCGACCGACACGATCACGGAACCCATCGACCTCGGCCCGTTCGAAGACGCCGCACCCTGCCGTGTGCTGTTCCTCCGGCGCCACGTCCTCTTCGGCGGCGCGACCGGCGCCGGCAAGAGCAGCGGTCTCAACGTCCTCATGGGCAATCTGGCCGCATGCCAAGACGTGGTCATCTGGGCCATCGATCTCAAGAAGGGCATGGAGCTCGGCCCGTGGGCGCCGTGCATCGACCGCCTGGCCACCACGCCCGACGAAGCCCGCCAGCTCCTGGCCGACGCCGTCAGAGTCCTCGAAGCTCGAGCCGCCCTACTCGCCGAACAAGGCCAGCGCGTCTGGCAGCCAACTCCCGACATGCCCGCGCTCGTCATCGTCATCGACGAATACGCCGAACTCACCGACGACGCACCCGACGCCATCAAGCACGCCGACTCGATCGCCCGCCGCGGTCGCGCCGTCGCCGTCAACCTGGTCGCCGCGACCCAGCGACCGACCCAGAAGGCTATGGGCCAAGGCGCGGTCCGCTCCCAGATGGACGTTCGCATCTCATTCCGCGTCCGCGAACGCAAAGACGTCGATCTCATCCTCGGCCAAGGCATGCTCGCCGCAGGCTGGCACGCCCACACCCTCAACGCCCCGGGCAAGTTCCTCATCGCCGCTGCCGAGCACGACACTCCCAAGCGAGCCCGTGCCTACCTGCTCACCGACGAGACCGTCGAATCTGCCGCAACCTACTACGCCGATCTCCGCCCACCACTAGATGCGGTCTCCCAACAGGCCATAGAAGATCAAGATCCTTATCCCGAACGGACCGTGGTTCCACCCGATCCCGACACCACGGGCACCGACGGTGGGGGAGACGGTCCAGACACCTTGCTCTGGCTCGCCTTGATGCTCGCCCCAGAATCCGGGACCACCGTTCCCGACCTCATGACCGCGACCGGCATGAGCCGCCCGTGGATCTACCTCCGCCTGCGCGACCTCGCCGAGCAAGGCCACGTGATCCAAGTCAGCCGAGGACGCTGGCGAGCCACAACCGACAACACGGAGTGATTGTCTACGTCTACGTCTAACGCGCGTGTCTGCACGTTAAAGGCGCGGACGCAGCCGCTAGACAAAGACGTAGACAACGAAGGCAACCCCGAAAGGAGCCGCCAAGGCCGACCCGACAACTAAAGGAGGTGATGCCACCTTGCAGGCATACACGGTCGAGCAAGTCGCGAAGATGCTCCACATCAGCCGCGACAAGGTCTACTACCTGCTCCGTACCCGCCAGCTACGAAGCATCAAGATCGGCAAATCCCGCCGCATCACCGACCAGCACCTAGCCGACTTCATCGCCTCACTCGAAGACCACGCCGCCTGACTGGCGGACCCGACCGAAGGGACGTCTAGGGACTTCTTGAGCTATAGTCAACGGTGGGAGCACGTCAACCCGAAGGGAGCGATGCACGGTGGCCGACCAACCTCCCAAGCCGAAGAAGCGCTATCGCGACCACGGCGACGACGGCATCCACTGGGACAAGATCAACAAGTGCTATATGGGCACGATCTCGCTCGGCTTTAAGGACGGCAAGCGCGTCCGCCGCACCGTCCGCGGCAAGACCAAGGCCGAGGTCAAAGACAAGCTCGACCAGGCTCACGACGAGATCAACGCCGGTATCCGCACTCCGGTCAACTACACCATCGAGCAATGCGTCAACGACTGGCTCGACACGATCGAGCGCGACGAACACACCCTCGCCACCTGGCGCGGCCAGGCCAAGAAGTGGATCTATCCGAGAATCGGCGCGACCAAGCTCAAGGACTTCACCGCGACGGATGCCGACCGCTTCTTCAAGGAACTTGGCAAGCACCTCAGCAAGCGAACGCTGATGATGATCAAGAGCACGCTCCGACGATCCATCCGCCGAGCGCAAATTCACGACCTCATCGCCAGGAACGTTGTCGAGCTGGTCGACCTACCGGTCGGCCAGCCAGGCCACCCGTCACGAGCCATGACCGAAGCACAAGCCGCCAAATTGCTCAAGACAGCGAGCGGCAAGGCAACCGGTTACGTCAAGGTCGTGAAGGCCAGCAAGGGCCACTACGGAGCAACGCACGCGGCCACCGAGACTGGCGAACTGGCCTGCGGCACCAAGCCACACGCGAACGCGCCCATAACCGAAGTGAGCCGCGAACCGAAGGAAGCAACCTGCCGCTCGTGCCAGTCGCAGCTGAACCTCGATGGTGCCGGCGACTCGGCCGCGCGACTAGAAGCGCTCTTCGTCCTGGCGATCACGCTCGGCCTGCGCCCGGGCGAACTGCGCAAGCTCACTTGGGACCACGTAGACCTCAACGGGGGAGTGGTCCACGTCTGGCGCTCGGCCAGCAAGACCGGCGACACCAAGACCCCAAAATCGAAGCGCTCGCTCATCATGCCGAAGCGCGCGATCGCCGCTCTCAAGACGCATAAGACCAGGCAAGCCCGTGAACGCCGCGAAGCCAACGAAGCCTGGCAGCCCAACAACCTCGTGTTCTGCCACGCCAACGGCGCCGCCTACACCTCGGAGGGGCTCAACTGGC
>Ga0335075_10012491_pt1 | contig 12826 bp, 11 predicted proteins | sample Lox_Sample_24_FD_206723 | JGI IMG/M metagenome (GOLD analysis project Ga0335075, IMG submission 206723) | Soil microbial communities from Loxahatchee National Wildlife Refuge, Florida, United States - Lox_Sample_2.4 | ecosystem: Environmental > Terrestrial > Soil > Wetlands | place: USA... | reverse complement strand
TTGTGCGGCGAACTTTGCGACCAGCCGGTCGAGGCTCTCGGTGGCCGCGATGATGACGCCGCTTTGGTCGTTGAGGTTGGCGCTGAATTTGTCGAGTTGCCCGATCAGGCTTCGCAGGTCTTGCTCGCGGCCCCGAAGCGCGGTGCTGAACGCCTCGGTGATGTCTTGGACGTGGCCGAGTCCGCCGCCGTTGAGCACCAATGACAGCGCCGCCAGCGTCTGCTCGGTGCTCGGGTAGGCGCCGGCGCGCGACAACGGAATCAGTGAGCCGTCGCGCAATTTGCCCTGTGGCGGGCCATCTTTGGCTGGTGCCAGCTCGATGTGCAGCGAACCCAGCAGGCTCGTCGTGCCGATCTCGGCGGTGGAGTTGGCGGGCAGGTCGATATCACCGTTGAGGCGCATCGTGACCAGCGCATGCCAGCCCTGGCGCTCGATTTTGGTCACGTGACCAACGGTGACGTCGGCGACGCGCACCCGGGAGTTGGGTTGGATGTTGTTCACGTCGGGCATCTGGGCCTGGATCACGATGGAACTCCCGCCGTTGCCTTGAGTGCCCGGCAACGGAAGAGAATTCAAGCCGCGCCAACCGCAACCGGAGATCCCGGCCACGGCCACCGCCATCACGACGACGATGCGCGCGTAGCGCCAGCAGTCGACTGTCATGACCCACCTCCGGTGGGCAGCATCAACCCGGATAGGCCCCCCGCGGGGTTGGTCGCAACGGTCGGGCTGGGGCCAGCGGGTGCCACCACGGATTCGACCGGCGCGGGCAGAGGGCCCGGCGCTTGGACCGGCGGGGCTGTATTCGGTGCGGGCGGAACGTGATCGGGTCGCATCCAGTCTTCGCTGTAGGTGACCTCGTTGGGCCGGGCTTGGGCTCCCACCAACACGTTCTCGCCGAAGGGTGGGTAGTTGTATTGGCGGTTTTTGAAGATCGGTGCCAGGTATTGCACGCACAGTTTCGCCGCTTGCTCACCGCCCAACCGGGAGGCGGCCTGGATGGCTCCGCAGAGGAAGGAGATCGGGTTGGCGAAGTTGTTAACGGCCAGTGCGCCGGTCAGCGACCCGTTGGCGGCTTCGAAGATGTTGTTGAAGTTGACGAACGTTGTCGGGGCGATGTGCAGCGTCTGCTTGATGTCGTCGAGGCTGGCGACCAGCGCGTTGCTGATGGACGCGAGTTTGTCCGACGCGGTGCCGATCGCTTCGCGGTTGTCGGCGGCGAAGTCTTGCACGTCGGCCACGACCGAGTTGAGGTCCTCGGCCGCCTGAGCGATCTTGTTGGGGTCGTCGGCGAGCAGTGAGGACACCGAGGCCAGGTTGTGGTTGAGCTGTTCGAGCAGATCGGCGCTGTCGTGCAGGGCGGACACGAGTGTGGACAGGTTTTTCAGGGTGCCGAAGATGTCCTTGCTGTGGTCGCTGAGCGCCGAGATGGTCTGCGACAGTTTGATAATCGCGTCGCGGATCGCTCCGCCTTGTCCGCGCAGGTTGTCGGCCGCGGTGTTGATCAGCGCGCCCAGCGTGCTGACTCCTCCCGGTTGGGTGGGTTTGAGCAACTCGGTCAGCCGCTGCAGTTGGGCCCGCAGGTCATCCCATTCGACGGGGACCGCGGTGCGGTCTTGCGGGATGACCGCGCCGTTGCTCATGGTGGGTCCGGCGGTGTAGGGCGGGGTCAGCTGAATGGCTCGGCCCGTGACCAGTTGTGGCGACAGGATCACGGCCCTGGCGTCTGCGGGGACTTTGTATTTGTCGTCGATCCAGAAGGACACCTTGGCCCGCCGGGGCTGGGGTTCGATGTTGTCAACCTTGCCCACCGGGACGCCCCGGATGCGGACGTCGTCGCCGGCGAACAGGCCGGTGCTGTTGTCGAAGTAGGCCACCATCATGGTTCGCGCAGTCTTGTCCGAAGTCCGCATGGCCACGACGACGCCGGCGGCCAGGACCAAGGCCAACGCCGTGGCCAAGATCAGGCGGGCCCGCCGCAGGCTCGCCGTCATTGTTGGCCCCCCGGACGCGACGGGCCCGGTCCCACTTCGACATTGATCGGCGAGGGTGTCGGCTCGGGTACGGATTCCATCCCGGGCGGGGCAGGTGCGGGCGGGCCCGGGGGCGGGCCGCCGGGCGGCGGAGCCGGCAGCGGCTCACGGTAGGGGTAGCAGCCGGGGCCGGGCAACGGCAGGCCGGGCGGACCGCACTGGTGGTCGCCGGGGTTGCCGGTAATCGCGTCCGGGATCGTGAGCCTGGGCTCGCCGTTTTGTCCTGTCCGCGGGTAGGGGACCGGTAGCGCCGGGGTGCCGGGCTGGCCGGTTTGCGGGTCGTTGAGCTGGGAGGGCAGCAAGGTGGCCGGGTCCAGTCCCAGGTCGGAGAAAGCGGCATCGATGAAGGGCTGCACGAACTGTCCGGGCAGCAAGTTCACCACGTAGGCCTTGAAGAAAGGGCCCGAGCCCACCGATTCCCCCAGCGACATGGCGTAGGCGTTGAGCATTTTGATGGTTTGCTGGATGCGTTCTTTGCGGGTGTCGACGATCGCGAGCACCCCGTTGAGCTTGTCCAGCGCCGGGCGCAGCTGCTGACGGTTCTCGGCGATGAATCCCTTCAATTGCTGGGATACCGCAGCGATATTCGTCGAGATCTCATCGAGGGCGGCGCTTTGGGTGCGAAGCTGCGCCAGCAGCGAGTTGGTGTCTTTCACCAGGCTGACCACCTGGTCGGTGCGCTTTGCCAACACCGCAGTCGCTTTGGCGGCGTTATCGAGCAGCGTGCGAAGTTGGGTGTCGCGGGTGTCGAGAATTTGGGCAAACCGCGCCACACCCTGCACGGCGTTTCTCAGATCGGCCGGGGTGTCGGCGAAGGTTTGCGCGAGGGTGGCCAGCGAGTCCGACAGCTGGTTGGTGTTGATCCCGCTGATGGTGGTCGTCAAGTCACCCAGCGCGTCGGGCAGCTGGTAGGGCGACACGGTGCGCTCGAGCGGGATGGCACCGTCGAGGTTGCCGCTGCCGCGCGGTGTGACGTCAAGGACCTTGCTGCCCAACAAGCTTTTGGTTTTGATCGCGGCCTCGGTGCGCTCGCCGAGATGGACTTTCTTGTCGATCTTGAAGGTGACCAGGACACCGGGCCCTTCGAGGTCGATGCTGGATACCTTGCCCACCTGGTAGCCCGATACCTCAACCCCCGCGCCGGTGAACAGCCCGCCGGCGTCGGCGAAATACGCCGAATAGTCTTTGCCCTGATTGAGAAAGGGCAGCTTCTGGTACTGCAGCGCCGCCATCACCACCGTGGCGACGGCCATCAGGCCAAGCGCGCCGATGAGCAGGGGGCTGCGTTCGGAAAACGATTTCATTTCGGCGTGCACCGCCCCGTGCTTTGACCGGCGACCTTCACATAAACCGGCTGCCCCCCTTTTCCGTTGACCTTGAGCACGAGATTGCACAGATAGAACGTGAAGAAGTCGCCGTAGATGGCCTGCCGGTTGAGCGCCTGGTATTTGTCCGGCAGCGAATTGAGCAGGTTGTCGAGATAATCATGGTCGGCGACGGCGATGCCCGCCGTTCGGTCGGTTTGCTGAACGACCTGGCTGAAGGGTTTGCGGGTCTGCGACAGTAAATCGGCGACCGAGCCGGCGGCGGCGTTGGTGTAGGCCACCGCGTTGGAAATGTCGGTCCTGCGGGCGTCCAGGCCGGCGACCAGCTCCGACAACGACGTCAGCGCCTTGTCCAACTTGCCGCTTTGGCCGCCCAGTGAGCCCAGCACCACGGTGAGGTTGTCGACTACCTGGCCGATCAGCACATCGCGGTCGGCCAAGGTGTTGGTCACCGCGGCGGCCTGGTCCAAAAACGAGCCGATGGACGGTCCTTGGCCCTGAAATGCCTGCAGCAATTGCGCGGTCAGCTCATTGACCTGGTCGGGGTTCAGCGCCCGGAACAGCGGCCGGAAGCCACCCACCACCGCATCGAGATCCAGGGCGGGTTTCGTGCGGGCCAGCGGAATCGTTTGACCGGGCCGAAGTGTCGTCGCCGATCCCGCGCCTTCCTCGAGCGACAGGTAGCGGCCCCCGAACAGGTTGTCGTAGCGGATGGCCGCCCGGCTCGCCTCGGTGAGAACGACCGACGTGTCGGTGGAAAATTCCACCCGCACCGTCGCGTCCGGATTGATCGAGATGTCTTGGACCTTGCCGACTTCCACCCCGGCGATGCGCACCAGGTTGCCCTTCTTGAGGCCCGACACGTTGGCGAACTCTGCGTTGTAGGTCGTGCCAGCGCCGAACCGGAACTGCGCAAAGATGGTCAGCAGCAGGAACGCGCCGAACGCGCAGACCGTCAGAAAGACGCCCAGGCGCCACACGACGGCTCTCAGCTCACTGCGCACAGCGTGTCTCCTGCCGGATCATGGCGGCGGCGCCGCGGCTGGAGCCGCCGGTGGCGGCGTGGCCGGCGGCACGCCCGGCCACAGCGGCACTCCACCCGGCCCGTACAGCGCCGCCCCGTAGGGCGGCCCGCCGGGATCGGGCCCGATCGCCGGCCCGGGGATGCATGGACGGAGGCTGGGCGGCTGGGGGATAGCCCGGGTGACGGGGAGGTAGTCCGCCCAACAGGGATGCCCGATACCGGGATTGGGCCGCATGTCGAGCCCGGTTCCCCACCCGGTGTTGGTGACCAGCTCGCGCACCGGGAAATTCTTCGTCGGGTCCGGCAACGACCCGCATCCCGGCTTGCCGCCCGGTCCGCCCTTGGCCGCGACGATGGGCAGGTTGTCCGGGTAGGCGTAGGGGTCGTTACCCAGCAGCAGGGCGATGTCGAAGTCGAAGCCCTGGCCGCTGGTGCCGCCGCCGTAGGCCGATCGGCCTCCGTTATCCAGAAACCACTGAGCGCCTTGCAACATACAGGTGTACTCGGGGTTGTAGGTGAGCAGCAGGTTCGTTGTCGGCTCCCAGGTGTTGACCGTGCCGACGAGACTGTCTCTGCTGGTGCCCAGCAGATTGGTTCCGGCCTTCGACAGGCCGATGACGTTGAGCAGCAAGGCATCCAGCGCGGCCGAATGGTTGACGATGGTGGTGCTGGTCGTGCTCGCGGCGTTCAGGATCGTCAGAATGTCAGGGGCGGCCGCGGCATAGGTGTCGTTGAGGTCTTTGAAGGTGCGCCAGTCATCACGAAGGGTGTCACTGCGCGAATTGAGCGCCCGCAGTACCTGATTGAGGTCCGTCGTCGCTTCGCCGATCCGTTGGCCCTGTCCACGTACCCCCTCCGCGACAGCCGTCAGCACGGCGTTGAGCTTGAGCGGATCGACCATCTTGAGAAGGCCGACGACGTTTTCGAAAACGGTGTTGATCTCGGTGCTGCCATTGGTCGAATGCAGCACCGTCCCGGCAACGAGCCGCGCGGTGCTGGGTTGCGGCGGATAGACCAGGTCGACGAACTTGGCGCCGAATGCGGTGGTGGCCTTGATCTGTGCTTGCACGTTGGCGGGTATGTAGCGGATCTGGTCGCGGTCGATATCGAGGCGCAAGCTGACCTGGTCCTTGCCCGCGCCGCCGACGTCGCTGACCCGGCCCACCTGGACGCCGCGTAACAACACCTTGGCGCCGGGCTCCATCACCAACCCTGCGCGATCCGATGTCAGGGTGACCGGCACGTAGGACTTGTAGGCGCCGGTGAAGGCCGCCCCGGTCACGAACAGGAATGCTGCGATCGCGCCCAAAAGGATCAGCGTCCACCAGGCGGAGTGGAGGTGGCGTCCTCGTAGCCTCAATGTCATTGCGCTAGCTCGCCAGGTGGAAGTTGCCGGACTCGCCGTAGACGGCAAGGGTGATCATCACGATCACCACCGCGGCGACCACCATCGAGGTCCGCACGGCACGGCCCACCGCTTCACCGACACCGGCCGGCCCCCCGCTGGCGGTGTAGCCGTAGTAGGTGTGCACCAGCATGACGACGATGGTGATCGCCACCGACTGGAAGAACGACCAGATCATGTCGCGGGGGTTGAGGAACGTGTTGAAGTAGTGGTCGTAGACCCCGGAGCCCTGCCCGTAAATGGAAACGGTGCCCAGCCGGGCGGCCAGAAAGGCCATCATCATCGCCACGCAATACAGCGGGATCACCACCACCACACCGGCGGCGACCCGCGTCGCCGCCAGGTAGCTGATGCTGCGGATGCCGATCACCTCGAGCGCGTCGATCTCTTCGTTGATCCGCATCGCCCCCATCTGGGCGGTGGCGCCGGCGCCGATGGTCGCCGACAGCGCGACCGAGGCGGTTCCCGGCACGATCAGCCGGACGTTGAAGTATGACGACGCGAACCCGGTCAGGGCTTCGATGCCGACCGAGGCCAATTGGTTGTAGCCTTGCACGGCCACCAGGGCGCCGGTCGTCATGGTCAGGAACGCGACGATCACCACCGTCCCGCCGATCACCGCGAGTGCTGCTGCGCCCAAACCCATTTGGGCGATCAGCCGCAGCAGCTCGGTGCGGTAGTGCAGAACGGCATCCGGAATCGAAGCCAGTGTCCTGGCATAAAACCGGGTCTGCGATCCAATCCGATTCCAGCCGCCGACCGCGCTATCGGCGGTGCGCCGCAACCGCGGGTGCAGCGAGGCAGGAACGTTACCGGCAGGAGCGAAAGCGGGAGCGGGGGCGGTGAGCGTCATCGATTCACCTCATTGCACCGTGAACTGGACACCGACGGCGGTCACGACGACGTTGATGGCGAATAGCACCATGAAGGTGAACACCACCGTTTCGTTGACCGCATTGCCGACACCGGCCGGCCCGCCTCCCACCGAGATCCCCTTGTAGCAGGCGATTAGCCCGGCGGCCATCCCGAACAGCGTCGCCTTGGCCAAGGACACGACCACGTCGCCGAGGCCGGTCAGTGTGGTCAGGCCGGTGACGAATGCCCCCGCCGAGACGTGCTGGATGTAGACGGTGAAGAAAAAGGCGCCGCCGAGACCCACGATCGTCACCGCCGACGACAGTGCCAAAGCCACCGTGGTGGCCGCCAGCACGCGGGGAATGACCAGCGCCTGGATGGGATTGATACCCATCACCCGCAGTGCGTCGAGTTCTTCCCGAATCGTGCGGGCTCCCAGGTCGGCGCACATCGCCGTGGCTCCCGCACCGGAGACCACCAACACGGTGACGATCGGGCCGATCTGGTTGACCGTGCCGATGGCCGCGCCGGTGCCCGAGAAATCCCCCGCGCCGATTTCGGTCAGCAAGATGTTGAAGGTGAAGGTCAGCAGCACCGCGTACGGCAGCGTCATCATCACCGCCGGAATCATCGACACTCGCGCGACGAACCAGCTCTGAAACAGATACTCGCGCCAGGCAAACGGTGGTCTGAACATCAACACGAAGGTGTCGAGCGACATCGCGAAAAAGCCGCCGACGGCGCGCACCGGTTTAGTCGCCGGGTATGCCGATGCCGCCAGCTGACCTGTCAGGACGGCGGTGAGCGAGGGGCGCGCCGGCCGCACGGCCTCGCTTGAGTGGCTGCTGGGTGAGAGTTGCGATTGGGCTGTGCTCATCGATGTCTTATCCTGTGGCGGCAACCGACCCGATATTTCAATTGTGTTGCAGGACAGTACATTAATGTCACCTCCGCGTTGAGGGCCCCTGCGGGTCGACTGCCGCAAGGCGCGCGTCGCCTGTTGCTGGTGGGGGTCACACCGTGGGCTTTGTTCATCGCTGCGCTACCCCGTGACGGTGATCGACTCGGTGGGACAGTCATACGCCGCGCGCCGCAAGTCTTCGAGAGCTGTCACCCCGGCAGCGTCGATGTCCAGCACGACCAGCCCGTCGTCGTCCAGGTCGAACACCGACGGGCAGGCCGACACGCAGTTGCCGTAACCCTCGCAGGTGTCGCGGTCCACGTGAATTTCTGCCATCGCGAACTCCTAACGCAGCATCTTGTCGACCTGCTCGTGAAACGAGGTCAGGCGACTTTCCGCGGTGTTGAACATGTTTCGGGTGAAGCCACGCGAGCCGATGACGCGGGCGAAATCGTTGACAACTTCGGAGTCTTCCTTCACGACGTTCATGAAATGTTCCCAGTCGCGTTCGTTTTGGGCCGCCCACTTGTCGGGGGTTCGTCCCTGAGGTGTGGGTCCCACGATCTGGTAGGCGCACAGTCGGGTCTGCTCGAGCGACATCGGCCAGGCCGACCACATCTGCAGATGGGTCGGAAAGCAGCTGAAGATCGTGTTGGGGAAGACCAGGTAATGGCACAAGTGGGTTTGGCGATGGTCCTGGATGCCCACACGTCGCTCGGTGAATCCGCGGATCGGGATTGTCATCCAGGTGTGCGGCTCTGCGAGTTTAAGCGCCGCGTGGCGCCACATGACGCTGCCGGCCAGGGTCTCCTTGTGGGTGAACGGCACGTGCCAGGTTTCGTTAAACGCGTCGACCACGATCTTCCAATTAGCTTGCAGTACAACGTCGGTTCGGTGGATGGTACGGAAGGACTCGAGTTGGTAGCCCTCCAGCTCGTCGCCGATGGCGCCCAGGTAGGCGCGCAGCGGGGCGACTCGCTCAGAAAACGTCAGCCAGACCCATCCACCCCATTCCTCGACGCGCACCGCGGGCGCGCGCAGATCCGTCAGCTCGGCCTCGTCGAAAGCCTCCCGCAGCGGCACATTGGTCACGCGGCCGTGCAAGTCGTAGACGAATCCATGCCAGGGGCACTTGAACTTGCCCACGCGACAGTTACCCGAACCGTCGACCAGTCGGGCGCCGCGGTGTTGACAGACGTTGTGCCACGCCGCCAGCCCGCCTTCGGGCAGTCGAGCGATCACCACGGACTGCCCCATCTGCTCCCAGACCACGTAGTCGCGGGCGTCGGGGATATCGGCGGCGGGGTATACCGGAAACCACGCCTGGAACAAGATCTTGTCCATTTCGGCGCGGAAGCGTTGCGGGTCTCGGTAGATGTCGGCGTCCACCGCGGAGGGGTCGAGTGGATACTGCTTTTCCTCGGGTGTCATGCCGGACGGATACGGTTGGAAATCCCCGTCGGTGCCGGTACCGGAGGGCTTGGTCATAGCACCTGTTCTCCTTGGCGATGTTTGCGCTGCAAGCGATTCGGTGTCCACATCGCCGTGGTCGACGGCTTGACCTCGACGGTGTGCACCCCGTCAAGGTCGGCCAGCGCGTCGGTGATGTAGGCGCGCATCGACGAGAAGTGGACGCAGGAAGCGTCGGTCAGGACGAGTTCGACCTCGACCCTTCCTCCGTCGATGCGGATGGCGTCGACGAGACCCATCTCGACCACCGAAAGCGGTGCGCCCATCAAGAAGCCGCACGGCTCGGGCACGGTGTCGATGCGTTGCAGAACTTGCTCACGGGTGAGTGTCATCGCGGTGTCCCGGCCTGTTGGGCGCCGCGCAACGCAGACCACGGTTGCTCGGGCGGCGTGCGCTTGGCGGCGGCGAACTCGTCGTCGGAAATAGCCGCGGTGATCACGTCCTCACGCAAGCCGTGCAGCCTGATGGCATTGCGACCCAAAATGTTTCGTCGATCTTCTGCGGTGATCTGGCGCAGCCCGAACTCGTCGAGGATGGTCTCGGGGATCAGGTAGCGTTCGAATTCGGTCAGCAGGGGAGCCGGATGCATCAGGTCCGCGCCGCTGGCGAACAACAGCCGCTCGGAGCCGCATTGGGTCAGCATCGTGCCCAGGACGCGACCAAACAGCTCGGGCCGCGATACCAGGAACTGAAAGGTGGTCTCCAGCGTCGCGTACATGTTGGTGTGCTGACGCAACAGCTCTACGGTTTGGTCGACGAACGCCGTCCCGGCGTGCACCACTTGAAAAGTCAGGTCGGAAAACCGCTCGAGCGCGGCGTGCATGTCATCGAGGCCGAACGCGCTGCGCGGTGCCGGCGCCAGCCACAGCGCCTTGTGGATCGCGACGTTGCGGATGCCCATGTCGCGCGCGGCCTCGAGCAGCGGGGTGGCGAAGTCGGGCCCATCCAGTCGCCAGCCCTCGCCCTTGCCGTCGTAGAAGAACGCCGGATAGAGCTTGAGTCCACTGACCGGGTACCGGGCGACTTGTTCCTGGAGCTGGCTGATCGCCGAGGAGGTCAGCGGTGTGTCGACGGTGGCATACATCAAGAATCGCTGCGGGTGGCGTCGGCACAACTCGGCCGCCCGCTCGGGGTCGGTCACGTAGGTGCGGGCAAAACCCAGGTTGGGTAATGCGTGCAGGATCGCGACATCCACGGCGCTTTCGGTGAATAAGGCTTGCGCGAGTATGTCGAACGGGAAATCGGAGAAGAATTCCTCCCGGCTGAGCACATACGAGCCATAGCGATCCCCGAACGCCAAGCGGTGCGCACCGTAGACCGCTTCCAGCTGCGCGGCCGCGCCCTCGGCCTGGTTGTCAGGTCCGAGGTTATAGGGATGCACGACCGCATCGACGACGACAGTGCTACCCAACATCCCGTTTCCTCCACACAAGCGTTTGTTCTTTGTCGAAGTGAGGCCCCCCGGCGGGTGCCGGGGCGGCCTCGGGTTAGAGGCCCATCTCCCGGGCGATGATGGTGCGTTGGATCTCACTGGACCCGCCGCCGACCATCGCGTGCTTGGCTTCGCGGAAGTAGCGCTCCATGTCGTATTCGGGCAGCTGGGCGTAGCCGCCGAGCGCCTGCATGCCGTTGAAGGCGACCTTGAAGGCGACATCCGCGGCGAACACCTTGGCCATCGAGACGTCTTTGAGCGCGCGCTCGCCTCGGGCAAGCTTGGTCGCCGCGCTGTAGACCAGCAGCCGCGCGGCTTGGACCTCGCACTCGTCTGCGGCCATCCGGTGCTTGAGCACCTGAAATGACGACAGCGGTCGACCGAACTGTGTCCGGTTCTTGGTGTAGGCGATGGTGTCGTCGAGCGCGGTGCGGGCATTGCCGACATAGGTCGCCGCCAACGAAAGCCTTTCCCATTCCAGGTGTTTGCCCACCACCGCCCAGCCGTCTCCGGGGGCGCCGATCATGTTCTGGCCGGGTATGCGCGCGTCGGTGAAGAAGATCTCGGTGGTGCCCAGGCTGCGTCGCACAATGGTGTCGAGTTTGCGGATGTCTACGCCCTCGGTGGTGTTGGGGACCAGGAACATCGACAGGCCTTTGTGTTTGTCTTCGCCGGTGCGGGCCATCGTGGCGATCACCGTGTTCGGCAGGTGAGCGCCTGAGCAGAAAACCTTGTTGCCGTTGAGGATCCAGGAGTCACCGTCGGGCACGGCCTTGGTGCGCAGCCCTGCGGCGTCAGAGCCGGCACCCGGTTCGGTGATGGAGATGGAGAATTTCAGGTCGCCGGCCAGAAAAGGTGGCAGATATTTTTTGCGCTGCTCGGCTGTACCGTGGTGGGCGACGTTGGTCGCGGTGAACATCGACGTCATCACCGCGGCGGCGAAGTCGAGGCTGTACTTGGCGATCGCCTCGCAGAAGATCGCATACATCACCGGGTCGGCGGCGAGTCCGCCGTCTTGCTCGGGGATAAGCAACCCCAACCAGCCTCGCTCGGCGATTTTCTTGTAGGCCTCGGTGGGGAATTCGCGGGCTTCGTCGTGCTTGCGCGTGTACTCGACACCGACTTCTTTCTCCATGAAGGCATGCACGGTGTCGTGCCAGAGCTGCTGCTCGTCGGTGAATCGAAAATCCATTGAATCTCCCTGGTCAGCCTCGTCGGCGGGGCTTTGACTGTTGACCACGTTAACAACATCTGATAGCAAGAACAAGTGATTGTTTTTGACCGATGGTGGATACGGCGGCGCGGCGCGACGACACCAGGAATGTGAGCGTCGATGCCTCTGCAGGGCTGCTACCACAACCTTCGCGTTCTTGACGTCAGCGAAAATATTGCCGGCCCGCTGGCGACGATGATCCTGGCGGATCTCGGTGCGGATGTCATTAAGGTCGAACGTGCCGGCATTGGGGACGCCACCCGGTGGCTCCCACCGCGGCGTGGCGACACCAGCACCGTGTTCGCCACCGTCAACCGCAACAAACGCAGTGTCGCCCTGGATCTTTCGACCCCGACGGGCCGCGCTGGGCTGCTCCGCATCGCCGGTGGGTGCGACGTGGTGGTGGAGTCATTCCGGCCCGGTGTGGCCGAAAAGCTGGGATTGGGGTTCGACGACGTCAGCGCGGTGCGTCCTGACGTCGTCTATTGCTCGATTAGTGCGTTTGGCCGCGGCGTGCTGGGCCGTGACCGTCCCGGATACGACGCGTTGGTGCAGGCGTTCACCGGCATCATGAGCCTGACCGGATCACCGGACGGGCCGCCCGCCCGGACGGCGCCGTCGCTGGTCGACATCTCTACCGGCATGTGGGCGGCGATGGCGATAATGGCGGTCATGGCCGACCACCCCCCGAGTTCGGGGCCGGTACGTCTGGACGCCGCCCTCATCGACAGCGCCCTGTTCATGATGTGCCACCAAATCGTGGGGCTGCTCGGCGCCGGTTATCATCCGCAGCGGCTGGGCTCGGCCGCGCCGAGCGTGGTGCCCTACCGTGAGTTCGCCACCAGCGACGGTTCCATCATGGTCGCCGCGGCCACCGACGGGCTGTTTGACAAGCTTTGCACCGCAATCGGTTCCGACCACCTGCGCCACGATGCCCGGTTTGGCACCGTCGAGCGGCGCGTGGCATCGCGTGAGGTGCTCGATGCCGAGTTGCAGGCGGTCTTCATCACCAGGCCCTCGCAACACTGGCTGGCCGCGATCGGCGCTGCGGGCGTGCCCGTGAGCCCCGTGCACAGTCTGCAGGCCGCGGTCCACGATCCGCTGACCGAGGAGCGTCGGCTGATCACCACCACCGACACCGACTCGGTGCCCGTGCTGCGACTGCCGC
>Ga0335075_10012490_pt1 | contig 12826 bp, 8 predicted proteins | sample Lox_Sample_24_FD_206723 | JGI IMG/M metagenome (GOLD analysis project Ga0335075, IMG submission 206723) | Soil microbial communities from Loxahatchee National Wildlife Refuge, Florida, United States - Lox_Sample_2.4 | ecosystem: Environmental > Terrestrial > Soil > Wetlands | place: USA: Florida... | reverse complement strand
GTCTCGAAGCTCATCGAATCCGCCGAGCATGAGCGTCCGGCACCGATCATCAGCTTCGTTCCGCGGCAGCGGGACCTGCGCGAGCTGGTGAGCCAGGCGCAGGCCGGCGCGGAGGTCACCAGCCTCTTCGACACGCTCAAGTACTGGGATGGCCGGTTCGAGCGCATCGCGCTTGAGAACAGGAACCTGCCCGCCATCGTCCACGAGCGCCTGCTCAGACCCAAGGACGACGCTGCCAGGAAAGCGCTGGAGGATGCGTTCAACCGCGCGGCGAGCGTCCCGCCGCAGACCTGGGAAACGCTGCTGGACACCCACGGGGAGAAGAGCGCGGATCGCGACAGTTTCCGCCTCACGTACCCGTTCAGCCCGGCGTTCGTGCATGCCATGGTGGACATCTCCGGGGCACTGCAACGCGAGCGGACCGCGCTCAAGCTCATGCAGCAGCTTCTCGTCGATTACCGGGACACACTGCACATCGGGCAGCTTATGCCGCTCGGCGCGATCTTCGATGTGCTCGCCCAGGGCTCCGACCGCCCGTTCACGGACAAGCTCCGTGACGAATTCGACCAGGTCAAGCGGTTCTACGAGGGCAAGCTGCGACCATCCTTGCTGCGAAAGCACGGGACCACCGAGGAGCTCGCGCATACCAAGCCGTTGTTCCGTGGCGATGACCTGGTCATCAAGACCCTGCTGCTCGCTGCGCTGGTGCCCAACGTCCCGGCGCTGAACGGGCTGACCGCGACCCGGCTTGCCGCGCTCAACCACGGGTCGATTGTCTCCATGCTGCCCAACCAGCAGGCGCGGACGGTTGCCACCACGCTGAAGCAGCTAGCCGCCGAGTTCGGCGAGATCCGGGTCTCTGAGGGGGATAACCCGCGAGTTGACCTCGCCATCGTCGGGGTTGACACCGAAGGCATCCTCCAGGACGCCTGGCAGGCCGATGATGACGCGGCCCGGCGTCGCCTGCTCAAGGACCTGCTCTGGGGGGAACTCGGACTCACCGACGTCGGCCAGTTCGAGACCCAGACAACGGTCATCTGGCGCGGGACCGCCCGCGCGGTCGATGTGATCCTGGACAACGTGTTCGACCGTGACCGTATGCCCAGCGCCAGGTTCGCCGCCGACCCGGACACCGTCCGCGTTGTCCTTGACCTGCCTTTCGACGAAGGTCGCTATCCATCCGACCACCGGAACCGGGTCATCGAACTGCGACAACAGCCCGATCAGCGCACCGTGGTGTGGCTGGCGCACTTCCTGTCCGACGACAGGAAAGCCGACCTGTCCAGTCTGATCAGGATCGACTACATCCTCCAGCGGGACCGGCTCGTCGAGATGCGACCCAACTTCACGGTTGAGGAGCGGCACCACGCCCGGGTACAGCTGGAGAGCAGGCGTGCCGCGCTGCTGATCCGGCTCCGCGAGGCGCTGCGCCGGACGTACGGAGTGGGCCAGCCGGAGGACGCGGACCTCGGCTCTCGCGTCGATGACCAGGTGCTTTCCCTGACGCATGGGTACGAGCCGCGGGTTCAGGCGGGGCAGGGGCTGCGGACCGCGCTGCACCGCCTCGTCCAGCAGTTGCTCGACCACCTGTATCCGGGGCACCCCGATTTCGATCCGAACAGCAAGGGCGAGGAGGTCAGGCCCCGGGAACTCGCCGTGGTCATCGACGTGGTCACGCACGCCGCGCAGGACGGCGTCCGGTACGAGGTCCCGACACCGGGAGAGCGGGCGATCATGAAGAAGATCGCGGCCCCGCTGAAGATCGGGGTCATGCACGAGGGACCGTTCGTGCTCAGCGGCGACTGGAAACAGACGATCGACCGGAAGGCCGCCGGGCGCCAGGAGATCAGTGTGCGCGACGTCCGCGAGTGGGTCGCGGCCGAGCAGCCGGGTTTGCCGCCCGTCATCCGTGACCTGGTGGTGGTCTGCTATGCGATCGAGGCGGACAAGGCGTGGATACGCGGGCAACAGCAGATAGCGATGCCCGAACTCAAAGCCGTCACCGACGACATGAAGCTGCGCAGCCAGGAACTCCCGTCCCCTGAGGAGTTCGACCTCGCCAACCAGCGGGCGGCCGGGATCTTCAAATCGGCGCGTCAGCCGGTGCGAAACGCCCGCACCACCCAGGCGATCGCCCAGCAGGTGCGGGACCGGGCAAGCCAGCAGCTGCCCGCCGCCGAATCGCTCCTGGAAGAACTGGAAAAGCACGTCGGCACGCTCGGCCTGGCCGCCACGGAACCAAGGCTCGTCACCGCGCGGCTTCTCGCCGACCTGCTGACCCAGCTGGCCGCGACATCGGATCCGACCGCGACGCTGCGCCTGCTGGCGACCGCCGAACTGCCGCGGGAAAACGCCATTTATTCCGCGCACCTCGCCACCGCGAGCGATCTGGTCAGGGACATGCGAGCCGTCGACTGGAAGGTGCTCGACGGGCTCGCTGGCCGCGACGACGATGCGGAGGCGGCGGCGATCATCGCCCGGCTCCGGAGCACGGCGACTCACGACGAGCACGAGATGTCTCTCGGCGAGCCGCTCCGAAGCGCGCATCGTGCCGGAATCGATCTGTTCATGGCCCCCCAGCGTCCCGAGCCGCAACCCAAGCCTCCAGCCGGTGCCGTCATCCGCCGCATCCCGGCTGCCAAGGTCACGTCCGTGGTGGAGGAGATCTGCGAGGCCGCCGACGCCAACCCAGAAGCCGAGTTCGAGATCACCTGGCGGGCCATCCCGTGATGACCGAGCCCGGAGTGACCGGGCAGCAGAACGGCAACGGTGCCCCCCCGGTTGCCAATCGCTCCGTCGTCCAGGGCATGCTGCGGCACGTCCTGCGCCATGCCAGGAACCCGAGCACTGTGCTCCTGCTTCGCGCCGTGCCGGAATGGCGCGAGAACGAGGCATTCAACGCTGATCTCGGCGACAGCAAGGTACCGGTCATCGTCAAGCCGTGCCGTACCGTTCTCGGCATCCTGGACGCCCTGGCGACCGAACGCGCGGATGGCACCTACCTGGTCGTCCTCACGTCCTGCGAGGGGGACAAGGTCGCAGACTCCATTCTCGCACGTGCCATAGGCCGTCAGGTCTGGGCCATCGACCGCTGGGACCTGGTGCAGGACGCGTTCGGGACTCCGCGCCTGGACCGTCTGCTGACGGACGGTAACTACACGTGGCTGCCGGAAGCCTTGCTTGACGCGCAACCGGTCAGCGGCTGGCGCAAGATCAACAGCCCGATCCTCACCCTCGATACCGCGATGAGCCGACTGGTAGCCGCCCGCCTGGGGCAGCAGCCCGACGGCGACGAGATCGTGGTAGACGCCGCCGCACTGCTGCTGTGGACCACCGACCCGCCCGCCGTCGCCAGTTTCCACCGTATTTCCAGAGATGAAGAACGACGCGGCATCACCGGCTGGGTCCTCGGTACTGTTCCCGGGGTGGCGGACGCCATCTTCGCGATAACCCCGCCAGACAGGATCACCGAGGCGGTGCCGCTCGGCCTGGCGATCAGCCCGCTGTACCGGTCGGACCAGCCGTCGGTTGAGCGGGTTCGCGCCGAGGAACGGTACTTCGCGGGTAAGGCCCCCGGACTCGAGGCGATGCGGGCTTTCGGTGAGGCGGCCGAATCCTTGATCACCCGGTGGACCAGCAACGGTTCCGCGTCGCAGGCCGACGCGAACGACATGCGGGCACGAGCCGAAATCATTCTCCGCGAGCTGCAGGCGGACGACTTCGCCAGCCAGAGCGCGGTGCTCGACGCCGGGCTGGACGCCCGCTTCCGCGCGCTTGCCCAGGCCCTGGGCGACCGGTCCGTGCCGGGAGCGCAAAAGGCGCTCGATGAGATCCTGCAACACAAACGGGCGCGGGCCCGTTCTGGAGAAACCGCCGCCGCCGAAGCGGCCGCGCGCGTGCTCCGCTGGCTTGCCGCACCTGAAGACAAGCCGGGCACGCTCGCGGACGCCGCGACGCTCATGGTCCGTTCGTGGAGCTGGGCCGATCGCGCGCTCCGCGCCATAGAACGGCCGGTCGCGAGCCGTGTCCCGGAACTGACCGCCGCGTACTCGTCGCTGTCGGCAGCGGCGCGGAGACGGCGAGCGCGATTGGACGAAACCTTCGCGCGCAAGCTCGCCACGTGGACGCAGGCATCCTCGGACCCCAGGGACCTGCTGCTGGTGGAGAACCTGCTGGACCGGGTTGCGCGTCCGCTCGCCGAGCATCGCCTGCCGCTGCTGGTCGTGCTCGACGGGATGAGCGCGTCCGTTGCGGCGCAGATCGTTGGCCAGCCGAGCATCAGGAACGGGTGGATCGAGGTCGGCCGCCGCGAAGACGGACGCGAGCCCGCCCTGGCGACGGTGCCATCCGTGACATCGATCTCCCGGACCAGCCTGTTGTGCGGTGCGCTGCGCTCCGGTGGGCAGGCCGAGGAGCGCAACGGCTTCGCCGCGTTCTGGGGCAGGCGCGCGGCCAGGCTGTTCCATAAGGGCGACCTCGCGCCCGAGCCCGGTGATGCCCTCGCGGGTCCGCTGCGTGAGGCGATCGCCGACACGGACTGCGTGGTCGGGGTCGTGCTGAACACGATCGACGACACGCTGGACAAGGGCAAGCCGGGGGATGCCGGCTGGTTGGACACCGAGGTGAGATATCTCGTCCCGCTCCTTGACGCGGCCCGCCGGGCAGGGCGCCCCGTGATCCTCACCGCCGACCATGGCCACGTGCTTGATCGTGGAGCTCCCGTTTCTGATGCCCATTCTGATAAGTCCCGGTATCGTACCGGCGGCGAGGCAGGCCCCGGTGAAATTACGGTCGGTGGTCCGCGCGTCATCGCCGGCAACGGCACAGTCGTCGCCGCGGTGGATGAAGGCATCCACTACACCCCCCGCAAGGCGGGCTACCACGGCGGTGCGTCGGCGGCGGAGGTTGTCGTCCCGGTGATCGTACTGCTGCCTTCTGCCTCCCAGAAGCCGTCTGGCTGGCACGAATACGAGCCCGGCGGTCACGCTCCTCTTTGGTGGGACGCCACCTGGGTGCCGGTTACAGCGCCATCGGCAGGGGCACCAGCCAAGCCTGCTCCACGGCGCAAGGAGTCCCCGCCTGCTGGGATGGAGCCACTCTTCGGGGAGGCCAGCCTCGGGGCCCGGGTCATCGCCTCCTCGCGCCTTGCCGAGCAGCGTGCGCTCGCCCGGCGGGCGCCGGCCGACGAGCAGGTCGCACGCCTCATCGATGCGCTCGCGGCCAGCGGAGGCAGGCTCACGGTCGCGGAGGTCGCCGCCGTCACTGGCGAGCCCGCCGTCCGGATGATCGGCTACATGGCGCAGGTAACCCGGCTGCTGAACGTGGAGGGGTACCGTGTCATAGCGATTACGGACGGGAATAAGACCGTAGTGCTCAACCGCAGCCTGCTCAGCGAACAGTTTCTCGGAGGCTAACGCGTGACGGTCAGCGCGGCGCGAAGGCGGGAGGTCATCGACGCGTTGCGGCGAGGGACCGTGCCGCAGGCCGGGCTCGACCTGTTCGCAGTCGGGATGGACCGTTTCGAGAAGGCGATCGACGAGGAACTGGACGGGGTAGCCGGTGGCGGCGCCGCGTTCAAGGCGGTGCGCGGGGATTACGGGTCCGGCAAGACGTTCTTCGCACGCTGGCTTGCGGAGCGAGCGAAACGGCGCGGGATGGCGGCGTCGGAGATCCAGATCTCTGAGACCGAGACCCCGTTGCACAAGCTAGAGACCGTCTACCGGCGGCTCGTCGAGCAGCTCAGTACGTCCGCGTATCAGCCAAGCGCGCTCCGCGAGATCATCGAGGCGTGGTTCTACACACTCGAAGAGGACGTGCTGGCCGCCGGAACGGTTGACGCCGAGGATACCGAGCGGCTGGCACGTGGCGTGGATGAACTGCTTGAGCAGCGCCTGGCGAGCGTTGCCCGCACCACGCCTACCTTTGCCGCCGCGTTGCGCGCCTACCGGCAGGCGATGCTCGCGGAGGATCACGCCACCGCGGACAGCCTCATCGCGTGGATTGGCGGCCAGCCCAACGTGGCCGCGTCCGCCCGCCGAGCCGCCGGTATCCGTGGCGACCTCGACCACTTCGCAGCCCTCGGGTTCCTGCAGGGACTCCTCACGATCTTGCGAGATTCCGGTCATCCGGGCCTGGTGGTCGTGCTGGATGAGATCGAGACATTGCAGCGCGTCCGCTCCGATGTCCGTGACAGGGGCCTGAACGCGCTCCGGCAGCTTATCGACGAGGTGGACTCCGGCCGGTTCCCCGGCCTGTACCTGCTGATCACCGGCACGCCAGCCTTTTACGACGGCCCGCAGGGCGTGACCAGGCTGACGCCTCTTGCGCAACGGCTCGCCACCGATTTCGGAACCGATGCCCGGTTCGATTCACCACGCGCCGTTCAGCTAAGGCTTTCTGGCTTTGATCTTCCGAAGCTGGTCAGGCTGGGAAGCTCCGTCCGTGACCTGTATGTGTCCGGTGCGGGGGAGCGGGTCAGCCAGGTAGTGGACGATGCCTACATCGAGCAGCTCGCGCGGGCCGTGGCCGGGACCCTGGGCGGGCAGGTCGGGGTGGCACCTCGGGTGTTCCTGCGCAAGCTGGTCGCCGACGTGCTGGACCGGGTGGCCGAATTCGACGAATTCGACCCGCGCCAGCACTACAAGCTGACCGTCAGCGCGGCCGAACTGACCGACGTCGAGCGCAACGCCGCGGCGTTCGCGCCCTCCTCGGCGGACGAGGTGGAGCTGGAACTGTGAGGGACCTGCACCCGTCACTGCACCCATCACTGGCCCACCACCTGGTCAGCACCCTCGGCTGGACGCAGTTGCGGCCGCTGCAGGCCGCGGCGATCGAGCCCGTCCTGGCCGGCGATGACGCGCTGCTGCTGGCGCCGACCGCTGGGGGAAAGACCGAGGCAGCCACGTTCCCGGTGCTCACCCGGATGGACGCCGAGGCCTGGACGGGCCTGTCGGTGCTGTACCTGGCCCCCTTGAAGGCGCTACTGAACAACCTGCTGCCTCGGCTGGAGACCTATGGCGGCTGGGCGGGCCGGCGGGTAGCACTCTGGCACGGTGACACGCCGGCTTCTCGTCGGCAGGCCCTGGTGGCCGACCCGCCTGACCTGCTGCTGACCACACCCGAGTCCTTGGAGTCGATGCTGGTCAGCACCCAGGTCGACCACCATCGGCTGCTGGCGGATCTGCGCGCGGTCATCGTCGATGAACTGCATGCCTTCGGAGCCGGGGACCGGGGCTGGCATCTGCTAGCCGTGCTGGAACGGCTGTCCCGGCTGACTGGGCGCCAATTGCAGCGGATCGGCTTGTCCGCGACGGTAGGGAACCCCGCTGACCTGCTTGCGTGGCTGCAGGGGTCGGGTTGGGGATCACGTCCGGGACGCATCGTCGCACCCGAAGCGGCCGCTGAGACGCCGACGCAGATCGAACTCGACTACGTCGGCACGCTGGAGAACGCAGCGAAGGTGATTACCAGCCTGCACCGCGGCGAGAAGCGCCTCGTGTTCTGTGACTCCAAGCGGCTGGTGGAGATGCTGGGCGAACAGCTACGGGCGCGTGGCGTCACGACTTATCTGGTCCATGCCTCGCTGTCGCTGGATGAACGGCGGCGCGCCGAAGAAGCCTTCGCCGCGGGTCGCGACTGCGTCATCGTGTCCACGTCCGCGCTGGAACTTGGTATTGACGTCGGCGACCTAGACAGGGTGATCCAGGTCAACTCGCCTCCGTCAGTAGCTGGGTTCCTCCAGCGGATCGGCCGCAGCGGACGGCGCGAGGACACGGTGCGCAACTGCCTGTTTCTCGCACTCAATGAAGAAAGCCTGCTGCTGTCGGCGGGGATGCTGCTCGCCTGGAGTCGTGGGTATGTCGAGCCCGTCGTCGCGCCGCCCGAACCTCGGCACATAACAGCGCAGCAGCTCATGGCCCTGTGCCTGCAGGAGGGGAAGGTAGGTTCCGCACTGTGGCCGGAATGGATTCCGTTGCCGGCCTTGACGGGTTCCGCGGTTCCTGTTACCGAGCACCTGGTCTCGCAGGGGTTCTTGAACAGCGAGGATGGGATGCTGTTCATCGGTCCGGAGGCAGAAGCGAAGTTCGGGCGACGCCACTTCATGGACCTGATGGCCACCTTCACCGCGCCACCCGAATTCACCGTCCTCCATGGCCGCCTTGAAATCGGCCGCACCGACCCAGTGCTTCTCACCGACCGGGTGGACGGCCCCCGGCTGCTGTTGCTCGGCGGCCGAAGCTGGAAGGTCACCTGGATCGACTGGAAACGTCGGCGAGCACACGTCGAGCCTGCCGAGGGAGGCGGGCGGGCCCGGTGGCTATCCTCCGCCGTGGGCGGTGTGTCCTACGAGGTCGCGCGGTCAATGCGCGATGTGCTGCTGGGGGAGGACCCGCCGGTCACCCTGACCCGGCGGGCGGCCGGAATGCTCGCGGGACTGCGATCCGACGCGGTGGGGCGCGTTCATCCCGGCTTCACGGTGATCAGCGGTTCCGATGATGACCTGCGCTGGTGGACCTGGGCCGGCTACCGCGCGAACGCGACGCTCCGCGCGACCCTGGGTTCGCTGGCTGACGAATCCCAGCGCGTTGGCGATATGTATATCCGGTTGCGCGCAGACCTGTGCCCAGGTACCTGGATTCAGGCGTGTAAAGAACTTCGCGACCGTCTCGTCCTCCCCGAAGTGGATGACAAGGCTCTGGCAGGCCTGAAGTTCTCCGATGCCCTGCCCCGGCACTTGGCAGCGACCACCTTGGCGGCAAGGCTGGCCGATCTGGAGCACGCAGCCGATCTGCTGGCTGAGCCCGTCCGCTTCGAACGCTGACCTGTGGGTGCCGAATATGCTGTCACCTCATGCGGCCTGCGAGTATTCGTGGATTAGGCCGCCGAGCCGGTCTGTGCGCAGGACCTTGACATTCGTGCTCATGGCGGGCGGATGCGTGGGCCCGGCGGGTGGTCTTTGGCCGGGCGTGCGGTGCGGTCTGTGGCTGCTGTAGTGGCCGGCGTGCAAGGACTTGCGCCAGGTGCCTGCGGCACGGCGAAGGCGCGGCGGGCGGACGGTGACCTGGTTCGAGCTGTCGCGCGGCCGATCCCGTATGTTGCCCGCTTCGCCCGTCTTAGCCATCACCCATAAGGCCGTAGGCATTGCAGGAGGGGTCTTGACGGGACCCGATGCGGGGAGTCACCCTCTAAATGCGCAAGCAATGGCAAGTTCCTGTCAGAGAGGACCGACATGACGCTACGCTTCCTCGCAATCGACCCGGACACGAACGGTGAGAACTGTCCTGCCCTGTTCCTGGAAGATGAGACGGGAGACTTGCTCTTCCAAGGTGAGGCGGTCACCGATCCTGTGGTGCTGACCGAGTCGGGTACGCACAGCCCGCTGGGGGAGACTGAGAGCCTTGTCCGGCTCCCAGCCCGGATGCGGGCGATCATCCTGGAGGCGCTTAGTGAGGACGGTTCCGCCGTTCAGTGAGCTGATCGGGGCGACGACGCGCATAGCGGCACACCTGGAGACCAGGGACGCCTACACACCCGATGACCAGGCCTTCCTCGACTGGATGGCGGGAAAGCTCGCCCCTGCTCCGGCCGGCGCCGCCTGGTATGACCTGGTTCGCGAGCACACGGCCCGCGGGGTGGAGTTCCGCCGGGCGAGGATCGTCAGCGAGCCGCTGGCCGCGTACATCCGCTTCGAGTACGAGTCAACGTCGTTCAATGTCGCTGCGGGCGAGCAGATCCGGTGGCTGCCCAGGCATGCCGCGCCGGGCCTGCTCGTGCCGCTGGCCGACTTCTGGTTGTTCGATGACCGGCTGGTGCGCTTCGGGTTGTTCGCCGGGGACGGGACGTTCCTGCGGCATGACCTGTGCGATGATCCCGGGGTGGTCCGGTCGTGCGCCGAGGCCTTCGGGGACGTCTGGCGGCGGGCGGTTCCTCATGGCGAGTACCGGCCCGCCTGACGCTCTGCCATGCCTATTTCGCCTTCCTCCAGCGTTCAGCGTGCCCGGGAGCAGCTAGCCGAGCGGCTGCGCGACATCCGCCTTGACGCCCGCCTCACGGCCCGTGCCCTGTCGGCTGCTGCTGGCTGGCATGAGGCCAAGACGAGCCGGATCGAGTCGGCGAAGAAGGCGCCGAGCGAGGATGACATCCGGACCTGGTGCCGGGTCTGCGGGGCGGAGCGGGCTGTCCCGGACCTGATAGCGGCGTCCCGCTCGGCGGACTCGATGTACACCGAGTGGCGCCGTCTCCAGCCTGCGGGCATGCGGCGGGACCAGGAGAACCGGCTTCCGCTGCACGAGCGGACAAAGGTGCTCAAGGCCTATGTCGGGACCGTTGTCCCCGGGTTCCTCCAGACCCCGCAGTACGCCACAGCCTTGCTGTCGGCCATCAGGGACTTTCATGGAACACCTGATGACGTGGCCGATGCCGTGGCCGTCCGGATGCAGCGCAAGCGCCTCTTGCAGTCGGGCAGCCACCGCTATATCGCCATCCTCGAAGAGGCCGTGCTGCGGCAGGCCGTCGGCGACGCGGAGGTCATGGCCGGGCAACTCGGCTACCTGCTGGAGGCGACGGCCTTCCCCGGGCTATCACTCGGGGTGATCCCCTTTGCGGTCACCGGGCGGCCCGTGTGGCCGCTGGAGGCTTTCACCGTCTTCGACGACGCTCGCGTCTACGTCGAGCTGCTGTCGGCCCAGGTCACCGTGACGGCGCCCAGCGAGATCGTGCTGTACGCGCGGGCCTTCGAGAAGCTGTCCGGGCTTGCCGTCTACGGCGACGAGGCACGGGCGCGGATCTCGGACGCCCTGAGCGCTCTCTAAAACGCCCGCAAGTTCCCGCAAGTTCCTTCCCTGCCTGGGCGCCGGTCGGGCAGCCTCGAACTACGTTCCCGCCCGGTTGCGGATTGCCGGGCGGGGCGGCTAGCCAGTCGCGCCGCAACCGAGAGGTCAGGACCATGCGCGCCCCCATCGAGGTAAGACCAGAAGAGCTACGAGAGGCCCATGACGCGGCGGACATGCTGATCAATGAGAGGTTCCGCAGCTACCTGCCGGGGCGGATGCTGCCGATGCTGCTCGGGAAGTTCCGCGACGACGTTGCCGAGTCCCTGGGGATGGAGTTGCCGCCGCTGCCCCAGCGCTCGAGGCCGGTCAAGGTTGCCAAGCTGGACGACCTCACCAGCAACGAACTCGACACGGTGACAGGTGCTGTCCTCGTCCTCCTGACGCGGTTCACCGCCCTCATGGACGACCCGCTCTTGCCGAGGCTGCTGCGCGAGTTCCGGGACGCGCTCGTAATCGAGAAGGCCGACCGGACTCGGATCGCGGACGAGCTCAGGGGTAAGGCCAGGGCGTCGTGATCATCAGGCTTGAGTCGGGAAGCCGGTGGCTGGCGGCCAGAATCGGCGATTTCGAGAAGTGGCAGGGCGGGGCTGCTCGAAGAGTCCGCGAGCCGCCTGGGCGCTGTCGTTGACCCCGGCGGCCCTGTCCACCGCTACGGCTTCGTCGGCTCGCCGGTCACGTTCTGCGGGCAGCAGGCGTGGCTGCGGGTCAAGCCCGTTCCTCGAGCATGAGATGAGCCGCAAGGCGTGGCGCGGCACCGCTGAGGCCGCAGTCATCTCGGGGGTGAGCAAGCCGGCGCTGCTGCACCGGATCGAGTGGCACGCCGACGGACCCGAGCCGGTCCCGGTCAGCGCGGAAGTCCTCACCCTGGTCACCGACCCCGTCGCCTCCCGCGAGCGGTTCCTGCGGACGGCTCCGGACCTGCCACCGGAATGGTTCCGCGACCTGGCCGCCTGCTGCCCGACCCAGGCGGCCTGGCGGCCAGGCTCCACGGCCACACCGACACGCGGCTCGCCTGACGCGGAACCGAGTTACTTCACGCAGTTCCTGTCTGCTCCGCCACCGGTCCGATACCAAACGCGAAAATGTGCAACCCGCTGATCCGTCCACCGCCCGCCGGAATGGAGCCGCCACCCGGCAGCGTCACCGCTTGGACCGTCTTGCCCGGCGTGATCCCGGCCGACGTGTAGAACACGTAGACCGTCTGGTTCCGCTTCCCGCCCGCACCGCCCGTCCCGCCCGCGGTAGCCGGATTGGAGTCGTTGAGATACGGCAGCGTCGCGATGACATCGTTGCCGGCCGACGGCGCGGCAAAGTAGTCGTCCAGCGTGATGGTGAAGCTGCTCGTGCTGCCGTCGGTGTAGTGCACGGTCCCGGTCCCGGTCGCATTCCCCGGGCTGCCGGCGCCGAGGAAGCCGAGGGTGCCGCCGGAGCCGGACAGCAGGATCGTCTGTCTCTGGGCGACGACGTTGTCCGGCTGGCCCGGTGGCGCGGAAGGCCAGGTGAACGTGATCCCGTCGTGGGTGACCGCCGCGCCCTGCCCGAGGCCCGCCGCGGCCAGCGCCTGCGCGGAGTAGCTGTTCCCGACGCCGTCGAAGTTCGCCGCGGTGACGGCGGAGTCGTCGCTGATCCCGGCGTTGTTGAACGCGGCGGCCAGGCTGGCGTACGCGCGCAGCTGCACGGTGGCGTCGGCGTACGTCACGCCACGCTGCGCCCCGGCGGTGTACACGGCCTGCACGGTGACCGGGAACTGGCCGAGGCCCGCGCTGGCGGGCGCCGTAACCTGCCAGCTCTCCGTGGCGCTCTGCCCGCTGCGCACACCGGCCCCGCTCGGCATACCGGCCACACCGGCCACGCTGGGCACCCCCGCCGCACCGGCCGCGCTGGGCATTCCCGCCGCAATGGCCGTCCAGCCCGGCAGCAGCGTAGGCATGAACGTGACCTTGTCCAGCGTCGGCAGCCCGTGGTTGACCAGGGTGGCCGTCACCGTCGTGGTC
>Ga0335075_10012489_pt1 | contig 12828 bp, 11 predicted proteins | sample Lox_Sample_24_FD_206723 | JGI IMG/M metagenome (GOLD analysis project Ga0335075, IMG submission 206723) | Soil microbial communities from Loxahatchee National Wildlife Refuge, Florida, United States - Lox_Sample_2.4 | ecosystem: Environmental > Terrestrial > Soil > Wetlands | place: USA... | reverse complement strand
CGACTCGAGAACGAGGGCATCGCGCGCGCCGAGCCGATCGATCTCGGCGCGCTCGCCAAGAACATCGTCGACGACACGGGCATCGAAGCCGAGCGCCAGAGCTCGCGCCTCAGCCTGCGCGCGCCCGAGCCGTGCACGCTGCAGGGCAACCGCGAGCTGCTCCGGCGCGCCGTCGAGAACGTCGTGCGCAACGCCATCCGCTTCACGCCAGCCGGCGAAGCGGTGGAGGTCGAGCTCGCGCGCGAGCCGGGGCGGGCGCTGCTCCGCGTGCGCGACCACGGCCCGGGCGTGCCCGCGGGCGCGCTCGACAAGATCTGGAAGCCCTTCTATCGCGTCGAGGGCGATCGCGCGCGCAACACCGGGGGCACCGGCCTCGGGCTGGCCATCACCGAGCAAGCGATCGCTCTGCATGGCGGCAAGGTGCGCGCGGAGAACCACCCCGGCGGCGGTCTGCTCGTCACGCTCGAGCTGCCGCTCGGCGAGCCCGGCGCGCGCACCTCGCGCACGCCCGTCGCCCCGCGCACCGGCGAACCGAGCCCGAGTTCCATCTGAGCTGGAGCGGAACGGCGGCGATCGCTGGCGATCCACCGGTGCAACACGCAGCGAAGCGGAACACATTCGTATCGCGTTAACTCGAGTGTTTCATCTCGAGCGCTCCGACACGTGTCAGTGGAACACACTTTGACGCACTGGGTAGCCAGGCGTCAGACGCTGCACTACCATTGCGAGCATGGGTTCAGGAATCGACAGCCCGAGCGGGCTGGAAAGCACTTCTTCGCTCGAGCTCGCGCTCGACCAGGCGATCGCCGCGCGTTACGCGGGCGTCGACGTCAGTGAGCGCGCCCCGAAGAAGCGCCGCTCCACGCCGACGCAGAACTTCGCCGTCGTCGCATCGCGCAGCGACGTGCAGCAGCGCCGCGACGAGCAGGAGCACACGCCCACCGAGAACTTGCGCGGGCGCACCTCGACGGCGCTGGCGGTGTTGCCGCCGAGCGGCTCGGGCCTGATGCGGCCGCCGGCGCGCCTGCGCTGGAAGGGCATCGAGGTCTCCGACGAGTTCCAGGAGTATGCCGCCCGCGTCGAGCGTGGCGAAGACCTCGAGCCCTACCGCGGCGCCGTGCTCTCGCGCCCGTGCGCGGAGTTTCCGTGGAGCGCCCCGCGCGAGCAGCAGATGCTGCCGCCTCCGGATCGCGACTCGCTCCTGCCGCAGCGTCCCTCGTTCGCGCCGGTGGCAATGTCGATCGCGCCGCCGCCCCCCGTGTCCGAGTCCAGCATGTATCCCGAGCGTGGCCGCGCGCTGAAGACGGCGCTGTGGCTCGCGGGCGCCGTGTCGTCCATCGTCGGCGCGCTCGGCGTGGGTGCGGGCGCCACCAACACCACCGGCAACGAGTTCGACGACCACTCGCCCGATCCCCGCAAGCTCACGCCGACGCCGGCCGCCGCTGCCGTCGTGCGCGACGAGGCCGTCGCCTCGAGCCTCGACGACGCTCCGCCGCTGCCGGCGAGCATCGGCGAACGCCAGCTCGACTCGCTCGCGGCCGCCAGCGCGGCCAACGCCAAGCCCGCGTCGATCGCGCCCACGCGCCCGTTCGCGCCCTCGCCTTTCGCGGCGACCATCGCGCCGCGCTCGGCGCCCGCCCCCGCCAGCGCCGTCGTCACTCCGACGCCGACCATCCCCGTCACGGCCGACGCGGCCCCCGCGAGCGCGCCGAGCTCGTCGTCACGCCTCAGCATCCCGCCGTCGGGGCCCGTGCCCGCCGCCGGCGACATCGCGCGCGGCGTCGTCACCACGGCGCGCCCCAGCGACGGCGTCGAGGGTTCGTTGTTCTCGGAGCGTCCTTCTTTCTGAGGCGTCTTCGCGACCTGGGAGGTCTCTGGAGGCAACAGGAAGGCGACAAGGTCTTCGGGGGATTGCGGGAGGCTGGTTTCCGATCGGGCGGCGCGCGCTGCGAGCTCGATCTCCAAATCCCTTCTTCCCGACGTCCTGTTGCATTCCTGGCGCGCCTCGCAGGAGAAGCCGCTACGGTGGCGGCATGGCGCGCCGCCCCGTTTTGCTGGTGTTAGCCACGCTCGCGTGCGGTTGCGACGCCACGTCCGATGCGTCGAAGGCAGGCGTCGCAGCAGCAGGTGGCTCGTCGGCAGATGCCGCGTCCAGCGCCGGTGCCTCCGCGGGCGGAGCGAGCGCGATGCCGGGCTCGGGGGCGACAGGCGCGACGGAGGGCACCGGCCCGAGCCCGCTGGATCCGACGGGTGCGGTCGCCACGGGCGGCTCGGGCGCTGGTGACGACGGCACCGATTCGGGCACGCTGAGTAGCCCGTGCCTCGCGTTCTCGGAGCCCGAAGCCGTCGGCGCGATCGAAGAGCCAGCGCTCGATCAACTGTCGGGGCTGGTGGCGAGCCGCACGCAGCCGGGCGTGTTGTTCGCCCACGAAGACTCGACGGGCGCCCCGATCCTGTATGCGCTCGACACGAGCGGGCGCGCGCTCGCCCGCTTCACCCTCGCTGGCGCGCCGAATTTCGACTGGGAAGACATCGCGCTCGCGAGCGGGCCCTCGGGGCCCGAGCTCTACATCGGTGACATCGGCGACAACGCCGTGCGGACGGGGCCTGCCGCACGCGACGAGCTCCAGGTGATCCGTTTGCCCGAGCCGACGGTGGCGCTCGACGGAGCGCCGAGCGAGCAGACGCTGACCGAGTTCGACGTGCTGCGCTTGCGTTATCCCGAGGGCGTGCACGAGTCGGAGACGCTGCTCGTGCACCCGCTGACGAACGACATCGTGCTCGTGACGCGCTCGAGCAGCGGCGACTCGCGCGTGTTTCGCGCGCCCGGCTCGACGCCGCGCGACACGCTGACCACGCTCGAAGAGATCGGTCGCATCGCGTTCGACCCGAGCGGCCAGGGTGCGATCGCCACCGCGGGCGACATCTCGCCCAGCGGCGACCGCGTGCTCGTGCGGACGTACACCCGCGTGTACGTGTGGGCCGCGCCGATGGGGGAGGCCCTCGCCGACGTGTTTCGAGGGGCTCCGGTCGTGCAGGACTTCGCGGTCGAGCCCCAGGGCGAAGGCATCACGTTCTCGGCCGATGGTCAGTCGTGGATCGCCGCGGGCGAGCAGGAGCCGACGCTCTACCGCGCGGCGGCTCGTTGCCCGTGAACTCTCGCGCGCGCGTCCTGACGTTGCTCGAACGCGAGCCGTTGCGACACATCGTCGGATTGAAGATGCTCGAGCGCGCGGGAGACGCGGCCGACGTGCGCCTGCGCGAAGACGCTGCGGGCTGGGCGGCGAGCATCGGGTTCGAGGCGAGCGCGTTCGAGTATGACGCGCAGACGTACGGCCGCGACGCGCGCATCGTCTTGCCGACGGGGCGCGCTGGTTTGCGGTCGAGGCAGGGGCTCGCGGCGCGCGTGGTGCGGGCGGCGCTCGCGCAGCTGCTCGCCGTGGGGGCCTTGCCGCGCCATCAGACGTCGGCGGCGAACCCGGCGTCGCTCGCGCTCGCGCGCAGCATCGGCCTGGTCGAGTTCCTGCGCATCGAGCACGTGAGGATCGGGCGCACGGGCGCGACGGACGGCCGCGGCTGAGCGAGGCAACCGATCGAACGCTTCGCACGCGACGGGCGTACGCCGCATGGCCCCTCCGAGCCGCGACGGATACGCGCAGCGGGAGGCCCCAACCCCAACGCCCCATCGGGGCCGGGCCTGCCGGCGGCAGAAATGTGTTCCGAAAATTTACTGCGACCCTCGAGGCTCCCGGCGCCACTGAGTGGGGTGCTCGATGGGCGAGCAGCGTGTCGAACGGGTGCCGATGAGCCAATTCAGACTTCCCTGGCTGCGCCGCCGCAAGAAGACGGACGTCGAGCTGCCGCTGAAGCCTCCCATTCACTTGTCCCCGTTCAGCAACGGCGAGGTGTTCTTCACGCCGGGGCCTGCCGAGCGCCGCATCCGGCGGCTGATTCTGGAGAAAGCGGAGGCGGGGGCGAAGCGCCACGGCATCGATCGGCGCGAGTTCCTGGCGAGCTCGATGGGCATGGCGACGTCGCTGTGGGCGGTGAACGTGGTGTCGGGCTGCAGCAGCAGCGTGGAAGGCAACAGGGGCATGCCGCCGAACCCGCCCGCAGGAGCGGGCTCGGGTGGCAGTGGTAGCGCGAGTATGATCGGTCCCGTCGAGCGCCCGCCGAGCGCGGGGTTCGCGCCGCAGGCTGCCGGCGGCAGCACGGGCGTGCCCAGCGAGGGTGTGGGCGGCTTCTTCCGCGTCCCGGCAGATCCGACAGACCCGGAGCAGGTGTGTGAGACACTGCTCGATGCGGGGCAGGAGTTCGTCTTCGACATCCAAACCCACCACGTGAACCGCGCCGACACGTTCTACGAGAGCTTCCTGCGCAACCAGGCGCAGTACGCGACGTTCTGCGGGCCGCGCGGCATGTCGAGCCTCGACTGCTTCGGGCGCAACGAATACGTGCGGCTGATGTTCCTCGAGAGCGACACGACGGTGGCGGTGCTCTCGGGGCTGCCCGCGTCGACCGAGGCCGACAACCCGCTCACCAACGACGAGATCGCGCAGTCGCGGGAGGCGATCAACCTGCTCGCCGACGGCACCGAGCGGCTCGTGAATCACCACATGGTGTTGCCGAACCAGGCGGGCACTACGGCTGGCGCCGTGCAAGCGCAGCTGGACGCGATGCAACGCGTGCTCGAGACGCATGGGCGCATCGGCGCCTGGAAGTGTTACCCCGCCTGGTCGCCCACGAACACCGAGGCGGTCGCCAACGACGGCTGGTTCTTGGACGACCCCGCCGTGGGCGTGCCGTTCATCGAACAGGGCATCGCGCTCGGGGTGCCGCTGTTTTGCATCCACAAGGGCTTGCCCATCCCCGCCTTCTCGACACAGCACCTCGACCCGGCCGATGTCGGGCGCATCGCCAAGCGCTACCCGGAGGCGAACTTCGTCGTTTACCACTCGGGCTACGGCAACGGGAACAACTACTTCGAGCAGGCCTATCGCACCGGCAACCGCAGCGGCACCGACAGCTTGGTGACGTCGCTCATCGAAGCCGGCGTCGGGCCCAACGAGAACGTGTATGCCGAGCTCGGCACCACGTGGCAGCTCGTGAGCACCAACCCACTCATCGGCGGGCCCACCGCGGCCGCGCACGTGCTCGGCAAGCTCTTGAAGTATGTGGGACCGGACAACGTCGTGTGGGGCACCGACAGCATCTGGTACGGGTCGCCGCAGAGCCAGATCGAGTCGTTCTTGCAGTTCGAGATCTCGGAGGCGTTCCAGCAGCAGTTTGGTTATCCTGCGCTGACGCTCGAGCTGAAGCGCAAGATCCTGGGGTTGAACGCGGCGCGCATCTACGGGGTCGATCCGGCGGCGGCGCGCTGCCGCATCGAGAACAGCGAGCTCGGGATGCTGAAGCGCCAGCTCGATCACGAGCTCGGGCGGCGGCGCTGGGCGTTTCACGAGCCGATGCTGCAGCGGCCCGAGGACTACTGGCGCCTGCATCGGCAGAGCGCCTTCAAGCCAGGTTGAGGCAAGCCGGTTCGAGGCAAACCGGTCGAGCCATCCCGGCTGAAGCATTCCGGCGACGGGGGTGTTAGGCTCGCGCCTTCGCATGGCGCTCAATTTCTCCGGTATCTCGAGCGAGTCGCGGGTGGGGCGCGTGCTGCGGGCGCCGCTCGCGTGGTTGCCGGAGGGGATGCGGGTGCGGGTGCTGCAGGGGCCGTTGCGCGGCAAGACGTGGCTGGTCGGCGCGCACACGCACGGCTGCTGGCTCGGCAGCTACGAGTGGGACAAGCAGCTCGCCTTCACGCGCCTCGTGCGGCCGGGCTCGGTGGTGTACGACGTGGGCGCGAACGCGGGGTTCTACACCTTGCTCGGCGCCGTGAGCGCCGGGCCGAGCGGGCGCGTCGTGGCGTTCGAGCCGCTGCCGCGCAACCTGAGCTTCCTGCGCGCGCACGTGCGGCTCAACGCGCTCGACAACGTGACGATCCTGGACGTGGCGGTCGCCGCTGCACCGGGGACGGCGCGCTTCGCGAGCGGAGCCACGGCGGCGATGGGCACGCTCTCGACGGCGGGCGAGCTCGAAGTGCGCACGTCGTCGCTCGACGCGCTGGTGCAGAGCGCCGTCATCCCGCCTCCCGACGTGATCAAGATGGACATCGAGGGCGGCGAGCTCGTGGCGCTGCAGGGTGCACGCGGCGTTCTCGCGCGCCATGAGCCCACGCTGCTGCTCGCGACGCATGCAGACGCGGTGCACACCGAATGCGTCGCGCTGCTCGGCGAGCTCGGCTACGAATGCCGCTCGCTCGAGGCGCACGGCTCATTGCAGCGAGCGGGCGAGCTCGTGGCCACGCGGCGCCGCACTGCCCCGCTGGGCCTTACTCGATGACGAGGCCGAGCGAGGGCGCCTCGGGATTGCTGGATGGCAGCTCGCGAAAACCGAGCCGATCGTAGAAGCGGCGCGCCTCGACGTTCTCGGGCGCCATCGTCAGGTGCAGCCCCGGCACGCCCCGCGCGCGCAGCGCCCCGACCAGTGCGTCCATCAACCGGCGCCCCCCACCCTGGCGCTGATACGCGGGCAGGATGTCGATGTGCAGGTGCGCCGGGTAACCCTCGACCTCGGGCAGCAGCATGCGCTCGGGCGTGAAGCCCAGGTGTCGGATGAGCTCGCAGCGCGTGCGCCACGGCACGACGTGCGCGTACGACTGCGCGAGCTTCGGCACCCACTGCGCGCGGTACCACTCGACGAAGCGCGCCGTGTCGGCGACGCCCAGGATGTAGCCCTGCACGCGCTGCTCGTCGGCGAGCACGAAGGCGAGCTCGGGCGCGAACTCGACATACGGCGTGGCAAAAACGTCGGGCATCAAGCCGTCGCTCACGTAAAGCCCCGTCGCGTCGCCCCCATGCTCGGCCGTGCGCAGGCACACATCCCGCACGTCTCCAGCGTCGCGTGGGCGATAGGGACGCAGCATCAGCCCTCGCGCATCCGTCGACATGTGGGTGGATTTACACCGCCAAATCGGCCCGCGTCGAGTCTTTCGGGCGAGAGCAGGCGCAGATGGGTTATCACTCGCAGATGACGAATTTGCCGGAGCCGCCGCCGAACGGCAACCAGTGGGTCAACGTCGCGTACGGCGTGGTCTACCGCATCATCGCGGCGCTGTTCGCGGGCTGCGCGGCGCTGCTCGTCGGCTTTGCGGTGCTGGAGGTCGTCGCCGGGCTCGGCGCCGAAGACGTCGAGCTCTCCGCGCGCTTCTCGACGGTGCTCGAGGCCATCGGCATGCTCACCATCGCCGTCGCGGCGCTCGAGCTGAGCCAGACGGTGTGGGAAGAAGAGGTGCTGCGCAAAGCCCTGATGAGCGCCCCCACGCGCGTGCGCCGCTTCATCTCGCGCTTCCTGGTCGTGGTCGTCGTGGCGCTCGCGATCGAAGCCCTCGTCGGCGCCTTCCACTACGTGCACGACGAGCCCGAGCAACTGCCCAACGCCGCCTCGATCGCGATCGGCGCCGCCGCGCTGCTCATCGCCTGGGGCGTGTTCGTGCGCCTCAACCTGGCCGCCGAAGCGCTCGAACCCGAAGCAATGGCCCGCGCCAAGCGCGAAGACAAGAAGCTCGACGAAGAGCACGCCGCCGAGAGCGAGCACGCCGCCCACGCCCCGGGCGAAGAGACACCGACCCAGCAAGATTTAGGGGGGCCTCCCCACCAGGAACCTCGTCGCTCGTGACGGGGGCCATGCGGCGAACGCTCGTCGCCACCGGGATCGAGTCGGCTCCGCTCGCGCGCCAGGCCGTCGCCGCATCGGCCAAGCACGGCGCCACGTCGAAGCAATGATAGGGCCGCTCCGTCGCTTCGATCTGGGGCAGCCAGCTCGCGAACTGCGCCGCGTGCCGCAGCGGAACGACGGGGCGCAGCAGCGCGAGCGCGCGCTCTGGATCGCTGCTCGGCCAGGTTTGGCGGGCGCGGCGACACCACTCTCGCAGCAGGAAGGCGGCGTCGTCCGGGCTGCAGCCGTCCGTGAGGCGGAGGGCGTCGAAGGCGGGGTGGCCGACGAAGGAGTCGCCCCAGTCGATGATGGCGAAGCGTTCGCCATCGCCGCGCACGTTGCCGGGGTGGAAGTCGCCGTGCACGAGGGTGTCGGGGACGTTGCAAGCAAGGACGGCCGCGAGGCGCTCGGGCAAGGTCGCGAGCAAGCCGGCGACGCCGCTCGTGTCGCCGCCGTGGTCGCGCAGCGCGCGCTGGATGAAAGCGACGAGCGCGGCATCGCGGCGATCGGGCACACCGAGGGCGAGCAACTCGTCGAGCGCGCCCGCGGCGGCCGACTGCGCGCGATGCAACGCCGTCGCGAAGCGATCGCGCTCGGGCGCGGGGCAGCCGTAGGCGTCACTCCCTGGCACGTGCTCGAGCAGGCTGCGACCGGAGCCATCGGACGCGAGCAGCGGCACGGCGATGCCCGGCGCGTGCCGGCCGAGCCAGCACAGCACCGCCGCCTCGTGCCGAAAGAAGGACGGTACCTGCTTCAGCCAGGCAGTGCTGACGACACCGGTGGGTGTCTGGCTGGACAAGCGCCACACCGCGGAGAGGTTCCAGGTGCGCTGTTGCACCGTGCTCGTGAGCTCACCGCGTCCGATCTCGTCGAGCGTCTTCCGTGCCCATGCCACGCTGGCTGCGGGACCGCCGGGGATAGCCCACGGCGCGCGCTCGGATGCCGGCGATAGCGCCAGCGCGGCGAGCGACGGGGCGACGGGCTCGAGCGTGCGGATGACATGCGGTGCAGGCGCCGCGTCGAGCTGAGCGAGGTACGTCACGCCGCCTCCCGGCGGTCGCGGCCGCTCGGAGGTGAGCCGTCGCAGCAACGCGAGCTCGACGCCCCATCGCTCGCGCGCGCCCGCCACCACGTCGGCCGCTTCCTGCCACCAGGGCAAGGGGGCTGGAAAAGGCGGCAGCGCACCGAGCAGCGCGCCCGTGCCATCGATCAGGAGGAGGCTGACGTTGCGTCCCATCGTCTCGTCGGCACCGAGCTCAGCGTCCGGAACGCAAGCGCTCGAGCTCGGCTTCGAGCTCGAGCACGCGGGCCTCGGCGCGTTCCTTGTCTGCCTCGGCGCGTTCCTTGTCTGCCTCCGCGCGCTCCTTGTCTGCCTCCGCGCGCTCGCGCTGCGCCGTCTCGGAGTCGAGGCGGGCCTCGAGCTCGCTCATGCGCTGCTGCAACTGCTCGGCGACGAGGTTGGCCCGCTGCACGAGCTCTGCCGCCTCTGGTACGACGGCCGTGCCCGTGTAGAAGCGAAACCGGTCTCCCTCCACGGCGAGCTCGAGCCCCAGCACGCGAGACTCCCAGCGGCCTTCCTGGGGCAGCATCGGCTGATAGTCGCGACGCCCGGGCTCGAGGCGCCAGCCATGCAGGCGCCTCGCCCGCCGATCGAACACGAAGTATTCGGGGATGCCGAGCGCCGCGAAGCGCGCGACGTTCTCCACCAGGTCCTTGTTGCGGGAGCCCTCGAAGGTCACCTCCAGCGCCAGGTCGAGCCCGCGCTTCTCCTGCGCGACGACCCAGCGCATGCGTTCATGCGGCTCCACATCGACCACGGCGATCAGGTCAGGCGCAAACATGCGCTCGCCGGGGTAGTAGACGGGCAGCTCGCTCGAGAGATAGACGTTACGCCCCATCCGTCGAAAGAACGCATCGAGGGCCTCGAGGCCTCGTTGCTTGGGCACGCGATGGGGGTCGCCTTCGGGAGGGCCGAGCTCGACCTCGGAGGGCAGTTGGTCGACCACGCGCGCACGCTCGGTCGGGCTCATCGCTTCCCACACGGCGAGCGTCGGCGCGCGCGGGTCATTCGGGTCGACCTGGTACGGCCTCGGCGCGGTCACCCATCGAGTGTATCACCTCGCGGCCGCGCTGCGGCCCCGCGCGGGGACCAGCGTCGAACTCGTGGATACAACGGGAGAAACGGCCGTTCGCGGAGGGCGCTCCGAGAGCGTGCTGGCTAACGGACGCGTACGATGCCGAGCAGTGTTCCGGGGCCCGAGATGAGCGGGCGCATCCCGCCTTCGGGCAGGAGCTCGACCAGCTCGGTCGAGCCGAAGTCGGAGGCGATCACGGGCAAGAGGGCGCGGCCGTCGACCGCGAATGGGTCCCACTGACCGGTGGTCGGCATCTGATCGGGAGCGAGCTCGGCGCGGTCGCTGCCGAGCGGCCAGCGCCACCATTGATAGGCGCTGGCGAACACCAGCTCCTGGTAGTTGGACTTGTCGGCCGCGAGCGGGGGCGCGAGCTCTTCGTGCCACACCCTGAGGAAGGCGACGTCGTCCGTGACCATGACGAGGCCACCCGCGGGCCGTCCGTCCACCAGCTGCGTCAGGTCGACGTTGAAGCTCGCGTCGAAGCCCGTCTGGGGCGGCTGGATGCGCAGCGAACAGTCCTTGGGCCCGTGCCCCTCGCCCAGCATCACGCGAAGCGGCGTGTCTGTCGCCGGCGCGCTGTAGTAGGTGCTGCCGTTCGGAGCCCGCGACATCGAGTACAGGCGATTGCAGCGCGGATCCTCCGTCTCGCTCACGATCTGATCCGTGCGCGGATCGATCTCGATCAAGCGGACGTCCTGGCGATAGATCGTCGAATCGACCGGGTTGTCTTCGCTGAACGTCAACGACACGAGCACGTGCTCTTCGTCGCCCGTGAACAGGCCCTCGGGGGTGAACCCGGCAACTCCGGCATACGGGATGGTGCCGAGGATCGTCATGTCGTTCGGGTTCCACACGACGATCTGCCCGTCGCTCGACAGGAAGTATGCCTTGTCTCGCAGATACAGCGACGTGTTGCCGCGGGCCTCTCGACTGCGCGCGAGGCCGAGGTTCTGGAACGTGAGCGTCGCGTCCTGCACGAGCGAGCCATCCGCCTGAGCCTGCCAGCGCGTGATGGTCGGCTCCTGCGACGACGCGACGCGCACCTCGGGGCTGCCGTCGGTGCCCGACAACCAGGCGTCGCGCCCGACCTCGATGGCTCGGTCGAGGCTCCACGTGGTGCCCGCGTCGATGGACGGCACGGTGAGGATGTAGCCGGTGGTGCTGTCGGCGTTTCGCACCCGCACCCCGAGTGCGTAGAGGGGGCCATCCTGCGCGACCTCGCCAGCACCGCCGAGCGCGGTGGGGCTATCGCTGTCGCCGCAGGCGAGCGCGAGCAGCGCCAGGGCCGTCGCCACGCGGGTCACGCGCCGCGGCTCGGCACCATGGGCGTTCGAGATTCGTGCTGCTTTCGACCAGACCTGCATCGGATTCTCCTCGGTAAGCTTCACGCGAGCTCACGGGCGCACGAGTGGCCTCTGGCGACGCTGCCTCGCGCGATCGCACGCTCCAGCGCCGAGCGTCAACGCGGAGCGAAAGCGGTTTGCACGATGCTACACGGCGAGTGGGGCGGTCTGGCGCTGCCAGGGCACTCGGACGCGCAGCCCTGCTCGTGACGTCACGCGAGCCTTCCCCATGCGTGGCAAAGCGGTGCATCCGCGTTGGCCGACTTCCTCGACCAAGGCCCGATCTTGCGACGAATGGCGACGTGCGCCGCGCTGGCCTGGTTCTTGAAATGGCGTCTGAACGAGGTGATAGCCATGAAACGATGGGCAACGATCGGCACGTTGACGGCGTGCGCCGCGCTGGCGTTCGGGTGCGATCAGCAGACCGAGGTGCAGCGGCAGACGCACGACCTGCAAGAAGCGCAAAAGAACGTCGCAAAGGTCACGCAGGAACTCGAGCAGCAGCTCGAGCAGGCCAAGGCGGACGTGGTGCGCCTGGAGCAAAAGGTCGCGCTCGCGCGCCAGGGTCTCACGGACGACGTGATCGAGAACCAGAAGGAGCTGCAAGCCGCCTTGCAAGCGCAGGAGCATCGCGTCGAGAACGAGCTCGGTGAGGCCAAGCGCGAGGCGCAAATCCACGTGCGCGACACCGAAGCCGCGCTGAAGACGCTGGGTCAGACGGCGCAGCCGGGCGAGCCCGCGCAGCTGCAGCCCGTGGCGCCGAGCGACCCGGCGGCGGTGCCGCCGAGCGATGCGCCGCGCGAGGACATGCAGCCCGTTCGCGGCGTCGATCCAGAGCCCGCCGGGACGGTCGCTCCAGCGCCCGCACCCGCTCCCGATGAGGGCGCGACCCCTCCAGGCGCGGCTCCCGATACGCAGAGTCAGCCGGTGCCGCCGGCGCCGCCCGTGACGGCGCCCCCCGCGACGGAACCGACGGGCGCGGCGCCGCCACCGCCAACGACGCCGAGCGATCCGGCACCCGCCCCGGCGCAACCCTGAGCGCTCGCCAGCCCCGCGGCTCCGCTTCTGGCGTACCGGTGCCTCAGGCGTACAGATTCAGCCGGGAGCCGAGGGTGGAACCCGCGGGCCCCGGCTGATTCTCGCCGCGTCGCTGCGCGGCCTCGCTGCGTCGAGCCTGCTCGTCGCGCCGAGGCTGCGCGGGGTCGATGCCGCGCTGGGCGAGGGCGACATCGGCGCAGTCTCTGCAGTAGTAGCCGTTGACCTGAGCTGACACGGGCTACTCGGCGATGGCGACGATCGGGCAGTTGACGGTGGCGACGCCGTTGGCGAGCACGTTGGCGTCGTCCAGCGAGCTCAGATCGTCGACGCGATCGAAGTCCGCGTTGTCGTAGGGGCTCACGGCCCAGAGCGGCGAGTAGCCGGGCTGATCGGGCAACGCCGACACCACGTTGTGCGTCTGCTCACTGTCGACTTCCATCTTGAAGCCCGACGCGGGGCCGCCGCCGTCCAGGTTGGGATTGACGTTGAAGCTGACGTAGATGGGCGCGAGCGGCACCGAGCTACCGCTCAGAACGCCCTCGTCGAAGCTG
>Ga0335075_10012488_pt1 | contig 12829 bp, 14 predicted proteins | sample Lox_Sample_24_FD_206723 | JGI IMG/M metagenome (GOLD analysis project Ga0335075, IMG submission 206723) | Soil microbial communities from Loxahatchee National Wildlife Refuge, Florida, United States - Lox_Sample_2.4 | ecosystem: Environmental > Terrestrial > Soil > Wetlands | place: USA... | reverse complement strand
AGAGTCACCACGAATCACACGAATAACACGAATAAAGAAAAAGACAGAAGAGAAAAATGGAAAGATTCTCCACGATCTCTCTTTTGCTTTTTGTCTTTTGTTTTCTAATTCGGGTTATTCGTGTGATTCGTGGTGACTCTCTTCTTTTCTTGGCGTTCTTGGCGTCTTGGCGGTTCCTTTCGTTACAGGTTCTTAATCGCTCAGGAGACGTTGCAACACCCAATCGTGTACCGCCGTCATCGGCAATTCCGGCTCCTGCGGCGGCGGTCCTTCGCCGATCAGCAAGGGACGATCCACGGCATTGGCCGCCGGCAAACCGTGGCTGCCGCGCACCAGGCCGGCATCGAGAGGCACCACGTCGAAGAGCGTGCGGAAGCCGAGCTTCTTTTGCAACAACCGCACGAACGCTCGTCCTTTCGGCCAGGTCAAACGCGGATCGAAAAACAGCTCGCACGGATCGAAACCCGGCTTGCGATGAATGTCCACGGTGCGGGCATAGTCCGGCGCTTGCCGATCGTCGAGCCAGAAAGGATAAGCGAACCAGGCGTCGGGATCGGCCAAGGCGATCATCTCTCCGGAGCGCTCGTGCCACAAGCCGATGTCCGCCCGCTCGTCGCCATCGAGAACGCGGCCCACGCCCTTGAGTCCGAGCAGCACATCGCGCACGCGCGGCCTATCGGCGTCGTCGGCGACATAGACGTGGGCCAGCTGATGATCGCAGACGGCGAAGACCCGGCTGGTGAAAGTATCGAGGTTCTCGCCGAACGGGCCGGGCCGCACCGCCAGCAATCCCGCTTCGCGCAGTGCGCGATTGGGCAACACCGCCCGGCTGACCTGCACGTGCCCATACTCGCTGACCACCCACACCCGCGCTCCGGCGGCGCGAGCGGCGTCGAGCAGCGGAGCGCAGGCCGTATCCAACTCGCCGACCAGGCGGGGCATTTCGCAGCTTTTCGGCCCGAAACGCTGCGGATCGTAATCGAGATGCGGCAGGTACACCAATGTCAGATCGGGTGTCTCGCGCCGCAGCACTTCTGCGGCGCAGCGCGCGATCCACTCCGTACACGGCAGCCCCGCCATCGGTCCCCAGAACGAGGGAAACGGAAACGAGCCGAGCCTGCGTTCGAGATCGTCCGTCAATCCCGCCGGCGTGCCGGTGATACCGAACGCCTTGTTGCCGTCGGCGCCGTAGTACGGCTTGGGCGTGACGCTGACATCGACTGCCGCTCCCTGATTGAACCACCAGAACAGCTTGGCGCAGCGAAACGATCGTCCCACTTCCGCGGCCCGGCGGCGAGCGGCGACATACAACGGCGTCGCCTGGATCAGACGATTGGATTGCTGCCAAAAGCGCACTTCGCCGCTATCGCGCCACAGCCAGCCGTTGGCGACGATGCCGTGCCGCTCGGCCGTCTGTCCGGTCAACAGCGTCGCCTGAGCCGTGCAGGTGACGGCCGGCACCACTTCGCGCAGCGGCCGCATCCAGCCGGCGTCGGCCAACGCGCGCAATCGCGGAGCCAACGGCAACAGCCGCGGCGTCAAACCGACGGCGTTCAGCAACAGCAGCGGAGCCATGTGTGGTGATCCGGAAGGATACGGCGATCTTCGAGCGAGGGTATCCTATGGAACAGGGGATCGCATGAGGGAGAGACACAGGGTTGAGTTAGGTCGTATGGATGGGTTATTATGAACGTGATTTAGTGGTCTCACCGAGGATGTCACGCCATGCCGCTTCTGGATCACTTCCATCCGCCGCTGAGCGAACGCCGCCATTGGCATTCGTTCCACAATTCTTGGGCGACCTACCTGTCTTCCCAATTGAACAGCCTTTTGCCTTGCGGGTACTTCGCCGAGGCGAATGTGCAATTCGGCGTCGAGATCGATGTCGCCGCGTTTGAAGAGTCCGGCGATGCCGGAGCACTGCCAGGTTGGATGCCGCCGCCGCCGCTGATGAGTCATCCTTTCGAGATGTCGGGGGATGTGGTCGAGGTTGGGATCTTCAGTCGATCGGGCGGCCAGCAACTAGCTGGGGCGGTCGAGCTTGTCAGTCCAGCCAACAAGGATCGGCCCTTGCATCGCGAGGCCTTTGTGTCGAAGTGCGCGACGTACCTGCAAGCAGGCGTCGGCCTAGTGCTGGTTGATGTCGTGACCGAGAGGCCGGCCGATCTCCATCGCGAGCTGCTTGTGCGGTTGGGGATGGGCGCCCCGGAGGCCGGACCTGTCCTGAGCGGATCGGCCTTTCGGCCTGTGGAACGCGATGGGATGCGCTGGCTGGACGTGTGGCGCGAGCCGATCGCTGTGGGCCAACGGTTGCCGACATTGCCTCTTTGGCTGCGCGGCAGTCTCTGTCTGCCGGTCGAGTTGGAAGCGACTTACGAGCGCACCTGCATCGAACAACGCATCCAACCAGCCGCCTAGTGGTCCATTGCAGCTGATTCGTAGTTTCTGATTTCCGGCCTTGCGAGACAGCTCCGCGCCATTAGCGCATTCAGTAAATGTCCGGCAGTCGTCCGGCCTCTCGGCGAGCGTGAAAGCACTGGTACTTGTTCGCGTCCAGTTGATTGCCTTCCGGCGGCTTTAGCGAGCGAAGGTTCGGCAAATCTTCAGGATAACGGAAAGCTGCCAGGAAATCCGCCTCCATATCCTGGTCTTCGGGGTATCTCTGCCGCAGTCTCAGATTGCGGAGGATGCGGAGCCGCTCTGAGATTACAGAGCTTGCGTTCAAATGCAACAGCTCGATCAGGAATTGTCCATCCTCTGTCAGGCCGCTGACGGTCCCGTCCGGCTCCACTCGCAGATTTCGCCCCATGCCCTGTTGTGTGGGATCGAGCACGCGCACGGCCTGCTTAAACGAGTTGCAGCGCAGGCAGGCGTAGGCGAGATTGCCATAGACGCAGATAAGCGCCGCGTCCTCCACTTGCGGAACGATGTGATCGACGGAAAAGCTGGCATGCCGGTCCCGCGACCACATTTCCCGGTGAAGACAGTACACACAACGAAACTCGAACTCGTCCCGCAGCCACGGCTTGTATTCCGCATAATCCTTGTATCCCGCAGGAGCGTGCTTGCGGGCGTGCGGTTGTGCGGGATAGGTGAACGGATCGGGCGTTTTCATCCTCCGTTCGCCTCCGCGTTTTCTTCCCCTTTTGTCTCACCTTGTCGCGGGAATGACGCTTCGACCTCTGCGAGCGACATGCGTTGCAACGTTTCGTACTCTTTCCGATCGCTCTCCGTCAATTCGCCTCGGATTTTCTTGCGGATAAGTTCCGCCCGCTTCCGGTTCATCTCGCCCCACTCCGCCGTTCCGACTTTCGGGAAAATGGCATGGTCGCCGGCTGTATCCCGCTGCCGTTGTTGTAAGCTCGAAGCCAGTTCTGCGCGGAATTGCTCCATTTTGGCGATCAGTGGGCCTAGCTCTTGCTCGCCTGCTAGGGGTGCGTTATGCTGACGCATCCAATTGGCGACCATCTCCTGCAAATCCCGGAACGCCTGCACCGCGTAAGTCAATGCCCGGACCATATGCTTGTGTGTTTCTGGCCGGAGGCGTGCGACGGAAGCAAGGTAGCAAGCCGCCTCGGCCATTTCGAGCAATTGCCTACCGTCGCCCATCTGTTCCTGGAGAGTCTCTTCCATGCCCGTCTTGCTCGGCTCAGACTCTTCCAGGGCAAGGTTGACGGATTCCACGACCCGGACGCGCGCGATGGCCCGATGTACCGTAAGCCGTTCATCGACAATCATAAACGTATCCTCTTTTCTTCGGTGATTTGGCCCTCGGCGACCTGCGCCGGTCCTCTCGCGGTCACAGGAGGATAGGATAACTGCCGCTATGCTACCATACGCCGGTGCCACTGGCGAGTCACAGATACGTTGGGCATGCCTCCCAAAGTAGGCATATTCGGACGAACAGTTCGTGCCCGACCGTAGGGTGGGTCTCGCTCCGCTCGACCCACCGTGCCTCCGCAGAGGCGTGGTGGGTCTCGCTCCGCTCGACCCACCCTACGACTACTACGACCTTGCCTACTTTGGGAGGCACACCCGATACGTTCGCGGCTCGGATGGTCCCTGGTCCCGCTTCGTATTGATCGCACCGGCTCTTCCGATGGTAAAATGTAAGTATGGCCCGCGCTGTTGCCGCGCGGAGAAATGCTGTCGCCGTGGATAAAGGGGCCGTCATGCGCCGTCTCGTCTTTCTTTTGCTGGGGGCGTTGGAGCTGTTGTCGGCCATTGTCCTGGTGTATTTCGCCTGGTTGGTGCCCGGAAGCCGCGAGGTCGAGGAGACGGCGGGGCGGGCCGAGCGAGTCACGCGCCACACAGGGGAACAAGTGCATGGGCTGCGCAATCAATTCTGTCTGTTGCGCGAGCGGCGGCCACAGATGCAGGCGTTGGCCCTGCGCTTGCAGTCGGAGATGCGCGTCGTCAACGATCACTTAAAGACACAAACGATCGACTATGAGACCGTTAAGGCGCTCAGCGACGCCCTTGGCGATGCGGCCAGCGGTCTGGACGGGCTGTCGCAAACGCTCAATCCCAAGGACTTGAAGCAGTTCGGTGAAGGCATCAAGGCGGCGGCCGACTTTCTGGAAAACCAGGTCGGACCCGCCGCCGCCAAGGCCGCCGACGATCTCGACAAAACGACCGCATCCCTCCGCGACGACGCCAAGCTCCTCAGCAACCTGCTGCGCTCGGCGCCTCCGGACTTAAAAGCGGCACGCGACATCCACGACAGCTTGGGCAATTTCGATCGTGGCTTGGAACGCATGCAACAGCTGCTGCGAACCGAGCGCATCGACACCATGCGCGAAGGGTTCACGGGACTGGAGCAATCGCTGAACACGGGGGCCGAGCAGGTGCAACGGCTATCGAACTACACCTATCCGGTGGTGCGGTTCAACGGCTTGCGTCCGTCCGTCGAGCAGCAGGCCTTTTGGCCGGAGGGCGGCGACATCGCCGACGGCATGCGCAAGGCGGCCAAGGGCGCGGCGGCGGCGAACGAGGAGCTGCGTTCGCTGTCCAAAGACCTGCCCACGCTGCGGCAAGCGCTGCAAGAGAGCCGTAAAGCCGCCGCCGCCACGCGCGAAACGCTGGCCGCCGCCCTTAAACAACAAGACAAGGTCGAGGGGCTGCTCAAGAGCGTGCCGGAGAATGCCGCGCGCTTGACCGATCAGCTGCCGCAGTTGGCCAACTCGCTGGCGGCCATCCTCCGCGATACCTCGCGGCTCAAGGAAGTCGGCAAACTATTGCGGCAGACGCACAAGGGCATCGACAACGCCATCACGCGCTGGCCGGAGTTGCGTAAGAACCTGGGCCGATCTTCCCTTCTGCTCCGCAACACACAGACGCAACTCGATTACGTCCTGACGCATCGCGACGAATATGAGGCTTCGTTGCAGCACACACTGACGCTGAGCCGAACCATCTCTGCCTCGCTGCCGCTCTTGTCCGAGCAGCTGGAGATGGAGCTGGACGATCAGGAGCGCGCTCTGACCAACCTCGACGACAGTATCAACGAGGTGCGCGATTCTTTGCCGGGCTTTGCTCGCGGCGCGTCGAACATTCTGCAAACAACCCGGCTGCTGTTGCTGCTGCTGGCGGTCATCTTCGGCCTGCACGGCGGTTATCTGATCGCCGGCTCGCGCATGGGCCGGCGTTATTCGGTGTAACGTGCTGCCGCTCACATGTTGACCGATTCTTGGCGATGCCCTAGAGTGAAAAGACTTCCGGAGTAATCGCCGGGCAACGTTGGAGTTGCCGTCGGCGGCGGCGGGTGGGTCTGCCCGCGCCTGCATTTGTTCGCCTCCAAGGATGTGCAACGGGAGGAAAAGGCATCCGTGCAGAAAAAAAGTCATCAGTCAGGCCGATGGCGGCGCTGGCTTCTCCCATTGGTGTTGCTCTTGTCGCTGACGCCGTGCCTCTTGCTCGGCTGGTTGAATCGTGAACCCAGCTACGTTCCCTTGAAGTACGGCGAGCTTATTCAAGTCCTCAACGCCAGTCGCTACGGGCACGGCGTCCGTCTGCAAAAAGTGCAGGTCAATCGCGGCGACATTCGCGGCGAGATCGTCACTTCCGACCCCGCCTCCGGAGCCGATCCGAGCGGCAAACATTCGCAAACCATCTCCTTCCGCACTCCGCGCACGGGTCTGGAAGACGATGCGGGCCTGCACGATCTGCTTAAGTCCGCGGTCGGCCCCAATTTTCAAGGCAGCGAGGAAGAATCGGCTTTCAAGACGATCGGCGCCAGTATTGTGTCGTTGCTGTTCGTCGCCGTGCTGGCGGTGGGTCTGATGCTGTTGCTGCGTTGGCTGATGGGCGGCGGCTCGCCGCTGGCTTTTGGCCGCAGCAAGGCGAAGGTGTACGCGCAAAAAGATCTTCACGTGACCTTCGGCAACGTCGCCGGCATTGATGAAGCCGTCGCCGAGCTGCGCGAGATCGTGGATTTCCTCAAAACGCCGGATAAATATCAGGTGCTGGGCGGGCGGGTTCCCAAGGGCGTGCTGTTGGTCGGCCCGCCGGGCACCGGCAAAACACTGTTGGCCCGCGCCGTGGCCGGCGAAGCGGAAGTGCCGTTCTTCAGCCTCAGCGGCAGCGATTTCGTCGAGATGTTCGTCGGCGTCGGCGCTGCCCGCGTCCGCGATCTGTTCGCCCAGGCCGACAGCAAAGCGCCGTGCATCGTCTTCATCGACGAACTGGATGCGCTGGGCAAAACGCGCTCCGGAATTGCCGTCGGCGGACACGATGAACGCGAGCAGACGCTGAATCAACTGCTCGTCGAGATGGACGGTTTCGCCTCCAACCGCGGCGTCATCCTCATGGCCGCGACCAATCGGCCGGAGACGCTCGACGCCGCTCTGTTGCGGCCGGGACGCTTCGATCGCCAGGTCGTTGTCGATCGCCCCGACATCCTTGGCCGCGAGGCCATCCTCAAAGTTCATGCCCGCAACGTGCGTCTCGGTCCCGAGGTCGATCTGCGCCGCGTCGCCGCCCTGACGCCCGGCTCGGTCGGCGCCGACTTGGCCAATCTCATCAACGAGGCGGCCTTGATGGCGGCGCGCGGCGGCAAGAACGTGGTGGGCATGACCGAGCTGGAAGAGGCCGTCGAACGCGGCGCCGTCGGTCTGGAGCGCAAAAGCCGGATCATGAACGCCGACGAGAAGCAGCGCGTCGCCTTTCACGAGGCCGGCCATGCTCTCGTGGCCTGTTCCTTGCCAAATACATTGCCGGTCCACAAAATCTCGATTATCCCGCGCGGCGTCGGCGTGCTCGGCTACGTGCTGAGCCGGCCGGAGGAGGACCGCTATCTAGTCACGCAGACGGAGCTGGAGAGCCAAATCAAGGTGGCGCTGGGCGGCACCCTGGCCGAGGAGCTGGTGTATCGGGAAATCTCCAACGGCGCTACCAGCGACCTGGAGCAAGCCAGCCGGATCGCCCGCAGCATGGTCAAGGAATTCGGCATGAGCCGTCTGGGCCGCGTCAGCTTCCACGAGCGCTCCAGCGCAGCCTTTCTCAACGGCGCGTCCGGCGAGAGCGAGCGCAGCTACAGCGAGCGGACGGCCCACGAGATCGACGTGGAAGTGCGCGCGATCATCGAAGAGGCCACCACGGCGGTGCGCGAATTGCTGCGAACGCGCCGCGCCGCCCTGGATGCGATTGCCCAGCGACTGATCGAAAAGGAAGTGATGGACCGCGCCGAATTGATGCAGCTGTTGGAGCAGCACATCGCAGGGCCGCGCTTGGTGCCGGGTTCCGAGGCGCTGCATGGTTCGCTGGCGCCGGTGCAAGAGGAGGAAGGTCTTACCGAGCCGCGAGCGTCAGCGAGCGGTAGATAGTCCGGGTAACTCGCGTCATGTCCACGGTCCAAGCCCCACCCCTGAAACCGCGCGACGAGTTCTTCCACGTCGAGCGCATCACCAAGACGCTGCCGGAGCGGCTGCCGCATCGGCCGCATCGCATCATCGCCGTCATGCCGGCTTACAACGCCGAGCGCACCTTGGCCGCCACGCTGGCCGACATGCTGCCGGGTTGCGTCGATGAGATCATCCTCGTGGACGACGGCAGCACGGATCGCACCGTCGAATTGGCCCGGCAGATGGGGCTGACCGTCCTCGTTCATCCACACAACCGCGGCTACGGCGGCAATCAGAAGACCTGCTACCGCGAAGCGCTCCAGCGCGGCGCCGACATCGTCGTCATGATCCATCCGGATTATCAGTACGACAGCCGCGTGATCCCGCACGCGGTCGGCTTCATCGAAATGGGCATCTGTGACGTTGTGCTGGGCAATCGCATCCGCTCGCGCCAAGAAGCGCTGGCCGGCGGCATGCCGGTGTATAAATATGTCAGTAATCGCTTTCTGACCAGCTTCGAGAACTTCGCGCTCGGCCAAAATCTCGGCGATTTCCACAGCGGCTTCCGCGTTTATCGCCGCGCTGTGCTCGAACGCATTCCCTTCGAGAAAAACTCCGACGACTTCGTGTTTGATACGCAATTCTTGGCGCAGGCAGTACGTTTCGGCTTTCGCCTGGGCGACATCCCCGTCCCCGTCCGCTATTTCGACGAAGCCAGCAGCATCAATTTCCGCCGCAGCGTGAAATACGGCATCAGCACGCTGGGGGTGGTCGGCCAATACTGGCTCGACCGCCTCGGCATCCGCCGCTCACCGTTGTTCGGTCCCAAATAGTCGAACCGCGAATTATTTTTGCCACCTTGACGAAGAACATGAAGCACGATAGCTTAAAGACATGTCGGCGGAAGTCGATTCTACGTCCGTCCCTGGGCGGACGAGTTTCCAGAAGGCCTCCTCGGGGGCAGAAAGGAGTGTCGCTATGACACTTGAAGAACGCGCGCAAAAAGTGCGCAAAGAACTGTTCGAACGCTACGATCAACTCAACGCTCTTTGGCTCAGAGCCGAGGAAAAACTCACCCGGAAGCATGTTCCACACCCGGTCGTATTTCCATACCTTGAGTACGAACCGGACTACCGAGAACCAGCGTTCCGGATGGTGAAATGTCTCGGATTGCAGAAAATCAGTGGTAAGTGGAGGATTTGCTATGGTGAGTATGCCTCCCTATCCGAGCCAGAGCCCTCGGACTGGACACCTATCACCGATTGCTCCGCTGTAATTCGAGTCGAAGCATCCAAACATTGCCCCAAATTTGAGAAGGCTGTCGTCGAGTCCGCTGAGCAGTTCATCCCCAAGGTCGATTCGGCAATCCAGCAGCTATCCGAGTATCTGGGACAACCCGAAAACCTCACTGGCCTCCTGGCCGAGCGTTCTAAACTGAACGGAGGGGCAAAGTAGTTTCACATTTTCCGCCGACAACTGGGGCGCCCTTGTTGGGTGCCCTACCTTTTCCTGGCTCATTATGGCAGGTACTCTTCTGTACGGACTATTTATTTCAACCCGAACAATCTTTCAGGAGGCTGGACATCATGACGTGGACTCCAGAACAGTTGGAACAGATTCCCGAGGTCTATCGAGATTTCATGGTCGTCCTCAAGCCGGTCCTTGACTCCAAGGCGCCGGGGCGAGTCCTGCGAATCAACGGCATTCCCTTCGGCATGGTTTATGAGGCCCTGTCGAATAGGTATGACTATGATATCGAGCAAGTCCGCCAGCTGGCGCATAACCTGTGTCGCGAGGGCTGGATCGAGGAGGACAATCTGGGCTTCTTCACGCCGACCGCCAAGGGAGAAGACCTCATTCGAGCCCTAAGCGGATCCGAGGACGGAGTGAGAAAGACAGTTCCGCCGCTGCCAGCCTTCTAGGGAGTTGTCGATGGCCAAACAGCGCCCGCCCTGGTTCGTTCCGCGCGATGCGGCCTCCGTGCGCTATGCGTTTTTTCTCTCGCACGTCGCCGAGGACAGCGAGGAAGTCCAGCAATTAGCCTCTACCATTCACGCCTTTTCGGGCCGTGGTGGGCGAACGCCGCTGACTTGCTTTCTGGACGTGAATAATTGGCCCATCGGCTGCGAGAACACCAGCGTCATCAAGGCATTTCTGCTGAAATCAGCGTACTGCGTCGTTTGGGTAACTCCCGCCTACTTGCAATCGGTTCGTGGTTGGGTGTGGATGGAACTGGCTTACGCGGAACTCATCGAGCTAAGCTTGAACGCGGCCTTGCTCGATCTGCGTCATCCGTACATCGTGCCGGTCTTCCGAAACGTCACCGTCAACCAACTCGAGCGGACACCGTTGTTTGATTATTGGCAAAGGCAACTGGTCGTGCCGAACAAAGAATATCCGCTCCACGAGCTAGCGAAAAAACTCGTCGAGTTCCACGAGCAGGAAGGTTTGCACTAGAGTGCCTTGCGGGCCAGCAGCTTTGCCCGCAACTCTGCTCGGTTCGGCTGCTTCGACTCGATCTCCTGCCGCAGTCGCTCGGCCTCCTCCCGGCGGCCCCGAAGGTACTCGTCCACTTCCTTGAGGTGCCGGAGATAGTAGGTGATCGCGGCGTATACGTCGGCGAGGTTCAGCGTGGGATAGCCGTGGACGATGCCCTCCGGGTCGGCTCCGTTGTTGAGCTCGCGGATTACAATATCAAGCACCACCTGGGAGTCCCCCACGCGGACAACTCCGTATTCGTCTGCGCGGAGAGGGGCAGGTTCGGGATGGATAGTTAAGGACGTGATCGGCTTCTCCTATCTTCCAGGGGCAATCCCCAGGGCTTCTTAGCAAGCTAAGGGGATACTGTGGATTATACAACTCGGATCGCCCCGCAGTCGGCCCGATGTGCCGAGCAGCGTAGCAATTCATAGCGACGATAAATCCACGTCCAGTTTCTGCCCAAGTGCTTCTGCCCATTTGTGCAGCGTTGCCAGCGTGGGGTTCAGCACCTTGCCTGTTTCCAATCGGGAAAGAGCGGGCGCGTCGATCCCCATGCGCTGGGCCACATCGGCAAGCGTCAGACCCCGGCTCTCCCGCACGGCTTTGAACCGCGCCAGCAGCCGCAAAATCGCCGTGAAACTCTGCGGATTGATGGCGCCAGCCGGCCGTTGACGGATAGGGTTGGCGGCGTGCTGACGGCGAATGGATTCTTCTTCGGCTCGCTGCTCGGCGGTGCGCTTAGGCTTGATCGTTGGCTTCATGGTTTCACTCCTTCGGCTCAGGAACGTCGTAGGCGGTGATGGGGCGGATCGGCTAGGTTCAGCACCTCGAATACGACGGCGATAAACCGGCCCGTATTCGTGTTGCCAAACGCGATGGGACGGCCGGACGAGTCGCTTAGATCGAACGTCGTCATTTCATCAGAGAGCGCCGACTCAACCTCTTCCGGCGTCAGTCCGTGTTCCGCGATGTGGGCCGTATTGCTGCCCTCATCATCCGGATCGTCCCAATCGATCAAAGCATCGCGCAAGTCCATGCGTTGCTCTCCGCCTCCGGCTTGTACTCTAACACAATTGCGTTATAACACAAGTGGGATCGAACAATAGTAGTGGTACAGTTTGCCCTTCCCAGCCCGCAATTCTAGGCGCCAAATCGTCAAACTGTACCACTACCAGTCCACGGGCGCGCTTTGGCCTCATTTCTGACCGGGATCAACAGTCTTTTTAGGTTTCTTCGTTAGGATCAATTCCATTACAAGCCGTTCCTTCCCGTCGTCGCCGGCCGTGGACTGGCGGTGGACGATCCGGCGACCATCATCTTCCAGGTGCGTGATCGTGCGGGAGCTTCGCCCTTTCTTCCCGTCGTCACCCAGAGAGCAGCTGAACAGCTCGATGCGCTTGCCATCGAACTTTTCCTTCCCCTGGCGGAAGGACATCCTCGTGCTACGGGAGTCGATCCAAACGCTGGTGAATCGACCCGAAGCGGGGTCGAACCCGATTAGCCCTGTTCCCGTCGTCTTTGTATCGCCACTCCAAAAGACAAATGCGGATTGCAAGAACCGTCCATCGTGAAGCATCGTTTGACGGCATTCGCCTCTCTGCCGAACAGGGCCGCCCGATCTGGGGTGGAACGTCTTGACCACATCCCAATCGCCGACGAACTTCTGGAGGAATTTTTGCCCCTCGCCTGGATTCGACCTCGGCTCGTATCGGGATTGCGGATCGTTCGGCTCGGTGGGAGCTTTCTTTTCCTGCGCCGCTAGTGAGCTGGTTAAGTGATGCGTCGTCAGGAAGATCAGCACGATCAAAAAGGTGCGCATGATTTCTCTCCTTGGTTAGGGCGCTGCGTTCGATGTTGCCCTGATTCTTCACGGTTCGATCATCCAGTCTGTACTCCAGGATGTCGATGAGTCCGGCGTTTGTCCAGATAAAAAGACTGTGGGAGAGAGTGTCATGTGCGGGCGCTTTGCAGAGCTTCCGCTCAAGAAGGCATTCTCACGCCTTCCACCGCAAGGAATGCAAGCCCTGCCGTTGGGCGAGGCTGCGGATGAATTCCGGGGGTTGGACATCGGCAAGCCGGCCTTGCCAGTGCAATTCGCAGCGAATCCTGCGCCGGCGCGACTCGCCTCGAAGGGAATAAGCTGCGTCCCATGAGGCGATACGATAGCCGGCGGCCTCTAGGCCGGAGCGAATTTCCTCGTCGGCAGGACCGCCTTCCGCCAGCGCCAAAGTGAGGTTAGCGCGGCGTTCCTGACTCATCGACGTCTCAAGCCACTTGAGGCACCAGAGGATGACGACGCCGATGCCCAGCGTCGCCAGACCCAGGCCGTGCTGGCCGCCGCCAAAGCAAAGGCCGAGGACCGTGGCCAACCACAGCATCGCCGCCGTGGTCACGCCGATCACTTTGCCGCCGTGCTGGAGAATCGCCCCGGCACCGATGAAGCCCATTCCCGTCAAGATGCCCAGCGGCAGACGCATCAGGTCCAGCATGACGAACGAATCGGAGGG
>Ga0335075_10012487_pt1 | contig 12829 bp, 9 predicted proteins | sample Lox_Sample_24_FD_206723 | JGI IMG/M metagenome (GOLD analysis project Ga0335075, IMG submission 206723) | Soil microbial communities from Loxahatchee National Wildlife Refuge, Florida, United States - Lox_Sample_2.4 | ecosystem: Environmental > Terrestrial > Soil > Wetlands | place: USA: Florida... | reverse complement strand
AGGTGGCGCGCAAATAGCCCGGAAGACGAAGCCGCGGCACCGGCTAGTTGTCGCCCTGCTGCTCGTTCCAACGAATGGCTTCGCGCAGAAGCTCCGCGGCCGTCGACAGATTTCGCTTCTGCTTGATGCGCGCACAATAGGCCTGAACGGTTTTGATGCTGACGTTGAGCGTTTCCGCGATGCGCCGTGTCTCCAGGCCACGGCCCAGGAGCGTAAAGACCTCCAGCTCGCGATCGCTGAGCCCCTCAAGCGGCGATTCGCCGGCCGGGTGACGACTGCCCACAAATCTTTCGGCAAAGCCCGCGGCCATCTGCTCGCTCAGGGCAAGCCGTCCCTGGAGCACATGACGGATGGCGGCGATGATCCGCTTTGTAGATTCGCGCTTCATGACGTAGCCGCGCGCGCCGGCGCGAATCGCGCGCTCGGCATAGATCTTCTCATCATGCATCGACAGCACGATCATGGCGACATTCGGCGTCCGCGCCTTGACGGAGCGGATCAGATCCATGCCGGAGCCGCTCTTGAGCGACAGGTCGATGATGGCCACATCGGGCTCGATGCGGGCGATCTCGCGCAGCGATGTCGCCGCATCCTCGGCTTCGCCGCAAGCAAACAGATCCGATTGCTGGTTTATCAGGCTGGTGAGGGATTCGCGTACCAGCGGATGATCGTCGACCAGGAAGACCGAGGCGCGCTTCGACACGGACGGTTCAGCCATGCGCAACTCCGATGACTTCGCTGCCGGCAATCATCGTGCAGGCGATCTCCGCGCCGCCATAGACGCTTCGGCGCGTGAGGAAGTCCGCTCCGATCACGCTCGCGCGGTTGGCCATGATCCTCATGCCCATGCCGTGGTTGGACGGCAGAACCTCGGGCAGGCCGGTTCCGCTGTCCGCGATCGTAAGCTTCAGGCCGGATTCCGCATTCTCGAGCGCAACGACAATCTGCTTCGCTCTTCCATGCTTGATCGCGTTGCTCACGGCTTCCTGGGCGATGCGATACAGGTTTGTTGCGACGGCCTGATCGTGGACCAGAACCGGGGAGTCGCATTCGAACAGGCAGGAGATGCCGAACATCTCGGACGTTGCAGCGGCGAATTCTTCCAGCGCCTGCATCAGGCCATCCGAACCGCGCTCCACCGGATGAAGACCCTTTGCCATGCCGCGCGCCATGCCGATGGCGGTCTCGATGTGATCCACGATGCGGCCGGCGTCGTCCGTTTCGGGATGGCCTTCGAGCGCGAGCTTTTCCGCAAGCACATGGCCGGCAATCGCGGTGCCCGTGAGATGCTGGCACAAACCGTCATGCAGGTCCTGGCCGATGCGGCGCTGCTCGCGTTCGCTTACGTCCAGCAGATCGCGCTCGAGACGCTGGCGCTCCGCGATCTCCCGCGTCAACGCGGCCGCACGCTCCTCGACCCTGCTCGCAAGTGTGTGTTGCAGGGTGCGCAGTCTTTGCAACAGTGCGATGAGGAACACGTAGAACATCAGCCGGATGGTCGCGTTCCACATGGGAACGAAGAAATCCGGAAAGGTCAGTCCGGTCGCCGCGTCGCCATAGATCCAGATCACCACGCTGAGAAGTGACAGGAAAAACGCGTAGGGGGCGCCCACATACCAAGCCGCTATCCATATCGGCAGGACATAGGCAATGGAGAGCGACACGTATTTGCCGGCCGAGTAATCGGCGATGCCGATCAACAGCACGAGGACGAGACAGAAAATCGCGATGTCTCTTGGTTTGTAAGCCGCGCCCCAGCGGCCGAGCCGTTCGACGAACTCGAGAATGTTTTCCGACACTGTCATCGGTTTTGCGGTACGCCGTGCGTGCCACACAAACGCATTGCGGAATGCCGCCGGCCAAAGGGCGCAGGGGCTGAGATCGTGTAGGGCATTGTACTACGAGCCATTTGGAGAGAGCCCTACGGTCGTGCCGTGTTGATATTCCGCGACATCGCCATCGATAGTTCTGCGACGCACAGAATCCCCGGCGGCCTTTTCCGTCAGGTGCGCCGGCGGACAGAGGGCATCGATGACATATTTCGTCACCTGCGATGAGACCGGCGGAAGGGATCGCGCGCATTGCTCGTTCCGCGGGCTCACGCTTAACCGGGCCTGTGTTCTCGCTTTCGACTTGATCGCGGAAGGCGCGCAGAACGTTGCGATCGGCGACACGCGGGGCCGCAAGATCGGCGGCGACGATCTGGCGTCCTGCCGCGAGGGCACAAGGCTGGTCACCTTCGGTCTGAAGGCTATCGAGATCGGATAGCGCGCTTGCGAATGGCGGAAAACTCGTTGCGTCGGTGGTTTGGGATGCTGGCTTTTCAAAGCGTGTCGAGGCGGGGATTGGGATACGCGGGCTATTTTCGGCGTCTTTGCACGAAGGTTATCCGCCGCATTGCGCGAAAGCGCGTCGCACTCGTTCGCGAGGGTGTGCAAAACCTCGAATTGCTTGTCCGCGAGCGTCGGGCTCATCTTGAAGAGGTGAGCCGCAATTGCTGGGCGAGCTCTCATGCCGAAGCGGCGCTGGTGGAAGCTGAAACCTCGCTGGCGGTTCGCAGGAAATATCTGCTCCATTTGCTTCAGACGTCTTCCTGATGGTGGATCGCCGGGTTCCGCAGCGCTCGAGCGCCGGCTCCCAGTGTCGCCTCAGGGGCATATAAGACGAAAAATAAACGAAACAAAACGAAAATATACAAATTGTGTTGCATCGCAGCCGGACTGGCCTAAATTGGCCTTGCCGCTGCAGCCGGCCATCTGCGCGGCATGGCGGAGAGCGGGGGCGCTCGGATCAGCTCTACCCGCGTGGATTGGATTTACGCCTTCCTGGCCCGTCCTCCCGCCGTGGGATGGCGCCGGCCAGCGAGGCATGCGCGGCTTCGTATGAACAACGTCATTCTCAGTGTCCTGGGCGTGTCCGCCCTTCTCGCCGCGATCAGTATCGTCGTTCCCATCGCGCGCCGGCTCATGCTGCCCTACACACTCGTTCTTGCGGCGCTGGGCTGCCTCATCGGCCTTCTCGGTTATCTGAACCTGGGCGCCGTCGGGCTGGGCGGCCAGATCGCCGGCGGCCTTCGCGAGATCGGGTTGCTCGACGATGCCTTCATCTATGTGTTTCTGCCGCCGCTGCTGTTTTCGGCGGGCCTGACCGTCGACGTGCGCCACATCCTGGAGGATGTGGGCTATGTCGTATTGCTGGCGTTCGTCGCCGTGCTGCTCTGCACCGCCTTCGTCGGCTACGGCCTCGATCTGGCGACCGGGATCGGGATCCTGCCCTGTCTCCTCCTGGGCACGATCGTGTCGACCACCGACACCGCGGCCGTCATCAACATTTTCCGCGAGGCGGGCGCGCCCAAGCGCCTGTCCGCGATCGTCGAGGGCGAAGCGCTCTTCAACGACGCCGCCGCCATCGCGCTGTTCGGCCTATTCCTCAACATGATCACGCATGGCACGAAGCTGGACGTTCTCGACGCGGCGAGAGAATTCCTGCTCGCCCTCATCGGCGGCGCCGCGTTTGGCTATGCGATGGCGCGCCTGTGCGGCTGGCTCATCTCCTTCCTGCAGGATTCGGTCACCACGGAGGTGACGCTCACCATCGCGCTCACCTATTTCACCTTCGTCGTCAGCAACGAGGTTCTGGGCATCTCCGGCGTCGTGGCCACCGTCACGCTGGCAACCTTCGTCGGCTCGGGCAGCCGAACGCGCGTTTCACCGGGCTCGTGGGAAATCCTGCACAATGTCTGGGAGCACCTGGATTTCTGGGCGACGTCGTTCATCTTCATCATCAGCGCGATGTACATCCCGCGCGCGCTGAACGTGTTCACCGTGCAGGACTCGATCAATGTCATCGTCGTGTTCGTCGCCGCACTCGCCTCGCGCGGCGCGGTGATCGGCGGATTGATGCCCACCTTCAGTGCGATCGGTGCATCGAAGCCGCTGCAGCGTGCGTATAAGCTGGTGCTCTGGTGGGGCGGCATGCGTGGTGCCGTCACGGTTGCGCTGGCGCTTGCAACGACGGCCACGGACGGGGTGCCCGAGCCCGTTCGCCACCTCATTGCCTCGACCGCCATTGGCTATGTCATCGCGTCGCTTATCCTGAACGGGCTGACGCTCCGGCCCCTCATGATCCTGCTGCGCCTCAACAAGTTCAACGCGCTCGATCTTGCGCTGCGGAACAGAATGAAGGCCCTGGCGCGCCGCCGCATCAGGCGCGAGCTCACCGACGTCGCCAAGACGGTTGGATACAGCGCCGATGAGCTGAGCAAGGTCGTCATCCCGAGCGACGGTCATCACGAAGTGCAGGCCGCGCACGACGCCGTCGATCTCTCCCAGGCGCTGGGCACCTGGTGCAACCACGAGCTCGATACGGTTCTGACGTTTCGCGAGCGCGGGCTCATTACCCGCCATCATGCCGATATGCTGCGCAACAATGCGGATCATCTGTTGAACGGCCTGCGGAACGCGGAGATCGCGGGCTATCTCTCGGAGCTCAATCGTATCCGGAAGACCGGTGTGCTGCTGCGCGTATCGTTCTGGCTCTTTCAGCGCTTCAACTGGAGCCGGCCTCTCAGGGCGACGATCTCAAGCCGCATGGAATATCTGGTTGCAGAGCTTCTTCTGGTACGCGACCTGGTCGAGCAGTGCGAGGCCAACGCCGCAAAACTGTTCGGGAAGGAGATCGCGCGGCAGCTTCGCGAAATGCTGGACGAACGCGTGACGGCCACGGAGGGTGAACTGGAGGCAATCGGAAGTGCCTACCCGAAATTCACCGGCGCCGTGCATCAGCGTTACCTGACCCTGGTTGCGCTGGGTCTCGTCGAAGCCGAGTACCGCAAGCACCTGATCGAGGCGACGATCTCCGTCGATGTGTTCGAGGACCTCGATGCCCAGCGCCGCGCGATCGCGACGCGCTTCACGCGCAGACCGGAGCTCGAGAGGGGACTGGATACGGCCGCGCTGGCGGAGAATTTCCCGTTCTTCGCCAAATTTCCCGCGCTGCGCAACTGCCTCAAACCGTATTTCGCCTTTCCGGGGCAGCAGATCGATCTGTCGGGGCGGGGCAAGTCGAACGCTTTCTTTGTCGTCTTCGGTCACATCGAAGCGCAAACGAGCAAGGCGAAGATCGTATTGGGCCCGGGCGATTTTTTTGCACGCAAGACCCTGTTCGGCCGTTGCCGGCGCGTCACCAACGCGGTTTGCGGCGGATATTCAAACCTGCTGGAAATCGACTGGGTTCAACTCGAGACGATGATGAAGGCCTATCCCGAACTGCGCGCCGGTTTCGCGGAAAGATGAGCGCTGCCGCTCAGGCGTCGCTCAATAGCGGCCCGTTGGCATCAGCCGACGTCATTTGCTCCGAACTTGAGGGACGGCAGAACAAAGGTGCGGAGCAGGCTCGCCTTTTCCAGATCGCTCAAATCTTCGCGCCATTGAATCATAAGGTGAACGCTCATCAGCCAATCCGAGAGCTGGTGATTGGTGAGAGACTTGTGAATTTTGCCTTCCTTCCGTCCGCGGTCGAAAACGCTGGCCCAGGTGCTCAGGAACAACGGCTCGACCTGCGTGCCTTTGCGATAGCTCGGATTGTTGAGGACGAGGGTGCTGTCATCGTTCGCGATCGAGACATAAACCTCGTCGCGCCGCGCGATTTTGATGGTCAGGACGGAGCCGGTGACAATGCAGTCTTCGAATGTCTTGCACTTGCGCATCGCTTCCTGAATCTGAAGTGCAATCTTCTCCAAGCGATTGAAAATGACCGCGCGCATGATGGCGCGCCGGTTGGGATAGAGCCGGTACAGCGTGCGGCGGCTGATGCCAGCCTCGGTTGCAATGTCTTCGACCGATACTTTGCGCGCGCCAAGCTTGCGAACGCAGGTCACCGCGGCGTCGATGATTTCTTGCGCGCGGATTTCCTCTGCGCTTTTGCCCGGTGACGTCTTCGTCATTTGCGGAATTCACCTTGTCGCGAGAGCCGTGATTCGGCTTGCCCTGTAGCTTCCACCGTCGCGCGTATTGACAAAAGGGTGACGGCGGGCGCAAGTTTGGCACAAAGCACACATGTTGTGCCAAGTGCCACAACGGCGCGGCGGGAGGTTCGTGATGGAGCGGTTCGATCTGATCATCGCCAATGGCTCGATCGTCGACGGGACGGGCTTTCCACGTTTCGTTGGCGATATCGGCGTTCGTGACGGCGTGATCGTCCGGGTCGGCCGTCTTAAGGGCGCGCCGGCGGATCGCGTGATCGACGCAACGGGGCTGATTGTCGGCCCGGGTTTTGTCGACACGCATACCCACTACGACGGTCAGATCTTCTGGGACCCCACATGTTCCAACGCGGGCGAGAACGGCATCACCACCGTCGCGATGGGCAATTGCGGGTTCGGCTTTGCGCCGTGCAAGCCGCAGGATCGTGACCGCGCGATGTTGATGATGCAGACGACCGAGCAAATCCCGGCGCCGCAGTTGCGCAGTGGATTGCCCTGGGATTGGGAGACCTTTCCGGAACTCGTCGCCTCGATGGAGCGTACGCCCAAGGCCGTGAACGCGATGATGTTCATGCCGCTCAACCCGCTCATGATCTATGTGATGGGCATCGAAGCCGCGAAAACGCGCCGGCCGACGGCGGTCGAGATCTCGCGGATGCAGGACCTCATTGTCGAGGCGATGGATGCCGGCGCCTGTGGGCTTTCGGTGTCTTCGATGGGAACGGTGAACAATCACGTCGATATCGACGGCTCGCCGATGCCGACCGATGTCATGAACATCGACGACCTGTGCAAGATCGTGGCGGTGTTTCGCGAACGCGGTGATGGCCTGATCCAGGTGATCTCGCAGATCGGCCCGGTAGGCGACAGCGAGATCAGCATACGCCTCGGCGAAGCGTCGGGCCGCCCGATCCTGCACAATGTATTTTCCACCAGCGACTACACGCCAGACCTTCACAGGAAGAGCATGGCATGGCTCGACAAGGTATTGGCGCGGGGCATCCAGATGTATGCCGCCACGGTCGTGAACCGGAGCTGGAACGAGGTCGATTTCTGGAATTCTCCCGGTTGCAGCATGGACGCGCTCGCAGCCCATCGCGAACTGACGGTGTCGCAGACGCTGGAGGCAAAGCAAACGCTCGCGCGCTCTGAAGACTACCGCAAACGCTTTCGCGATACCTATGATCCGGTGATGTTCGAGGCGACGGCCGGTGGACTGGAGCGCTACGTCGTTGTCACGCTTGGCGAGAGCGCATTGAGCGGCAATCGCTATATCGGCAGGTCGCTCGGCGATATTGCCGCGGACGAGAAGAAGTCTGTCGTCGACGTCTATCTCGACCTTGCGCTTGAATCGCGGTTCGACCTTGTTCTGAAGACGCCGTCGATCTCGGCAAGAGATCCGAACAAAACGGTCGAGCTTATTTCGCACAGCCACGTTCTCGCCGGCGCTTCGGATGGCGGCGCGCATACGAAAATCTGGAGCGGCGGTTGCTGGACGACCGATCTCATGATGTGGCTCGTCAAGGAGAACCCCTTGATGACGCTCGAGCAGATGCATTACGGCCTGTCTTACCAGCCCGCGCGCGTGCTCGGCCTTCGCGATCGTGGCGCGCTGCTGGAAGGCATGGCCGCGGACATCCTCGTCTACAGCCTCGATGAGTTGTTCTTTGACCGCTCAGTCTATGAGGTCGTGCATGACATGCCGAACAACGACTGGCGCCGCCGCGCGCGCGCCGGCGGCTACCGCTGGATTGTCGTGAACGGCGAGGTCACCTTCTCCAAGGATGTCCGGACAAATGCGACGCCGGGCCGTTATCTGCATATCGTTCAAAAAGGGGATTCCATACCGTTGGCGGCGGAATAGCCGCGCATTTCAACACAAGCCGGAAGCCGCGGCGTAGATCGCGGCTCAGAGGGGGAAGCCATGAAGAATGTACTATTGATGGGAACCGCGGTGTCGGCGGTCCTGCTGTTGCAAACGATGGCAGCGTACGCTGATGCCGCCGGCGGCAGCGAGATCGAAACGGTCACCGTGACCGCCGAGCGTCGTGCGGAGAACCTCCAAAAGACGCCGGTATCCGTGCAGGTGCTATCGCAGGAGCAGATCAGTGCGTCGCATATCTCCAGCCTGCCGGAGCTTCAGAAGATCACACCGTCGCTGGTGGTGCAGGATGCGGCGAGCAATGTGAACCCCTACATTCGCGGCGTTGGCGCGACCACGCAGGGCGCCGGTTACTATGCGAGTGTCGCGACCTACGTGGATGGCGTATACGTCACGCGCCTGTCCAGCGGCGTGTTCGACCTCGACGACATTGACAGCATTCAGGTGCTGAAGGGTCCTCAAGGCACGCTGTACGGACGCAACGCCACCGGCGGCGCAATCGTCATCACGACCCACACCGCAGAGCCCGGTGATCCGATTACGGCGCATCTCGAGGGCACATACGGCAATTACGACGAACACGGCTTCACCGGCCGTGTGTCCGGCGGTCTGGACAATCAGTTTGCGTTTTCGATTGGCGCGTCTGAGCGCTATCACGCCGGGTTTATCGAGAACCTGAACCCACCGGGTGTTGGCGTTCAGCACGACGATTTCAACGGCCGCGACTACTATTCGGTGAATGGCGAACTCACCTTTCAGCCCAACCAACAGTTAAGTATCGTCGCGCGGGGATCGTATTACTTCCAGAACGATCGCGGCGCGATGGGGCTACAACCGGTCGGCCTCAACGATTATGTCGACAACGCCACACTGGCATCTCTTGGATTGCCCGCGAACCCGCTTGTGCCCCTGAACGGCACGCAGGCGTACTACGCCGGTCTTCTCGGTGCGTTCGGTGTGCCAGGGGCTTCAGCTGAGGCGATGGCGGGCGCGTTGCAGTTTTCGAACAAGTTCGGCGCCACCTACGACAACGAAGCCAACGGCTTTGCGAGCGGGGCACTTCGCGTCGGCGGAATGAACGGCGATTTCGATGCCACGCAGATCGCGACGGGGATATTGAAGGTCTCCTACGACTTTGGCTTTGCGAGCCTGACCTCGAACACGTCTTACACATCCAGCACCAGCAAATCCGCGACCGAAGTGATTGCCGCAAATCCGGCAACCTATCCCGTTGGCTTTAACAGCGGCAGCATCGGCTTCTCCGGCGACTTCCCGGCACAGAACTGGCAGGAGGATTTGCAACTCTCTTCCAAAGAAGGGCCGATCGAGTGGATCGTCGGTGCCAATTATCTGAATGACAGAGGCCTGACCGATCTGACGGGCGATCTGTTCGGTTTCAATGTGCAGAGTGAGCTCAATCACTGGCATGTGCGCTCTGCCGCAGCGTTTGTGCAGGCGACGGTGCCGCTCGACATGATTGCTGCCGGACTGAGCCTCACGGGCGGCACGCGCTACACGGCTGATTCCTATCAGCTTCAGGATGTGCCGAGCTTTGGAAACTTCGATAACAAAATCCATAGCAGCGCGTGGACGTATACCGCGCGCTTGAACTATCAGCTCGACAGCCTTCTGCTCTACGGCGGTGTGTCGACGGGTTTCAAATCCGGCACACTCAACGCGACCAACGAGTTGAGCCCGGGTGTCAAGCCCGAGAAGATCACGTCGTATGAGGTCGGTGCGAAATGGGACATCACCGACATGCTGCGCCTGAATGTGGCGGCATTCGACTATCAGTACACGAACATTCATCTTCAGGTGACGTCGTCGCCGCTGGCGGCCAGCTATCTGGTGAACGGCACGGGCGCCGATCTCTACGGCCTGGATTTCGAAGGCTCGGCGATCATCAACGACTGGGCATCGCTGAACGTGAACGGACTGCTGTTGCATTCCTGGTACAAGACCGACGTGGTCGCGGGCTCCTTCGGAACGCTGTTCACGAAGGACAAGCGTCTCGCCGGTGCGCCGGAGTGGTCTGTCACCGTTGGACCGCAGATCAAGATGCCGTTCGTCAAGAAAGGCTCGCTCGATCTGAGCGTTCTGGCAGGGTTTAACGGCGGCTACTACTTCGATGCGGAGAACATCGTTGGCACGGGCGGTGCGCACAATGCCAAGTCGTTCACGACGGTCGACTTCAATCTGGCTTATACGACCGAAGACGGCCGCTGGCGCGCGTCCGCGTTCGCCAGCAACGCATTCAACGAGCAATACTATGCCGGAGGCCTGGTCGCGGGTCAGATCGACAAGCTCGCGCTTGCGGCGCCGCCCGGCCAGTACGGCGTGACGCTCGATTACTTCTTCAACTAGGCGGAGCGGATCCATTCGCGCGCAGGAAGACGGAGCACTCGAAGCCATACGCAGCGTGACGGGGCGCACCCAGAGTGCCCCGCGCGTGACCGAAGAAGCGCTGGCGCGATTTCTCGCGCGGCAGCCCGATCTCGGCGGGAAGGCTGTCGGCATAGAGCTCGACACTTCCCGGCGTGCTTCCGGTGCATCGAGCGGCACGCAGATCTTCGATGCCATTCTGGAAACAGCCGATGGGAGCACGATCCGGCGGCCGCTGGTATTTCGCTACGACCTCGGCGGAACGTTCTTCCATCAATACGATCTGATCCCGCAATTCAAAGTCATGCGGGCTCTGGAGCCGAAGGGCATTCCCGTGCCGAAGGCGCTCTGGCTCGATGCCGGCGGAGAGATCGCGGGCAAGCCGGGGCTGTTCATGGCGCGTGTCGATGCGCCGCCACCTGGCGGTCAGCCTTTTGCCGAAGGGCCTATTGCGAACGCCGCGCCGGAATTGCGTCACGCGATGATCCTTTCGAGCGTCCGCTGCTTTGCGAGCGTCCACAGAGTCGATGCCGGCGATCCCTCGCTCGCTTTTCTGAACCAGCGTGGGCGTGGAGCGAATTTCATCGATCGCGCTATCGATTGGGATACGAAGGAATTGATGCATGCCATTCCGGCGGGGTTCGGGCGCGCGCGTGTTTCGTATTATGACGATGTACGCGCGGTGATGCTGCGGGTGCGCGATCATCTGCTCGCGACCGCACCGCTGTCACGCCAGGCGGAACTTGTTCATGGCGACACCAACCTCAGCAATGTGATGTTTCGCGGCAGCGATGTTGCCGCGCTGCTCGATTGGGAGCTTTGCCATTTCGGCTTGGGCGAGGGTGACCTCGGCTATTGCCTCGCCGGCATGTCGCATTTCCTGAGTTCGCTGCCGCCGTTGGTGGGCGTTCCCTCGGAAGACGAGATCGTCTCTGCCTATCGCGCTGCGCGCGGCCGGGTGCAGGACGTCGAGTACGGGCGGCTGTGGGGCGAATGGCGCCTCGGCGTGTATCAGGTGATGGCATATAGCCGGTTCACCGAAGATCTTCGTCACATAGAGGAAATGTACTGGAACAGGATCAAATCGATCCTCGGTCAGTTCGTGCGTTTGTAGGATCCGGTATGGAGATCATCGAGCTTCCGGTCGAGGACGAATGGCCTCATACGCCGTCATTGGATCCGCTGTGGCAGGAAAGCGTGGTCCTCGCCTGGCAGGACGTGACGCAATCGATCGGCGGTTTTTTTCGCATCGGTCAGCATCCCAATCGCGGGATCGGTATCTGCACCTTCGGCGTCGTGTCGAAGAACGGGATTTGCTTCAACGGTTCACGCGTGGGCGCAGCACTGCGCGAGGGCGACAGGACGGGCAATCGCTTTGCACTCGACGGCTTTGTGTCCGCGGCCTTCGAGAAGGGCAAAAGCCGTTGGGCGGCGCATGACGCGGATTGCGATGTCGATCTGCAGATCACCGACCTTCACCCGCAATACGATACATGGGCACTATCGGGTCTGCGCAACGGCTTCCGCGACAAGTTCGCGGCGAGCCATACCGAAGTCGCCGGCCTGGTGACGGGCGATGTGCGCCTGGGCAGCCAGCGCTGGACGATCAATGGCTATGCCTTCCGCGATCATTCCTGGGGCGTGCGCGATCACAGCAACCCGGCCGCCGCGCTGTCCAATTTCTGCTGGCTCGTCGGATCGTTCGGGAAAGATCTCGTGATCGGTCTTGCGGAGGTGATCTCGCGCGCGGGCAAACGGTTCAGCACCGGCTTCGCGATCCACAAGGGCGAGATCGACAAGCCGGTTCTTCGCGATATCGCTTTTCAGGTCGATCTCGACGGGCTTAGTCTTCGCGGCGCGCGCGCCCGCGTGGAGACGCAGAAATTCGGCGCCTTCGATATCGAGATCGAAGGCTTCGGCAATGTGCTGATGGCGATGCAGAGCGAACACGGACAGGAAAGCTCTTACCTGGAGTTCGGCATGCCGGGCGTGATGCGGTGCAACGGCATGACCGGGGGCGTGCATCTGAGCGCGATGTTCAACGCACGCAACGCGACCAATCCGCCGGTGATGCTCTTCGGCGCGTCTGACCAACGCGGTCTCTATCAGGCGCCGCGATGGATGCCTTCGAGCGGTGGCGGATGAGCGCGCGGCCCAATCCTGCACCGGGACAGGATGGCGAGCACGCGACCTTCTGCCGCCTGTGCGAAGCGTTCTGTGGTCTGACCGCGGAGGTGAAGGACGGCAAGGCCATCAAGATCGGCCCCGACCGCGCCAATCCGCACAGCCAGGGACATCTGTGTGTGAAGGGCCCCGCGATCGCCGACATTACCTACGATCCGGATCGCGTGATCTATCCACTCAAGCGTGTCGGCGGTTCGGGCGAGTTTGCGCGCGTGAGTTGGGACGAGGCGTTGTCCGACATCGCCCGGCGTCTCGGCCATATCCGCGGCTCTTATGGCGCCGATGCGATTGCCACCTATTTCGGAAATCCCGGCGCGTTCTCGACCGACACGTTCATGTCGAGCCAATGGTTCCTCGGCAAACTTGGCAGTTCGAAGTTCTATACCGCCGGTTCGCAG
>Ga0335075_10012486_pt1 | contig 12830 bp, 17 predicted proteins | sample Lox_Sample_24_FD_206723 | JGI IMG/M metagenome (GOLD analysis project Ga0335075, IMG submission 206723) | Soil microbial communities from Loxahatchee National Wildlife Refuge, Florida, United States - Lox_Sample_2.4 | ecosystem: Environmental > Terrestrial > Soil > Wetlands | place: USA... | reverse complement strand
ATTATGGCTAAGGCTTTAATGGAAGTGCAAGAAAGAGTATCTATGTCAACGGTGTTGATTGTCAATGCTGGAATAAGCGTGTCAATGTTGAAGGCTTCCGGGACGAGGAAGTAGAGTCGCTGGGGATAGTCGGGCTGGTAAGGTGAAGAATGGTGGAGTGGAATGATTGCTTCTTGCAGAGATGGAGCTGCCGGTGCTGTTTTTATGTATTTGCCTCCCAGTGATTCATAGATTCGTGGATCTCTCTCATGTTACGCAGCATGTGAATTCACTGCTTATCTTAAGTCACACAGCAGGTGACGGTTTGGCAAAATGTGATTCACAAATAGGGAGATCTTAATCACTCGCAAGTTTTCTGTCACTTTATACACTAGGCTTTAGAAGACATAGTATGCGTAAGTTAAGTTCTACAAGGCAGGCGTTCAGGAATGTCATTGCTAAGTTCCGCAACGTAAGATAGTGGAAGTTGTTCACTGGGGAGAAGTTACACAGATCTAAGTGCTCGCCTGAGTAGCCAAGAACGAGAGTCCTCCAAGTCTGGAGCGAATCTCGCAATGGCATACGCGGTATCCGCATTGTTAGGTCAAGGACGGCATCAGGGTGGATCTTCAATGCTTCGGCTTTAAAGCAGCGACTTGGATATACGGAAACTCGAGTTATATCATATCGATATGAGAGGTTCTTGCCGTCATGTGGATTCTTGTCGTTTGATATAGTCATTCGCCGTTGTTCACTCTCCTGTGAACCTTCGGGTTGAACAGAATTCATCGATAAGATATTCCCTCCCTGGCTTTGGTAGAGGCATAATACGTTCTGAGCATATGAGGGGCATCCGTGGCTCTTCCTGCAAATGCTTGGGGAATTTGGATTGTTTGACATACCATGATTCTTCTCTGTCGAGATTATCAATAAGATCATTCCAGCTTACGCAGACGTTATTTCGAATGCCGCTACGCCAGGTTTGTATCAGAAAGAAGAGATCGTGCTCCGCGATATCAGTCTCTCCAGAACTTCTGGAAGCCGGAGTCATATGGTGCCACGATAGTCCATGGATCGTACGATGCGGGATGTCACGGGAAACCAAGCACGTGTTTTCCCTTGCTTAGCAAGGTCTGTAGCGGTCAATGGAGGCAGTATCGTGACCGCCTGCCGCAGCTTATCCTGAGTTCCTGCTCCCATGACCTCCGTCTTCCTTCTGTAGTTTAGCTTTCTTATCAAATTGTCCGCATCAGCCCGATCAGCCCGTTCTGCGACAGGGATTCCCCGGGCAAGCAACGATAATACACTCAACATCCACCCAAATCTCCCACTATCAGCTGATTCCGCTGCGGGTGAACATTCGCCAGGAATATTCTTGCCGACATTAAAGGCTCTCGCCGTGGCAATTCCCGTTATTGATACCATTGCTGTCATCGGCTCCATCATCGGATTTCGTACACCTGATTCTAGTCATATCAATTCAGATGTAGTGGCATCATGCTCTTCACAGAACCCCGTCGGCGGCAGATTGTTTCCTCAGGATGCCATGGCTTTGGTGACGGACGGTTGTGTGGTAATGATATTTCTGGAGGTTAAGAGATCACTAGCAACAAGAACGGTAGTATGGAATAAGTAACAATATTCGCGATTTGAAAGCTAAAGTATTTTAATATGTCCAATTCAACGCATGTAGCAGCCCATGATTCAGCAATCAATCTCTATTCCATAATCCGACGCCTCCCATATTTCAACGTGCGCGGTGACCCCTCCATCTCTTACCCCTAAACGGGCTCACAAACTGCACCAAAGCTTCATTCTTGGGTATTTTCACCTTGCTCAACATCCATGACCTGCTCCTGAAGTGCCGCAGTGTCATTGAGAGGAACATCTTGTCAGGTCCATCTTTTCAGGTCGGCATGGCTGGTGAGTGCTGGACCAATGACGTCTCTGTTGATAATATCATGGTTCTCAATCCAGAAACTTTGCATTGCTCTGTAAGGGCTCCTTAGTATTTTCTCGGGAGAGTGGCACCGTGAATACGACTTACCATTCACCACTCGCCACTAAATCCAAATACCCGCTCAATCGCACTGCACACCTGTTGCGCCGCCGTGTGGCAGATCATCTGTGGATCCTTTTTCGGGCCATGCGGCGGTGGACGTTCTCGATATCTTCTGATGCTCTTTTTCCCCCTTCGTTTCTATCAAACATGTACCTCGTTCTACTCTCACTGCTGCCTTTTGATCTCCATGATGAACCCTGGGTAGCTCCTGGTGATGGTGCGGCACTCTGTGAACTTCGGGTATCAAGCGGAGGTGTGAGAGGGCTAGATGAAGATAGGGGTTTGTCAGCTAATGGTCCCTGAGAATCAGTTGGAGGTTGCAAGTCAAGCTGCGTTTTGGCTTTCCGGTCTTGCATGGGATTGACTAATTGCTGGGACATTTCTTGGAAAGTTACCCGGATCCGTTGCATTTGTTCTGGGGTAAACAGTACAGCAGGTAGTTGAACACCATCTGCAGCAGACATGTTTTATCCGTTTTGAGCAATTGATCGAGGGCCTGGTTACTAGGACTCGTAGTGAGAGGGTTGGTCAAGTGTTGAAAAGGGTATCCTTTAGACATTAGTTGGATGCAAAATATTTTTGCGCACTTATTTTTAGGACACGCTATTAATTGAATCACATGGTAGGAATCAGGTAAAGTTAAAAGCGAGTAAAGTGAACGTTGTCATAAGAAACTGTATCATCACCATTGCTGATCATGATATTACCTGTGTCAAGCTAGGCGCACATATGATCCACAGGACAGCTTCCAGAGAAACCACTGGAATATTGTGTATGAAGGAGCACGTAGTTGCTGGTTTCTCTGCCTTCTCGATCGTCTGCGATTTGAGTACGATCTCCTTGAGCCCTCATGGTGACTGGGCCTTCGATTTGGATGTCTAGCCCTCGAGATCCCGTACTTCGATTGACTTCTTTGGAAGCTAGAACTATAGGCTCTCGGCCTTAGTTCCATAGACTTACGCCATCGGGTTCTGTCACCATGCAATGCAGGTAGAATGCATTTAGCTTGCATTTCGTCTTCGTTTGACACCTGCTGATGCTTGACTCTTGCTTTTCTATCATGGCCTCTTTGTAGCTGTTCAAAATGATATTGTGGGGTTAGTTGCGTCGATGTTAATGTCCTTGGCATCCGCGACCGATATGAAAACTGTAGTATGTACTTCTCGAGGCTGAGGCCATTTTCTTGCGGCTCCCTTTGTCTTATAGGTTTCGTATTGTGCAGGTCGAGACTCTCGAGGCTCCAAGCTGATCGGGGCAATGAGGGACGTTCATGCGCTTCAGGGGAGGTCGGATATCGTTCAACCATCCTAATTTATTTCAGTGATAGCAAGTGTCTAGAATTTAAAAGAGTTCTGAAAGTGGAGTACGTTCTCATAAATACTACTTCCACCTACAACTTGCCAGCAGTGTTTCATACTGTAACATTGCAGAAAGGCAAACGAAAGTGATAAACCACAGTTTGATATCAGTCAAAGATGAAGTTGATAACAATTGAACTCCGAATGAGGTGAATGCTTTGTTAAAAGACATGAGTTAAAGATTACTGTTCTACGCTGTGAGCCAATTTATACTACAGTTGATTTCAGATATTTTCTACCCTAGAATGTTTGTCGTCTCCTATGATTGGGCTTTCAACCAAACAAACGTTCTGAACACTTGAATAGTGAGGCTTATCACCAGACGCTCTGCTCAAGTCTCAGCCTACTACATTAGAAGAGAAAGACTGGAGGGGTGAAACAAACACAACGAAAAGTCCTTTCTAAGTCCCTGCTAGACATAAGGCAAAATGCATGCACGTGTTCATCTACTTGATCTTTATCCCGCTCGGACGGGGCTAATAAAATCGGGCAAATATTTGCAGGCGGAAGTCGTGCCATTGAAACATCTGTCTCCAAACTTTAGTCAGGCCAGAAATGATACCAAGGATACGTCTAAGTGAAATGGGGGTTAGCCACAGCTCCCTTGAGTCGAGTAGCTTTCAACAGAGATTCCTTTCTGTCGCTGCAAAGAGGTAAGGTTGAGCATGTCTGATGGCATGTAGATACTAAACATCAACTGGACCGATAGGTCTCTGCAGCTACATCGAAGTATGATCTGGTTAAGTGACGTGTAGATCTTGAAAGAACTGTCAGCGGATGGTGACATACACAGTATTGCCCTTTCACCCGGCACCGTGCAAGATTCCTTTTCTGGACACTTGATCCCTCCTAGGCTACTAGCAACCGATGTCGAAGCCGATTTGCGATACATGAGAACAAAAGAGCACACTTCATAATCTGCTTGAGATGGATTTAAGGTCTCGATATTATCTTGATACGTGCAGAGCAGTGGTAATATTTAGTAATAATAGAGTGATGGCCATTGCTAAGCCTAAAGCGGTTACCTTAAAGCGGCACATTCTCCTTTGGCACGCTTGCCACAACAACAACACTATTCAATCACTGTCGCAGTATCTCCTCAATAATATTTAACAAGCAGGGCCAAAAACGATACTCCCCGCCGATTGTTCTCGATTCAGCCTGATATATAGAGCCTACCTTCATCGGGGTCCTCACGCTTATGCCACGCTGGTGGCCGCCACCTGGTCATTCACGGGTGTTCCTGAATAATAGATCCCACTATGATCTTAGACGGCTCCTCTGACGATTCGGGATTCGTCCCCGGGAAGTGAACCCTTTGAAACGCACCGGCACCGTGGCCATGACTACCCCTTAATTTCATCGTGACCCGGCTATTCTGTTTTCGTAGGGTCCCATGGAAACAACCTTAATTTCGATACATTCATGCAACATTGACGGCGCATGATGGCAGCGGAGACTATGAACCTTCTTTTCAGCCTCGGCCGAAAGGTATGGTATGAAGAGCGACCGTTTTGGGAAACTAGAGACGAACTCCATACCCTGAGTCGTGGAGCGAGTCGGTCCGATACACCAACTGTTTCCCAAGTATCAGCCTTGTGACTTTCTGAAGTGTCTTTCGATGATTTTCAAAAGAAATCATAATTTATAAAAGGGCCGGAGACCTTGGACCCTGAGATTTCATTAACTGTTGGGAGAATGTGGTCGGCATCATGAAACGTTGCCTGTTAATTTGGGTCTACCAATCGCGTCGCGAGGAACATGTTTCGCTCTCAAGAAGCTGAACAGCCTCACATCCCACGGGTAAGATCCATCTCATCCTCAAATGTTGAAACAAGTATAAAGGTAACCTATCTTTCTTCATGTTATTTTATATAACTCTTATTCATTCTTGTTTCGTCTGCCTTATGTAGAAAATTATTTTATACGAATGATTTTTCTTTTTACCTGATGGATTATTCGTTGTATATTCATACCGAGGCCAAGTAGATCTTCGCATGAAATGCAGATCAGAGCCCTCCTCTTGCTGGCGTCGGCTGCGCTGGTCACAGCCTGGCTACCAGGAGAGCACAAGAACATCACCGCAATAGATGGGACTAACCTTTTCGACAAGACTCCTTCTTGGACCTACAACTCGTCTCATTCTGTGACGGGAAGGAGGGCCACAAAGAGATGGCTTCCCGCATCAGGCAAGATCCGTGGCGTGAATCTAGGTTCAATGTTTGTATTTGAGCCATGGATTGCCGAGGATGCATGGAGCAGTATGGGATGTGGCCCGTATCAATCTGAATTTGATTGCGTTTCCGGCCTCGGGCAAGAAGCAGCAAATGCGGCATTCCAAAATCACTGGAATACTTGGATCACTCAGAGTGATATAGCTCAGATGCAGAGCTATGGGCTGAACACCATCCGCATTCCAGTCGGGTACTGGATGAGGGAAGACATTGTCTACTCCAATAGCGAGTATTTCCCTCAAGGCGGGCTTGCATATTTGGAACAACTTTGTGGATGGGCAAGCGATGCAGGCTTCTATATCATTATTGATCTCCATGGAGCACCGGGAGCTCAAGTAGCACAGAACCCAGACACTGGACAGGTAAATCATGTCTTCTAGCCCAGAATATCACTTATCTTACAATAACACCACAGTACGCCCCCACTGCTGGATTCTACGTAGATTACCAATTCGAGCGCGCCCTCGAATTCCTAGAATGGATGGCCACAAACATCCACACAAACAACAACTTCCGCAACGTTGGCATGCTCGAGATCGTCAACGAGCCCATCCAAAACCCCAACAGCGTAGGCGACATGCGATCCAGCTACTACCCAAATGCATTCACCGTTAGTCCCTCCCTCTCCTTCCCCCTTCCCAGGATCACAAGTAGTCTAACTTCCAAATTAGCGCATCCGTGCCGCCGAATCCGCCCTCGGGGTCACAAGCAACAACTACCTGCACATCCAAATGATGAACAACCTCTGGGGCTCCGGCGACCCCACACAGTACCTGACAGACGACTATTTCGCCGCCTACGACGACCACCGCTACCTAAAATGGAGTGGGATCCCCACCACGCAAGCCTCGTACATCAGCACCTCTTGCAGCGACAACCGCGGCGGCAACTGGCCGACCATCGTCGGCGAATTTTCCCTCAGCGTGCCCGACGATGTGCAGTGGACTGCGGCCTGGGATCCGAGTACGCAGCAAGCGTTCTACAGCCAGTGGTTCGCAGCGCAAGTCATGGCGTATGAGGAGCAGATGGGGTGGATTTTTTGGACGTGGAAGACGCAGTTGGGCGATTATAGGTGGGGGTATGGGGATGCGGTGCAGGCGGGAGTCATTCCGACGGATTTGGACAGTGTCTATAGCGAGGGGGCTTGTTAGAGGGATGTGCGAGGGTGGATGCCCTGGAGGGGAAGCGCTGGTATAAGTGGGAAGGGGGAGGTGAGTGCCTGAGAGGCGGTGCTTAGCTCCATTTTTTTTTTTTGTATATACTTTGATTTGAGACTCGGTACATACATACAGGTACTTTTCTGACTCTTTTCGGCTTTCGGTAACTAAATTTTTGGAACATGTGCTAAGTTATCCGTTGGATTGATATAGTCTGCAACCTACATATTATATATACTATACCGACAAAGTAGGAGAGCACGGTCAGAAATGTAACTTTATAAATAGTCTTAAAATTTTTTCATTTTTCTTCATCCTGTAGAAAGTATTCGTTTGTGATTGTGACCATGATCTCTACCATATCTAGAGGTTGGCATTTGTAACCCCGTTCGTTTAGAATTAGAGTACTAAGCACAGCGTTTGGATCGTTCGCATTGAAAATATGAACGTTGCACCCTTCGACGCATGGTAGAGGATTCGGGCGGCGAGGGAAGGTTGAAGGGAAGGGGGAAGGGACGACATGGTGGAGTGTGTTAAAGATGATGGAAAAGAGGTGTTGGAGATGGCAGGTGGGGCTACTACATTGTTGCTGCTGATAAGTTTCTATACAACTACTCATTTATACGTAGATAAGTAGTTAAATTATAAACAGATATCTTCGAGATTAACAATGAGACACCACTAGTCCTTACAAATTTCTCTAGGTAGTAGAACTCGCGCCCAAGCTTTCTGTGACGTTATAGAGAGATATCTTCAATGGGTATGTACGATTGGGCTACCCAGTCATTTGTAGGAGCTGTTGGTCTAAGCCCTAACGAGCCTGTTTCTCGAACTCTTTACGGGCATACTAGATGCCAGTATCGCAGGGTGCCTAGTGGCGGATCTCTTTAGCTCCTAGAAGATAGGACAGTCGGATTCAACAAGTACGCAGATAATTCCCACTTAAGCGCTTCAGATTGCTGTTCTTCGATCTCTCAGAACGACCGAGAGACGGTTTGGGCTCGTAAAGCTAGCGTTCTTTACGCTATTAACTGAATTTGGGATCCAAGAAAAATCCTAAGCCGTAGTACCGGAGCACACAAACACCCAAATGCCGCATAACCCAAACACAATACCAGACAAACCGCTACCTTATATATATATATATATATTGCACGCCATTCCATCTCCATTCCCAAAACCCAACTACCCAGTATCTCATCACCAGCCCCTCCCTTCCACCCCTCTCATTACCTCTCTACCCACTAGAACTCCAAGCTCCATCCCCATCCGCCCCCGCCGCACTCCACTGCCCACTCCCACCGGCCCCCGCTCCACAGCTCTCACACCCCACAACCTGCTGCCGATGCGTCAACCAGACCAACAGCGAAATCCACACCATAAGCGCCAAGCATATCCCCGTAGCAGAAAAGGCGCTCCAGCACTCCTCACGCCTCTTCTGGCGCTCCTCCGACGAAGCCCCGTGCTTCCTAGCCCCAAACCTAACGCAGCAGTTCGACCCCGACCGCAGCAGCTCCCCGCGCTCGGTGGCGCTGAGCGCTGACGGATCCGGGAACGTCACGCAACAGTTCGACCCCGCATGGTTGCCGTTCGCGCCCGACCCGGCGGCCGAGTCGCGTTCGGATTTCTCCAGCAGGAGGCGCCCGATGCTCTCTTCCAGGCGCTCGACTCGGCGGTGGAGGTTCATTATCAGGGCGTCGTCATTCCCTGCCCTGCCGGCGACTGCATTGCTCCCTGTGGCTCCTATGACTGAGGGCACGGGGCGCGGTGTGGAGTTGTTGAATGCGCGCTCGTGCTCGAGATCGACTCCGGCGACGGAGACGGCGGGCGTGGATTGTGAGGAGTGGAAGGAGGGGGGAGGAGAGTTGGGGATTGCGGTGTTGTAGTTGTAGGAGGGGTCGGAAAGCTCGATTATTTCGTGGGAGTCATCTTGGGGGACCTGTATTAATTTTTAGTTGTTATGCAGGAATGGGATTAGGGAATGTGGGGAGAGGAGGGTGGTGCCTTGTGGGAGGGGAAGGGAACTAACTGGCTCGTAGCGCGACCGACTCATTGTCGTGCTGTTGTTGTTATTGTTGCGGTGGTGGTGAAACATCACTTTCAGAAAGTCTATGGACTTTGTTGAACTGCTCAATGCAAAGCTTCAAGACGAAATAGGCGCAGGGCCCAGCGAGCCTTAATAAATCCTTCACTATTCGTAAGTGGCCGCACCAGCCAACATCTGTCCACGCGTCCGGACCAAGGGTTTGGTATCGCTACAGCATGCGATTCGACAAAGACAACCCCCCGATGCAACCTTAACTGGCAAAGCGAGCTTGATACGGCAGCTCTATTGGACAGCCTGAGGAACCCTGGTCGTTGGATGCTCAGCCCTGTCGGGTAATCGGTCAGTCCGAGGTATAGGGTGATCCCATAGTGATCACACTGTATAACGTTGAAAGCATTGTCGTCGTAAGCGGTAGCATTGAAAGTGTATTACAATAATTCTATCTGTCTCTGCTGGTATGTACTCTATACTCCCCTGCTAGCACTTTTGGCATGACCGTCAATTTCAATTCCTTGGCGAGCCTCTATTCTTGAACTTAACTGCGATCTCCTCTTCTGTAAACTTCCTCGTTTTCGTCTTCAACATCGCAATTATCTCCTCTTGAGTCATTCCAATTTGAGGGCCTATTGGTACCAATTGTTTAGCCAAATGCTTATAATTTTTCGTCAACAGGCAGAAGGTGATTCCTAAATAATCGATATTGTGAAAAACTAGAGCTCTTTCACTCGAATATCGATCCTTGGCCTTCAGGAATGCCAGCGGGTGCTCACGCCAATGACGCCGCGGGTTTAGGTGATGAGAGGTGTGGTACCCGTCATTGAAGCAGAAGCGATTGCTCTACATGCGATATATTAGTTGAGGGAAGTGGGATAGAGTGACTCCGGTTTCGCGTATCAAATAGAGCTTAACATACTGGAACATCAATCAACGTAATACTTGAACGCATATCCGAATTTGGATCAACCTCGTCAATAAGTGCATGTTGACCCCAATTTCCTATCATGAGGACAAGCCTAACGAGGCAGAATGGCAGAATGAGCACAAACAATGCTGGACGAAATTTCCAACTCGCCATTAGGTACAGGAACATGTACGACGATAGCTCCGAAAATCCAGATTTGAACGCCAGCGCATACTTGCCTTTTCTTATAAAGTACAATGGCAGCTCGGCCCAGCAGAGCACGAGGAATCGTGCCTCGTATGCTAGAAAGTCAATGACTGAGTCCCGCTGATAGCGAAGAGTGCTTGATAGGTCATCTGGTCCATTTCCTTCGACATGATGATGCTTGACGTGGTGGTAGTAGTAGGAATCCCAGGTATGACCCATCAACGGTTCTAGAATGTATGGGAATATGAAGTCAAAAAGTGAGTAATTTTTCGAGAGCACGCCGTTATTGTGGATATGATTGTGTAGCAGGAGAGTGAACGACGAAGTGAACCATGCCGTACACAGCAGGTGTGGTATTGCGTGAAAGTAGTTGAAGCGGTAGAACAAGAAGATGGCGCTGGGGACTGACGTCGAAAGATAGAGAAGAATGTGCGTAAGGAACACCACGTCAGTATCATGCCGTACCACCGCCCTAGCCCAAGTAATATACCAGTTCAAGATTCTCCCCCTTATGTCCGTAGCTTTCTTGATATCCGCGAAGTTGTAATCCCAAGCGCAGAAGACTGTTGGCTGAAAAGTTTCGCTATTGGTGTCGTTAAGTTCGGACAGCTGGTTTAAGGGGAGTCGACTTTGGGTTTTCGAGTTATTGGTGCTTCCATTGCTCTTGGCCCTATTGATATCATCAAATAAATCTTCGAGCACCACATTATCCGCCGTTGTGTAGAATCCTGGATCTGGGTGTTTGGTAACCGCTGGGTTCTTTCGGAAAGTCTTCGAGGACCTGCCAACTAAGTATCCATACTCCTTCTGCACACCCTCCGGTGAAGTGTCGTTGGAGTGGCTGGTGTGCATTGTTGATGTTAGGGACTTTTGCTGACGAGGGTCCACGGATGTTGGTCAGGGATGGAGTGGTGCTCTGTTGACAAGGTTGTCGAATGTTGAGAGAGAGGTCAAGCATTCAAGATATTCATGGTTGTATATGGCCATGGAATATGAAAGTTAACCAAAAACCACGGAAAAGGGCAAGGACTGGACCCTGAAATTAAAAGCAGTAGGCCGCGCGGCAGGAGCCGAAACTACCGGGACCAGCCAATGTCTTACCTTTGATGAGTGCTCGTGCCGCGGTATTGTTCGTGATTTGATGAGTTCACTCGGAAAACAGGAAAGCAAGAAACAATGGCTCTGATGGTGTTTCTCGAGGAAAGATCTCCAAATGAAGACGAGAAGAATAAGGGTATTACGCATATCGCTTATGCAGCTGCAGGGTCCCTATCACAGCCGAGGTGGGATATCTGAGGAGTAATCAGTGTCAATCCTCTTAGAAAGCGTTCGGATTTAACAGCTTGACGTGATCTATATAATCAATTATTATTAATTTCATATTTCTGATCATCGGAATTTGCGTGTCCCTTCCTAATTTAATTATTTAAAGGCCCCTCTCATTCTCCACACTTGCTGGCCTGCTATAGAGATTCAGCACAAACATCCAACCACTCTTGCCGAAGATAACCTGTCAACAAGAAAGATGTCTCTCCCCCCAAGTAATGGTAAAACTCTCCTAGTCACGGGAATTAATGGCTACATAGCTAGTTCTCTAGGGGAATTGATTCTCTCCAAAGGCTACACCCTTCGTGGGACGAGCCGTAGCCTCGACAGTACCGAACCTCTCACAGGTGGAGCTTATGCCCCTTTTGTGTCACGGGTCGAGATCATTGAAGTTCCTGACATAACGGTACCCGGCGCCTTCGACAAAGCAGTCAAAGGCGTTCATGGCATCTTTCACACGGCTTCTCCAATTAGCTTCAATCTGCAGACGTATGAAGAAGTCGTTATCCCCGCTGTATCCGGTACTATAACTCTCCTGAACTCCGCCCTTGAGCACGCTGGACCACAACTCGAAGCTGTAGTCGTCACTTCATCCGCAGCCACGATCATCGACCCTAAACCTCCTGGCTATGTATTCACCGAGGCAGACTTCGCCGTTAATGCTATCAATGTAGCGGAAGCCAATAGAGCAGAAGGCAAAGACACCCCTGGACACGTGCTATATCCGGCCAGCAAGCAAGCCGCCGAGAAAGCTGTCTGGGCCTTCAGAGATGAGAAGAAGCCCCATTTTGCCATCTCAACAATCCACCCGACTGTAACCATAGGCCCACCTGTCCAGCCACCCTCCTCGCCATCTAAACTTAACACAACCTTAATCCCAACCTACAGCATCTTCACAGGCGACCCCATTCCATCCTCTATCGGTTCCGGCTCTTTCGTCGACGTCCGAGATGTTGCGTTCGTGCACCTCTGGGCGTACGAACACTCTGACATCTCTAACGGAGAGCGCTACATCGCCAGCCATGGGTACGGACCACCTCAAGCCACCGCTGATGTCTTGCGAGAAGCCTATCCTGACCGCCGGGATATTATCCAAGCCGGGAAGCCCGGCGAAGGGTACGTAGGATATGAGAACGGAGTTGTGAAAGAGGTAAGCTTCCCGCCAGACAGGATTAGTGTGAGCGGGAAGAAGGCGGAGACCGTGATGGGCTTTAAGACGAGGACTTTCAAGGAGAGTTTGTTGGAGACTGCTAAGGTTATGGAGCGCTATCTTTAATCTGGCATCAGCGTCGATGTAGGTGGAGATAGACTTCCTGTTGGCTAGAGGAGCGTAAGCTAGATATTTCATTTCCTTCCCGGAGACACTAGAAAAAAGATACACAATTTCCCCATCTCCCATTTCTTTCAATCTCCCGCAGACCAGGAGGCCTGTTTCGAACGTACCCAATACATTCCCTTCTTCTCAATAAAGCTGCCCATACTTATACACGAATCTACTATAATTTCGATAGGTCTGCTCTCTAGGTTTTGTGTCGAATACTGCAATAAAAGAAAAACTC
>Ga0335075_10012485_pt1 | contig 12830 bp, 10 predicted proteins | sample Lox_Sample_24_FD_206723 | JGI IMG/M metagenome (GOLD analysis project Ga0335075, IMG submission 206723) | Soil microbial communities from Loxahatchee National Wildlife Refuge, Florida, United States - Lox_Sample_2.4 | ecosystem: Environmental > Terrestrial > Soil > Wetlands | place: USA... | reverse complement strand
GACGCCGAGCCCTCTTTGGTTTTGGCAAGGCGGCCCCCAGAACTCGCAAGTAGCATTTTAGACAGTCATCTGCAACACCTAAATTTATCTCGCGGTGGAGTCGGTCCATTATACATAGGAGGAATGGTCGCGCTTGTCAGCCTCTGCGAGCTCACTACTAATGTAACTATGCATCTAGCGAGGAGTTGAATACTGATTGCTTTATAGATGGAGGGGAGGCGGAGCAGGATGACGTGGAATCGAAGCTTGATCGCGGCTTTTGTTAGACGGGTATCTGCGTATTCTGGGCGGGTGGAAGATGTAATGCTTGACGGCGCTGCTGTAAGAGGTCGTCAAGGCGGGGAATTCCAGAGCGGTAGACAGAAACGTGAGAAACAAGTGTTTGAAGGTGAGTTAAAAGGATGGGCATTTCTAGGGGATGCCAGTGTGGAATGCGCCGAGGCCGTCGGATAGCGCGAAGTTTGACATCCTTGGAGGCTTTGAAAGAGTTGCTGATGCTTCTAGTAATTGATATAGTGAGGTCTTCGGCTTCATCGGAGTTTTCTTCATATGTATGCTTGGAAGGATCCAGTGGTCTTCGATATTCATGAAGCCACAAGTATTTTCGTAGCTTGCAGAAGCAGAACAGTCCTATTATGTATTTTCTATAAAATAATTAGATATACCTGTTGAATTTACAGCTTTATTGGTTCAACCTCAAAGCTCAACTTCCTACGAATAGAGTTGGCTGGAAACTGGGATGCTGGATGTGTGTCACACTGAGCATAAATAAGGAGCCTACGTCCTGTTCAGTGGAAGAATGATGATCATCCTTAAGCAATTCAATTCTATGCTGCACACCGAATCACTAATATTCCCTCGTGATTTCTGCAATGTCCTTTGCTATTTCCAACTCGACTTACTTTATAGTATTGTTGCGAGAATGATGGTATTTCCCTTTGGGCGGTTTTGTTGAATTGCTTAAATTACATGGATGAGGGGGTTTTTGAAGTAAAAGAGAAGAGGTAAAAATGTGGCGAAAGTAAGTTTTGAGATATCAGCTTTTGGATTTCGTCTTTGATTCCAGTGTTTTGGACTTCAACTTTTAGATTTCAACTCTTGGATTTCAGCAACCGCAGGAGCCATAATCTCAGACCGGCTCAAGAAGAGTCTCAGTGACGTTAGGAAGCGGCCGTCTTCCAGAACTGCACAGTATGACAAAGTTATGCTTACAAGATAAAGGAGATCAAAGTTAAGCTTCGCATAAAAACAAAATAGCATTCTAGTTAGTATGCCTGCACTTTTGTACGCAAATAGTCTAACAATAAAAAATACATTAGCATCTAGATTGGGGCTTAACGCAGCTTTAGTACTTGATGCTGTGTCATGGATCATTCAGAAATATGCTATCCAGCTAGGAAGAATCCTTATTTGGAATATCCTGAGATCCGGAATTATATTTCACTAGAACGAAAACTTTACATTCTCTGTACTGAGGGGCAAGCTCAATGCCATCATCCGAATGCTCGATTTGAATCAAGGTGCCTTTGGTTCAGGTCTAGAGCCGATATAATTAAATATATAGGACCCTGATCTATATGATCCTTCTATGTTCCGAGCCTCTCTTTTACATTGTACTGGAATGCATTAATGAAGAATATATCGTATGAGCTGTACTTCCCATGCAATTCATCTTCACCAAGGTGTGCAAATAACTAATCTCATAATTCTGCTAAGCCTTTCTCGGATGCGATGATATAGAGTATAGATCTTGATTTAGTATTTCCTGCAAAAGGCCCACAGTGGCTGGCAACGCCTACGCTAATAAGTTCAAAAGCTCACTACAAAAACGCCATATCGGATGCAAAAGGTGAGCTAACTTTCCCCAGAATTCAAACTCTTATGGTGAGAGACCTTGCATAATATAGTCTCCAATTGATGCAACTTTCGTCGAATTCGAGGACGAACCTGAGTTACTATGTAAATCTTAGCTCATGGATTTAGAATACTACGTCAGAAAGAAAACTCACCACCCTACCTCTTCGAGATGCCACACTTCTGCAAGCAAGACTCGACCCCGAGTGCCACATTCGCCGGAATAACCTTCTTGAAACTATCCAAATCCATCCCATCCACCATTCCATCGCCTCCAAGCGCCGCCTGAATTATGTCATCCTCGAGCCCAAAAAATGTTTGCACCGCCTGCTGCACGCCGGGGTCTTCGCTTGGAAATGCAGCCACGAATACTGCAGGGGTGCAGTCGGGGTTGAATTCGGTGTGCAGAGCGCCCTGGGGGAAGACAGTCATCTGGAATTGGCTCATAGTATGGTTCATGTGTTGGGCGCCGTTTTCAGGTGTCACGCTGGACACGACGCGACCTTGGACGACGATGTTGAGCTCGGCGGCGCGGGGGTGGACGTGCGGAGTGTTGAAGCCACAGGGGCCTAGAAAGCCGAGGGTCATGGAGCCGCCGGTGCCTATGAGGGCGGGAAAGGTGTCACGGTCCGCTTTTACGGTCTTGCCACCTTTAGGAGTATGTTAGTATGGGAGATGGATTTCGAGGAAGGGAGGAAGCGGCATAAGGTGGAATGGATGTACCTCGGCCCTGTACGATGCCTTCAGTGCTGTTATTGAAGTCGAAGAGGAAATCTTGGGGAGTGAGGAGAGCAAGACGATCGACAGCGGTGCCGGCTAGCTCGAGCTGTTGTTGGAAGGTCAGGCCGCTGGATTGACGTTCTGCTATCTTGGCAGGAACTGCCCCTGAGCTGGTGGCAAATGCTGCTATGAGAATGAGAGCGGAAGCGTGGAAATACATGGTGAAATCTTGCAGGAAGAGGAGAAGATAATATTGAATATTGAACGGTTGAAATGTTGAAATATTGAGATATTGAACGATTTACAATGTTCAGGATGTCTATGTTTCCATGGGAGTGAAGTCATTTAAGTACTCCGTAGATGAGAAAACGAGACGGATATACTTAGATTTCTCTAGCACATCTCTGAGCTATGAGCTACCCTATCAGCTGTAAGATAAGACGATATGATTATGCATCAAATGGGGAAATTTAGTACCCAAGCTACTCTGAACAATCTTGATCTTACCACCGAATTCGGGCAGCACGGTGCATTCCCGGCGTTGCTGACCGCAGTAGTGTAACCCCAAACCGAGATTCCCAACCTAAGATCGCCTACTCTATAGTCTGTCAATCTTACCCTACAAAGAATGATTGGTCGTGCTGACGTTTGCGCCTAATTTACCGCCTCTCTGCCGTCAGCAATCATCATCCGAACACGTTAGATTAGTATACGCTGGTCCTATGCTAGTGCTGACACTGCCGACCAAGCATGCTCAAATAGCCAACAGTGCGTAGGTATTTGCCGACGGAAATATTCAACTCCGCCAGCACAGCCACGACATGGTAAGCACGCCCTACGCTCTAAAGCACAGCCACGCTTGATCAACATATCAAAGTACCCATTGTAAAATTCCTCCAGTGGCAATCTCACGACGCCGAATACGAGAAGCTCTTTGCTACTGGCGGTCGCCTAGGGCGTCTCTCAGCTCCAAGTCGCTTGTGATTGTGAAATTAATATCTTTGTCAAGTTTAAGGCCGAAGACATTTCAGCTGTAGCATGCTTTGCTTTACAATATAATAAGCGTTTTCTAGAGATTGTATAATGCCCAAAACTCTCTGATATGACGAATCCTAATTTCTAGGTAAATTATAATACCTCAATGTTAAAACTACAAGGTAAAGAGTAAGTACCGGGAGATTTAATAGTGATATGCCTTAAGTTTAGCGACTACCCTACAGCCTAAGAGTGTCGAACTTTCGGTGCACAAGGTCGCTAAATTTCGGTAGAGTGATCACGCGCAGAGACCTTTGTTAACATCGCAGGAATTTTGAACAACTGTTTTGTATTTAGATTTTAGTAATCAATTAAATTCAATGGCATTTGTTACCATACAATGCTAACTATCCCTTTCCCGGGGGAATTTTGGGAATTGCACTCAGTGGTGTAATTTAGACCTATTCAAGGTATGTGGGGTATCATGGGATAAGTGTTAACGTGAGCTGCTCTACCCCATCGAAATCGAGTCTCAGAAATATTAGTGGTTTAATTTTATATTACTGAGTCTTTAGATACTTATCTCGATTTCTATGGAGGATAATAGTGATTCCGATGTCTGATGGCGCTTTATAAATGCCTCCCGAGTACGCTACTCTATTAAAGGAAATATTTGTTATGTTAACACTCCAGCTACTCAAGAGGACTGATAAATCTGGTGGCCGAACCTTATCACCCGTAGGCAGCAGCGGAACTAGCAGAAAGATGGGATGTTGAGCCTCATTTTCATGAAAGAGCTATAATGCAGCTGTTAATATCTCCACAGATAGATGTTGTGCAATTCGAGCCCTCCAAGTTCAATTTCTCAACTTCTCCATATCACAAAAAGCCTTGAGCTCTCTCCACTGTTTAGAGCTAAGTGGCTCTTACGATATATCAATATATATCGGAGACAAAGGTCCGGTGCCATAATACTCTCAGTTTTGGGAAGATTGCATGAAGTAGCCAGTGGCAACCTTCTTGGAGCGCTAAGTTGTGGAGCACGTACGGGTCAGACATTGAGACAGCAACAACGCATCAGAAATAACCCAAACCGTGATCTAATTCAACAGTCTTTTAGGGAGCTAGCAATGGTCGTTACATCTTACGTAATCCGCTGGCCTGTCAGCTAGAGTTGCATGACCGTAAGCTTACAGTCACGTAAAAATCAATTTCTCGTTGTAAGATTGTTGAATGAAATGAAGCTTGATTTTAATTCTCAACCTAGTGGGGCGTCAGTCCCACATATATATATAATTCGGTGTTCCCGATCTGTCAACTATACCAGCCGAGCCAATTTGCCACCTGGCAAATTGCCACTCATAGACAGCTGAAAGCTCAGCTAGCTTGGACTAGCTTGTGGGGGCGGAAACTTCAACAAAGATTACCTTAAACATCTAAGGCATCCTGAGTAGGTGGCGAACACCGCACACGTGATACTTGTAAGTTTACAGTAAGTGTTGGTCCAGGCTACGACTAGGGCAGTTTTAGGCATAAACTCAGGCAGCAATGCAGTGATATAGTTGTCAGGGCTTAATGAAGGAGTTTATCCAATTACCCTCTTTACAGTGATACATACGCTGTATTTATAGTGCCCAGTTGCCCTGGGAGTTGCCTAATTGTAGGCCCCAACAGCTTATAGTGAGCCATCTACAGTGACTCGATCACTGACTCAATCACTAACTCGATTGACTTATTAATAGCCCTGTTAGCAGCCCAGGGTAGTGCCTACAGTGATCGCAATCCTTCCTAAGGCACCAAGATACAACAGTAAGGAACCCGCTTAGGTACGGAACAAAACCTCTATTTACAGTGAACCTCTGAGATTTACATAAACTATGCAACATGTTACGGACCGCAAATCAGGTGACAGTCCGTAACTGCCTTAGCGGCAACCGGAATACGGACGGGATGTTACGGCCCTGACAACTTGCAGTTATTACAGGCACTATTGCTGTCAGGCTTACGGACGACTTTTCGGACCGTTCGCTAACCGATTACCACTCGTTAGCTATCGCACGTGACTAATCACCCTTTTGAAAGCAGTCTTTTTTACCGACACTCTTCTTCTTTCTCTTCTCTTCTTAGCTTTAGATTCTCGTATTTTAGACCAATTGCACCGACTTTGCCAACTCGTTGGCGTCCCTGTGCCACTGATTGACTGAGTTCGCAACACAACCCTACTGTCAGCTACATCGCTAACACGTATGGATTGATTCGATCTGCACTAATTAGGGGCCAGTAATATTAACTTGCTGTTAGCAACTGGTATATAAGCCCTCCATTCATTATCTCTGTACAGGTAAAAATCGCGTAATTTGACCACAACAAGATATTTCTGTACTAAACAAGGTATATAAATGTCTGTGCGGCAATAATTCTGACCAATAGACGCGTCAGTAGAAATACAGGGGCTTTTGGCCGTGCAAGGAAATAAGACCCGTCCTTTTTTGGACTTTCCGTCGCCTATAGGGGACTATCTGTTGAATATAACATTCCCTTTCTCTCATTTGTGATAGTCTCATATGTCACGAATGCCTCGTGGTTAAGGCGAAAGCTCACTAACCTCTCTTATGTAACATGTGTTTCAGTGACAACTCCTTAAACCTTATTCCCGTGGGGACAAATAGATTGATCTCTACATGTAATTCAAATTGATGAGTTTGTTCCAAAGAACCCCCTAAGATCGGCTGCAAACGCAACACTATCCTATAAGACTTAGGTAAAATAGTAGTATTTTGAAGGAGAATTTCGGATGGATATTGAGTAATTGCGGGCAGAAGCGTGGGAGACTGGTAAAGTACATCAAACATATCAACTTCATGCATAAATACCCACTTCGGTGTATCATTTGCCTGATGGGGCGTGTGGGCGGCACTAATTTGGCTATAAAGGCCTTTATCCGTAAGACCAGTCCCAAACCCGCCAAGTCAAAGCTCGGACCAAAACATGGATCTTATATACCACTTTCTGCGGTACTACCTCCAAACAAGCTTCTTTAGCATGCTAGCTTCCGCAGGAGAAAAACCACGATTTTGCCGAACTCAGTGGAGAAGATTGCATATGGGAATGCTGTTAAGCGGATGGAGAAAGAAAGTGTTTCTATCGAGTAAAAACCAATCGACTTCCCAGCTGAGAATGTACCAAACTCTATTTCTCTGCTTCTGCATGCTGAATGAACTTTCCTACTTCACTTTTGACTAAGCCATAGATCCCTTTTATACATCCATCACCACAACATAATCAGTAAGTGATTCGCCCAGTATTACCACTTCCTTACCGCTTTGAAGTACCTTTCTACTGCTTTCACGTGATTTTCTACATCTGCATTCAGAGATTGGAAATCTTGGATTTTCTTCGCAACATCTGGCTTGTCATTAGGGCAGTTCAAAAACAATGCGTAATTCGTTTTCTGTACCTACCAACGTCAGTAAGGCTTTTGTCCACATAGGCAATGCCAACCTTCTCTTCAAACTCAAGGCCAACGACAGGGAGATACGATGATGTCGCATTTGCAACTAGGTTTTGGGCGGTTCTTTGGAACAATCTTATCAATTTGAATATTTTGAATTGTATGTAGAGGTCAATCTATACCCAGTGAGAATAGGAGTTTTAAGCAGTTGTCTCTGAAACAGATTACATAAGAAGGTTAATGAGTGTCCGCCTTAACCACGAAGCATATGAGACTACTACAAATGAGAGAAAGGGAACATTATATTCAATAGGTGATAACCTCCATAATCCTCCAAATAAACGAGAGATGCCTGCTTAGTTGTGTAGAACTGGAGATAAGTAATGTGGTGGGTTAGTTGGTGCAAAAATGATAGGCGTTGAACCGCGATGACAAGGCTTTCCGATTGCGTAGCGCATTGCCAGCAAAATTCCCAGGATCGAGGCCATTACCTGAAATATAAACTACCCAAATCGTAGGTCCAAAAAGTGCATCCAGTTACTTATACTCTGCAAGAGAATAAAACAACTGAAGACATACCACCTAAGTCTTCACATAGCTCTAGTCCGTGTGCAATTTATCTATAACAACATTAAAATTCCCCACTCGGGAAGCCTATATGTCCAAGGTAAATCCTCAACCCGGCCAATCTCTACCTGTGTTGTCTCTAGCTTTTTAGTGACGTGGCCCACCATGTTCGCGATCAAGCAATTCTTTAAAATAGCGTTCACGACAGCCTTCTCCATACCGTCTCTTACTCCTTACAGGACCCTGTAGGCGAAATCATTGAATCCTTATTCAGCTGCGCTAGGCTCCATTTCCGACTCTACAATCTTGATCGCTTTGATGAGCACGGCAACGGAGTTCAAGAGGTCCTGGTCAACGGTAGACATCTTGACATTATTTTCGTCCGTGATCGCAACTGTCATGGTATTAACTTGTGACATGGTCGCGTTGTGGCGTTGTGGTGCATCTATAGAGAACTGACAGTCTAAACGCACTGTTAGGGGCGGGTTCTCGGAGCACGACCCGATACAAAGTAGCTATTACAATGTCGCCAGGGGACTTGCCCCTGAATTCTATTTCTTCCGCTGTCTCCAAGTATTTTGCTGTTGCGAATTTTAGGCCATATAGTGACATCGAGATTTATTTTGCTGCAGTAAACTTAAAGGAATTTCTCTTACAATGACCTCAAGATTTATTTTACCGGGTGATGGTTCTGTAGGGGAAAGCTTTCCCGATCAGCTTTGACTGAATTGGGAAAATGGTGAATTATTTCATTATCGCGCATATAGGTCCGTGCATGGCACCACATCATCCCTAAGAGGTGTTGGATTTTTGGATTGGCGAGCCAATTATCAGCGAACTAGCCGATTAAGTTGGCCAATGAAGCTGGCTGGTGAAATGCGCCTTCATTGCTCTGCATAAAGAGATCAATGCGCTTTATCACATGAAGCTAAAAAACTCTTCTGCTTGGGACTTGAAACAATTCCGACTGGTTAGACTATAGATTTGCACTCGGAGAACACCTAACTGCTGGACATTGACTTCGTCCTTTCACTTCTGTAATGGCTTCTCGTCAGGTCTTTCGTGGGTGATGGTCTTTCGTTCTCCGAACCAACAGCCCTACAAAAGCTCTGCCTGACCTAGCGTTTCCGACATGTTATAGGCTAGGGCTATCCATGGCTCATGTGTCAGACCCTTTTGCGTTTTGGTAGCTACTGTACGGCGCAGTGCACAGATAGGGTTGATCTCTGACTGCTGAATCCTGGCGCGTTCCGTTCTAGCACCCTGGCCACAATCCTTGTACAGTACTTGGAATCATTTTATTTTCCTTGGGTGATCCTTGTTTTGCGGGGAATACGGGGTAAGCTGGTCTTGGCGTATGGGGAGAACCCTACTAGCGGGTGCAGATGGTGTTATTATGCATGCACAGACATTCTAAACTCAGCTCACACACTACTCCATCGATGTTCAATAAGTATACATATGAGGCCTTGCGGCTATGGTTCAGGTCCAAACTTTAACGATTTCATCACATCCCCTCCCTTAGCCGGCTTCAAAATGAATTCAACACCCAGCAACAATCCGCCAGCAGGGAATTTGCAGCCAGATATCTATGCTGCCGTCATTATAACGCTTATCCTAGCAGTTACTGCCGTCGCTTTGCGTTTCATTGCCCGGAGACTAGTTAAAGCCTCCATATGGCTTGACGATTGGTTGACTCTTGTTGCTTTGGTGCGATACTCCTCTATTCAAGAATTTCACCCCAGCTCGATAATAACGTCGTTTCAAGTTTATGACAGTCGGTTTTGACATCAATATATTCAATTGTAAGCTTGTTTTCGAATCATTCTAGTTGATTGCCTGGCATAACAACGTTCCTCCTAGTGACCAAGAGTGGAGTTGGATTGCACATCGAAATTATCAACCGAAATACAGATCTAATATACCACGACTTCTTCTTGGGCCTGTGGATCGCAGAGTTGTTTTATACATTCGCTCTTGCCCCTGCCAAGCTAGCCTTCCTTGCCTTCTACTGGCGCATTTTTCAAATCTCGAGCATCAAGCTACCAATCAAGATCATGGTTGCAGCAGTTGTGTGCTGGTCAGTTGCGAGGGCACGTATATCCTACAGCTCTCCATTTGTGAACATCTGGGCTAATGGTTTAGTAGATTGTGGTGACTATATGTCACTGCATCCCGGTTCAAGCTTATTGGGACAAGTCGATACCAGCGAGTTGCACTATTGACGATCAAAAATTTTTCATCGGTTCGGTGCTACCGCATCTGTTAATGGACTTGATAATTCTAGCATTACCAGCGCCATATATTAAGAGCCTACAGATTAGCTTGTATCAGAAGTTTTGTGTCTTTGCTATGTTTCTGTTTGGTGGCTTGTAAGTCAAAAGTACCATTCGCTGTATAATTCTCAGCTAATCGACGAGAATAGTATTTGCTTTGCATCTGTTATCCAGATCGTTATCTGTTTTAAACTCGATGTTACATCACCAGACATCACATGGGCTTATGCCCCAATCGCTATCTGGGCATCGGTAGAAGTAAACCTGGCTGTAATGGCGGGTAAGTGGAGATAGCTTTCGTTACTGATTAGTGCTAAGTGGTATGACTATAGTCTGCCTTCCATCACTTCGCCCTATTTATCGCTTGGTGGCTAATGGCTCTCTGAAAAACATGCAACAAAGCGACTATCATTCTGCATCATGGAATGGCAAATCGAACCTTCAGACATTGAACGCGTTCAAGAAGACTTATTCCGACTCTACAAGAGAGCTTGCAGTCATGGATGGAGACGGTAACAGGAGCTTCACCGAAGCTCTTGATGCTTCTAGTCGGAGTACTGATACAACTTGTGAAATGGACAATATGAGTCCCACCAAAACTCATGAAGCGAGGAACGTGATCATGGTCAAGAGCGAGGTCGATATTAAATTATCTGCCCGCAACGGAGAAGCACATACCTGACTACCCACCTCAACCGGTAAATGTATTTAATAAAGTTCCAGTGGGAAATTATATAGAAGCCTGTAGCTCAGTACGTGAAATGGTAGCTTCCTTGTAAATAATTTTCTGTTTGCTGCTTCTGCTCAGCTGATAATTTCCAGAGCTCCATGCCTATGTAAGCCCCCGCCACCTCTAAGCACTGACCTGACAATTAAATTATTCGTATTTAATAGATTACATCTCGTTAAGGCACGCGAATGCAGAATCATTTCGCAAATTACTTTGTATACTCAAGACTTGGTGATTGCGTTTACGTGTAAATCCTTATGTTTACAATAGTGAGATGTCGTGAGTAGGTGACAATTAGACCAAAGAATCTCTAGTCTCAATATTGAAAAGCTTATATCTATATCCACTGCCGGAATGCCAAGAAGGGAATGTATTTTACACAGCATATGCCATTCATCGTGCTCAGGCCGGCCGTGGCAGTGCGCTTTCACAGGGCGTCCAACAATTACAACCATTACAACGGGTTACGATGATTTATCTTTATTTTCGAGTCTCTCAGATTATGCTCGCTCTCAAAGATTGTCAAATTGCCTCTAGTACCATTAGTGCAGACGCCATATGCGTAGGTTCATGTTCGTATCCCAACATGCGACTAAAATAACCACCGATCTGGTAACAATAACGACAACAGTATGAACCAGTGAAGGATTTGCGAAGATCCAGAATTTCGATTGATGGAACAGATATACATAGTTAGCATGTCGCACCTCCATACCTGACCTCCGTGCCTCACGCCCGGACCTTCCATATTATCCTTTCTCACCTGTTAACCAATTACCTATCCGCTTCTTCTAGCACTACAGTATCGAAGCTCGAGTTATCAGCTATGAAACCGCTATGCATGTAGCACGACCGCCCCAGTTTATGCAAGTCCGCTTTTGGAACTGATCGATGCTGCAAGCCGCAAGCTGGTTTTGTGTAGGACCGAGAGAGCCGAGGGCGCCTCCCGGCGCCGGAAAGGGTTAGACACACGGAGCCCCGGAGCCATGTTGCAGAATGATACAGCGAAATATATGACAGGGGCTCATCATCATCATTATTATTGCATGGGATCTCGACAATCATTAGTCCCTAGGGTAGTTCCCGCCCGCTCCCGCCTTGTCTCTACCCGCCGTATAGGTTGGGCTATATATGGCTACGATTATTCGCTCAGGTTCTTTAGAGACTCATATAACCTAAGCAACAGCAAAGAGGCCCGTGCTATAATGACCTCTGCGCCAGTCATTTTTTCCAGGCAATAGCGCCACATTCATTTAAAGTTCGGTCTGACCTAGAATTATCGCAATATATTCGCGGGTCCCTCACTACCACGCGAATAGTTACATTACTACTCTTTGTATTCATTCAATCATGCTTTGCCTAGCATAGCAATTGCTTATGCCGATGATTAGTGCACGGAAGTCTTCCTGATGATCTTTACCTGAGAAATTAAAGCAACCTCCTCTGATTCATGAACAGGTAATTTTACACGCTCTCTACTTGATCTAACGATTTTAGCTGTGCTACTAAGGATCTGCAAGCTTGGACGCAAGCAAGATGAACCTCCACCTAAGAAATATCTCTCCATAAACATCAGATATAAGACGATTACTAAACACTCCATGGGCGGTATTGATAACAGCTTGAAATACTATAATATTAAAGCAACTATATTTCTTAGAGCCGTTTGGCCACAGCAAGGTGGGAGCGGCATGAGGGGAGCTGAATTCGGATTCAGGAAACGGTAGAACTGCAACAGTACGGATCAGGTCGTTTTAAGGAGTCGAGACGGAGATGGAGTCGATGCTGAGATCCCGATGCGGTGTTCTATATGCCCATCTGTTGCATCGAGTTAGGGAGCAGTCACATTTAACCTAGGTGCAACACCCGTCTCCACATTGCGGTCCACTCGCTCGGTGAGACTAGTAGACGCCTGGAAAGCCGGAGTGGCGCCTCTATGCTCAACTATCACTACTGTAAACACGGCACCACCAAGGTGATGGCGATTTTCTGCATTTTTCGTTTCCCTGAGCAGCAGCCGTCTGCCCGGCAGTGCCTTACTCCCAGATGGATGTCGGAACAACAAGTTTACTTAACGAAATTCCTAGGGGCACCAAATTTAGGGCCTGGCAATACATGGCGAACTTCGCCGTCGAGCCACGAACGGTTAACGAGTCCCAATCCTGGCAAAGGTGATCAAGCAACATGCCACCAGGAATTATCGGCTATCCACTTGGCCTTGCACACGGTATACTCTGCCGGGTGCCAATCTTCACCT
>Ga0335075_10012484_pt1 | contig 12831 bp, 12 predicted proteins | sample Lox_Sample_24_FD_206723 | JGI IMG/M metagenome (GOLD analysis project Ga0335075, IMG submission 206723) | Soil microbial communities from Loxahatchee National Wildlife Refuge, Florida, United States - Lox_Sample_2.4 | ecosystem: Environmental > Terrestrial > Soil > Wetlands | place: USA... | reverse complement strand
AGCACTTGCTTGAAGGTCAGCTTGCCGAAGCGCTTGAGCACGGCATCCCAGCCCCACACGGCGCCCGGTACGGTCACCGGCAGGATGCCGTGAACCGGCATCCCCGACATCGGCCCCCAGTTCTTGGGATCGAAGCGATAGCCCAGCTGGTTGAGGCGCGCCACGGTGGCGCCGCTGGGTGCCGTGCCACTCGCGTTCAGCACGTAGATCTTGTGGTCCTTGGCGATGTAGATCACCGCGAACAGATCCGCGCCCACGCCCACCATCATCGGTTCCACCAGACTCAGCACGGCCGCGCTCGCCACGGCGGCATCGATCGCGTTGCCGCCTTGCATGAGGATTTGCAGGCCGGCCTGCGCCGCGAGCGGCTGACTGGTCACGACCATGCCGTGCCGGGCCAGCACCTCGGAGCGGCTCTGTGCCGGCCAACCTTCGGCGCGCGCGCCGCGCACCGCCTTGCAGAAGGGCGGCGCCGGCTCCTCGTCGCAGCCGCTGCCGGCAAGCCCGGAGGGGTGGCTCCAGGCCGCGGTCAAGCTCGTCGCGAGCCACGCGGCGGTGGCGGCGAGGCCGCGCCTTCGCATGCTCATGCGCCCCCGCTGCGCCGCTTTCTGATCCCGCGGGTCATCCGCCCGCGAAGCGATAGCCCGCGCCATCCAGGCCCGCGCGCACCTGACTCACCGTGGCATCGTCGATGGGCGCTATGTCGCGCACGGCGTAGGTCGATCCGCCCGGCAGCCTGAGCTCCTCCTTGACGAACGACACGACGTCGCTGCAGGCCACCGTGTTTCCCTGTGCTTCCCGGGACAGAGCGACGATGCACTTGTGCCGCTGTCCATCGAAGGTGACGGTCAGGTCGGGCTTGGCCGCGGGCGTTGCGGGCGCCGTCGCCGATTGCCCGCAGCCGGCGAGCAGCAGCAAGCCCGCGGTCGAGGCGAGCGCTGCGCGAAGGGACATCATGGCACTGCGCGAAAGTTCATCATGCCCGCTGATGATACTTTGATGCGCGCGCTAGTGCATGTACGGGCGGCTGTCGAGCTCCTGCGCTTCCTGATTGCGCCCCTGCGCGCGCAGCGCCTCGGCCAGCAGCCGGCCCGCCTGAGCCTGCGCGGCGTGATCGCCGGTGGCGAGCAGCAGCGCCTTGCGCGCGCATACCTCGGCCTGATGGGCGTCGCGTTCCGCGAGCCGCACGCGCCCGAGCTCGATCCACAGCAGCGGGTTGCTCGGCTCGATGCGCAGGGCTCGATCGAGCGTCGCGGAGGCGGCATCGATGTCGCCCCGGGCGAGGAGGGTATGCGCCTGCATCACCAGCGAGCGCTCGGCCGGCGATAAGTGGATCTCGCGCGGCGGCGCCTGCGGCCGCGCAGGCGGCGGCGGCGCTTCGGGCGGTGCGCCGGGCGGCGCGCCGGGTGAGGCGGGCACGGGGCTCGCGGCGGGAGGGGTCTCGGACGGCCGCGTCGAGGGCGAGGAGCAGCCGGTGACGAGCAGCGCCACGGCGAGCGCGGCGGCGGGAGCATTCAGCGGATGATGTTTTTGATCCATGCCTTGATCTTCTCACCGGCCGTCGGATGAGGCGAGGCGATGCAGCGCGGGTCGCTCGGCAGCACCGTGTCCCTGGGCACGGCGATGAGCACGGCATCGGAGTTGCAGGCCGGCGTCGTCTCCCGCCCATCCTGGAAGCCGATCCAGCGATCCTCCACCAGGTCCGGAGCGACCGGCTCGAAGGACACGGGCTTGAGGCTCGCCATGGTATCGGCCCACACCGGCAGTGCGCCCGCCGCGCCGGTGAGGCCCGTCTCGCGGTTATCGTCGTAGCCCACCCACGCCACCGACAGATAGCTCCCCGTGAAGCCCGCGAACCAGCTGTCGCGCGTATCCGAGGAGGTGCCGGTCTTGCCCGCCACGGCGAGTCCCGGCGGCAGCCGGGCCGCCGCCCCGCGCGCCGTGCCGCGCGTCGGCACGAGCATGAGCATGCGATCGAGCTCGTACACCGGTCCGGGCGGCGCGGCCGACTCGACTTGGACCTTGAAGCTCTTCAGCGGCCGCCCGTGCTCATCGAGCACGGCGCGCACCGCGCGCAGCCGCGTGCGAAAGCCGCCATCGGCGAGCGTGGTGTACACCTGCACCACCTCGAGCGGCGACATCTCCACGGTGCCCAAAAGGAGCGAGGGATTGAGCGTCGGCGGCGATTCCAGCCCGAGCCGCTCGAGCGTCGCGGCGACCTTCGGCAGTCCGATGTCGAGCCCGAGGCGCACGGTCGCGAGGTTCATCGACTCGGCGAGCGCCCGCGCCAGCGGCACCGGCCCGTACACCTGACGCTCGAAGTTCTGCGGCGCCCAGATGCTGCCGTCGGACAGCTTGAGCTCGATGGGCGCGTCCTCGATGATCGTGGCCGGCGTGTAGCGCCCGCTCTCGAGCGCGGTCAGGTACACCGCCGGCTTCACCAGCGAGCCGATCGGCCGGCGCGCATCGAGCGCCCGGTTGAAGCCGCTCGCATCCGCCTCGCGGCCGCCGACCACCGCGACCACATCGCCGCTGTTCGGCTCGACCACGATCACCGCGCCCTCCAGATGCTCGCTGCGCACCCGCGAGCGCGCATCGAGTCGCTCGAGATTTCGCGTGAGCGCACGCTGCGCGGCGCCCTGCGCGCGCAGATCGAGGCTCGTGTACACCGACAGTCCGGCGGCGGCGAGATCCGCCTCGGCGTAGTCGCGCTTCAGATCCCGGCGCACCAGATCGATGTAGGCCGGCACGTAGACCCCGCCCGGGGGCTTCAGTCCCAGTGAGCTTGCCAGCGCCCGCTTCGCCGCCGGCGCATCGATGAGGCGCGCATCGGCGAGCTCCTTGAGCACGAGGTTGCGCCGCGCGAGCGCCCGATCGGGATGGCGGCGCGGATCGTAGAAGGAGGGGCCCTTCACCAGGCCGATGAGCAGCGCGAGCTCGGCGGGGTCGAGCTCGCCCAGCGGCTTGGCGAAGTAGTACTCGCTGCCCAGGCCAAAGCCGTGGATGGCGCGTGCCCCATCCTGCCCGAGATACACCTCGTTCAGGTACGCCACCAGGATCTCTTCCTTCGAGTAGTGCGCCTCCAGGCGCATGGCCATCACGGCTTCGGTGGCCTTGCGGCCGAGGGTCTGCGCGTCGGACAGGAAATAGTTCTTCACCAGCTGCTGCGTGAGGGTGCTGCCGCCCTGCACGACGTGCCCCGCCCTGAGATTCGCCCAGCCCGCGCGCAGCACGCCCCAGAAGTCGACGCCGTGATGCTCATCGAAGCGGCGATCCTCGATCACCTTGATGCCCTCGCGCAGCAGCGCCGGCACGTCGGCCGGCGCCACGATCAGACGATCCTCGCCGTGAATCGGAAACACGCTCCCGATCAGCGGCGGATCGAGCCGAAACACCGGCAGGTCCGCGCCGTTCGCGTAGCGCATGCTGGTGATCGAGGCGCCATCCGCATGGATCGAGACGCGCTCGGGCTCGCGCAGCTCATCGATGAAGCGCACGCGCCGCGCCGCCAGATCGAAGGCGTTGCCGGTGCGCTCATACGCGCCCGGCCCGGCGGCCGGACCGCCGCGCCGGTAATGCAGTCGGCGCAGCTCCTGCTCGAGCTCGCTCGCGCTGATCGGTGCGCCCACATAGAGCTCGAGCGGCGCCGCGTACACGCGCGCCGGCACCGACCAGAGCCGTCCCTGGAACTCGCGCGTCACGACGCTGTCGAGGTGGGCGACCCAGAGCGCGGCGAGCACGCCGAGCAGCGCACAGACCAGGCCGCAAGCGATGAGAACGGAACGACGGCGGCGAATGCGGGAGCGGGCCACGGCGGGCATACTACCGCAGGGCCGCGGCGCTCATCGCCGCGGGCATCATGAGGAAAGGTTCGTGTCCACCCTGTCCACTGTGTCCACCGTGCGCAGCGCGCCCGTGCGCGGCGTCATCTTCGATTTCGGCGGCGTCCTGCTGCGCTGGCAGCCCGAGGAGATCATCGCGCGCTTCTACGCCGAGGAGGCGCTGCGCACGCTGCTGCGCGAGTCGGTGCTCAAGCATGCCGACTGGATCGAGATCGACCGCGGCACCTTCAGCGAGGAGGCCGCGATCGAGCGCTTCGCGGCCCGCATGGGCCGCCCGCCCGAGGAGATGCGCCGGCTCATGCGGCACATCGAGGACTCGCTCATCCCCATGACCGACACCCTCGACATCGTGAGCGATCTGGTGAGGCGCGGTGTTCCCGTCTATGGCCTCTCCAACATGGCGGCCTGGATCTTTGCGGCGCTCGAGCGGCGCTACACGCACTGGGGACAGTTTCGCGGGATCGTGATCTCGGGAGAAGTCAAGCTCATCAAGCCCGATCCGCAGATCTTCCACCTCATTGCGGGCCGCTATGGTCTGGTCCCGGCCGAGACCTTGTTCATCGACGATCATCTTCCGAATATCGATTGCGCCCGGCGCCTGGGGTTCCGCACGATTCATTTCTCCGATGCGCGCCAGTGCGCGCGCGAGCTCGATCCGCACCTCCCGCCCGCCCCGCGCACGCCCGGCGCCTGAGCGCGCCGCCGTCACGCCGCGCCGCCGCCACGCCGCCGCCGCCACGCCGCCGCCGCCACGCCCGCCGCCGCCCCGCACCGGCGCTCCCCGGCCGCCACGGACCGCCCCGCCGGCGCCGAACGCTATACTGAGCACCTCGACCCTCGGAGGCGGCGGATGATGCGGATGACCTGGCTGCGCGCGGCGCAGAGCTGTGCAATGACCCTGCTCCTCGGGACGGTGGCGCTCGCGGGCGCCCCGCTGCTCAAGACCCAGGCGCCCGGCTATTACCGCATGATGCTCGGCGACTTCGAGGTCACCGCGCTCTCGGACGGCACCTTCCCGATGAATGCCGCACGGCTCCTCACGCACATCACGCCCGAGGCGCTCGAGCAGGACCTGCGCCGCTCGTTCCTCACCGATCCCATCGAGGAGTCCGTGAACGGCTTCCTCATCAACACCGGCACCCATCTGGTGCTCATCGACACCGGCGCGGGTTCTGTCTTCGCGCCCTCCACCGGCAAGCTGCTGCAGAGCCTCGAGGCGTCGGGGTACCGCCCCGAGCAGGTGGATGAGATCTACATCACCCACATGCATCCCGATCACATCGGCGGCCTGGTCGCCAACGGCGCGCGCGTGTTCCCGAACGCCACGGTGCGCGCCGCCCGCGAGGAGGCGGACTACTGGCTGAGCCAGTCGAGGATGGCGGCCGCCCCCGCGGCTGCGAGGCAGCGGTTCGCGCAGGCCATGCAGGCCATCGATCCGTACCGCGCGGCCGGAAAATTCGAGACCTTCAGCGGCGATGTCGAGCTGGTGCCGGGCATCCGCGCGATCGCGGCCCCGGGGCACACCCCCGGACACACTCTTTACAGGGCGCAGAGCAAGGATCAGGTGATGCTCTTCTGGGGCGATGTGGTGCACGTCGCGGCGGCGCAGTTTCCGGACCCGTCCGTGACCATCCACTTCGACAGCGACTCGGCCCAGGCGGCAGCCGAGCGCCAGAAAGTGTTCGCCGAGGTGGCCGAGCATCGCGACTGGATCGCCGGTGCGCATCTGTCGTTCCCCGGCATCGGCCATCTGCGCGCCAACGGCCCGGGCTACACCTTCGTGCACGCGAACTACACGTCGCTGTCGTTGCCCTGAGTGCGCGCCGGCGCAGCGCGCTCGGCGCTCAGTTCGCGCCGCGCGCGCCGGCGCGCGAGTCCCCGCCCGCGCCCCCCGAGGTCAAGGTCGCGCCCGCCAGCCGCGCGACCGCCCCGAGCGTCGTTTGCGCGGCATTCAGGCCGAGCCGGAAATCCGCATCGCTGAACGTCGCATACAGGTCGCTGGGCTGATGCCAGTGCGGATCCCAGCCGGCGCCGATCTGCGTGCCGCGCTCGAGCTCGCGCACACTCACCGCCGGGATCAAGTCCATGAACGGCGTCGAGTCGGTGTTGGTCATGTGCGGTCCCACGGCCGCCGGGTAGTCGGTCGCGTACGCCTCGTTGGCCGCATACAACGCCCAGGCGAGCTTCTGCGCGCCGTCGGCCTGCTTCGCCTGGGATTGAAACTCGATGTTCACATCCGCCTCGGGGCGCTGCTCCTTCGACACGCTGCCGTCCGCGCGCGGCATGCCGTGATCGAACAGCTCCATGTCGTGCTGGATCATGCCGAGCCAGCGCGGCTCGGGGTAGCGATGCGAGCCGGGCGGGGACTCGACGCCTTGGAGCGCGGCGCGCTGCGCCACATAGGCGTAGGAGCCGTTGAGGCCGGTCTCCTCGTTGTTCCACAGAATGAAGCGGATCGAGCGCGCCGTCTGCACGTCCGGTGCCGCGAACACGCGCGCGAGCTCCATCACCAGCGCGGCGCCCGACCCATCGTCGTTCGCCGCCTCGCCCCAGCCATGTCCGTCCATGTGCCCGCCCACGATGTACATCTCCTCGGGGTGCTCGGTGCCCACCTTGGTGCAGTACACCTCCTCGCGTGCGCCGGGCACGCTCGGCGGCGAATCGAGTGCCCGCAGCCTCGCGTCGGGCTGTCGCGTGGGATCGGTGTTCACCCCGGTGGGCCCGCGCTCGCCCCGGTAGCGCCCGCCGCCCGGTGCCGCATCGGGTCCCGTTCCCCGCGGCGGCCCGCTCGGCCGCGGCTTCTCCTGCGGCGAGTAGCTGTAGCGCAGCCGCTCGATGTTCGTGCAGCCGTAGCTCTTGAGCCGCGCCTCGATCCAGTCGATGGCAGCGCGGTTGCGCTCGGTCCCCTGCCGGCGGTCGCCGAATCGGGTGAGTCCCTTGATGGTGGCCTTGTAGCGCTCCAGATCGAGGCGCCCCACGAGCACGCGGATCGGATCATCGGGCGAGGCGGGCGCCGCCTCGCCTGCCGCGGCGCGGGCATGAGGCGCAGGCAGCGCGAGCGCGGCGCAGAGCGCGCACGTCCACGCGGCCCCGATGAGTGCGTCTTGCAACCTGCCGCAGCTCAACTTATGCATGCCCGATCATAGGCACCGAGCGAGCAGCGCGTCAAAGCGCCGCAGCGGGCGTCGAGCTCAGGTGGTGGTGCGCGCGCGCAGGATGTCGGCGAGATTCACGGGTGCCTGGATCTGGCGAATGGCGGCCTGCCACCGCTCCGCGCCGTCCGTGCACAGCTTGCCGATCATGTCGGCCGAGGCCTTCCAACCCTGGAACAAACCTTCGACGCCGCCCGCGAGAATCGCCTCGCCGAAGCGAAGATGCCGCCAGGGATCGTCGAGCCAGTGGTTCATGGTGAGAAACTCTAGAGCGATTTGACAGTGGACTGCAATTGTCGGCGTATCGAGACAGCGCCGAGAATCGGGCACGCGCCGCGCGACTCGGCGCGCAGCTCCCTAGTCCGACCGTGGGCCTCACGGTTGGTTCACGCGATCTCGCCGGCGCAGGGGCGCAGCGGCGCACGCCACATGGCGCACGCCACATGTCGCACGGCGCAGCGGCACGGCGCTTCGCCGCTGCGCGCCGAGTGCTAAGGTATGGCGCATGAGCGGTGAGGGCGCACGGCCGGGCGCGCAGCGAATTCTCGCAACGCTGGAGCGTGCCCGAGCGCTCGCCCGGCAGGCGCAGGATGAGGCTGCCAAGCAGGCGTACATCGAGGTGCTGCGCGAGGATCCGACCAACTTCTGCGCCCTCAACGAGATCGGCACGCTCGCGCTCGCGGGCGGCTATCGATCCGCGGCGCGCACCGCCTACCTGCAGGCCGTCGCACATCATCCGGGCAACGCCGTGGCGCGCATCAATCTGGCCAACGTGCTGCGCGAGGAGCAGGACGTCGAGGGCGCGCGCGCCCACTACGAGGCGGCGCTCGCCATCGAGCCCGCGCTGCCCGAGGCCCATCAGGGCCTCGCCTGGGTGTTCGGCGAGCTCGGTCTGGAGGGCGCCGAGGCCCATCGTCAGCGCGGCTTCGAGGGTCGGGCGCTCCTCACGCAGCCCTATCGCGGCACCGGGCGCGGCGTGCCCCTCATCCAGCTCGTGTCGGCGCGCGGCGGCAACATTCCCACGCGGCTGTGGATCGAGGATCGGCGCTTCACCATTCACGCGATCTACGCCGAATACTTCGATCTCGATCGCCCGCTCCCGCCCCATGCGCTGGTCGTGAATGCCATCGGCGATGCGGATCTGTGCGAGCGTGCGCTGCGCTGCGCCGAGGCGCTCGCGGCCCGCAGCAGCGCTCCCGTGATCAACCCGCCGGCGCGCGTGCGGGCGACGGGACGCGAGCAGAACGCACGCCGCCTGGCCGCGATCCCCGGCGTGATCGCGCCGCGCATCGAGACTGTGGCGCGCGCGGATCTGCCGGCGGCGCCGGGGCTCGAGTTTCCGCTGCTCCTGCGCAGCCCGGGATTTCACACCGGGCGCCACTTCGTCTTCGTCGCGGAGCGCGAGTCGCTCGGCGCGGCCGCCGCGGCGCTGGCGGGGCCGCAGGTGCTCGCGATCCAGTACCTCGATGCGCGCGGCGCCGACGGCATGGCGCGCAAGTTCCGCGTCATGTTCGTGGACGGCGTCGCCTATCCGCTGCACCTGGCGATCTCCAGCGATTGGAAGGTGCACTATTTCAGCGCCGACATGGCGCGCGATCCGGCATTTCGCGAGGAAGAGCGGCGCTTCCTGTGCGACATGCCGGGCGTGCTCGGACCGCGGGCCATGCAGGCGCTCGAGGGCATTGCCGCGCTGCTCGGCCTGGACTATGCCGGAATCGATTTCGCGCTCGCGCCCGATGGCTCGCTGCTCCTGTTCGAGGCGAACGCGACCATGGTGGTCTTCCCGCCCGGCCCGGAGCCGATCTGGGACTATCGGCGCGCCGCCATCGACACCGTCATCGAGGCGTCGCGGCGCATGGTGCTGAGCCGAGCGCAGCCGCCCGGCTCCCCCTGAGGGGTGCCGCTCTCGCGCTCCCGGTCGCCATGCCGGGCGCCGGCTGCGGGGCGGCGCCAGCTGCGGGGCGCCGGCGCCTGGGCGTCAGCGCCGGGGCACCCGCTGCGCCAGGGGACCAGTTGCGCCGCGCCGGCGCGACGCGGCATCATGGGGACTGCGACGAGGCGCTTTGCCTCGCGCAAGTTCTCGGGGCGGGGTGCAAGTCCCCACCGGCGGTGATGGCGAGCAATCGCATGAGCCCGCGGGCGCTTGCCAACCGGCAAGGCAGCAGATTTGGTGAGAATCCAGAGCCGACGGTAGCAATCTCGCAGCGCGGGATGGCTGAAAGTCCGGATGTACGAGAGCGGAGGCAACGGCGAGGCCCGCGGGCAAATGAGCGCGCGGGCCCGGTGAGGGCTCGCGGCGTGCGCCGCGCGCCTGCAATGGCCTCCTCGCCCCGAGCCGTTCTGGTTCGGGGAGTGTTTCATGAGACATCAGCGTATCGCCTTCATCCAGTCCTGCTGGCATCGGGACATCGTCGATCGGTCCCGTGCGGCGTTCTTGCGCAGGATCAAGAAGGAGGGCTCGAGCGCGCGCCTGCGCCTGCAGGTCGACTGCTTCGAGGTGCCCGGCGCCTTCGAGATCCCCTTGCACGCCAAGCTCCTGGCGAGGACCGGGCGCCATGCGGCCATCGTGGCCGCGGGCTTCGTGGTCGACGGGGGAATCTATCGCCACGAGTTCGTCGCCGCGAGCGTGATCGATGCCCTCATGCGCGTTCAGCTCGAGACCGAGGTGCCCGTCATCTCCCTGGTGCTCACCCCGCAGCGCTTTCACGAGCACGATGCGCATCGCAGCTTCTTTCGCGAGCACTTCGTGCACAAGGGCGAGGAGGCCGCGGTCGCCTGCGCGGCCACCATCGCCGCGATCGGGCGGCTCAAGCAGGCCGCGCGCGCCTGAAGCGGATGCGGCCCCTGCGCACTACCCCGGCATGAGCATGCGTACCGCGGCGGCGCCCATGACGGCCGTCCCGAGCCAGCCGAGCACGATGAGCGGGCGGCTCGCGGTGAACGGCCCCATCACGGATTTCTTGGACACGAGCAGCGTGATCACGGCCATGAGCGGCACCGCCACCACGCCGTTGATCACGGCGCTCAGGAACAGCCCCTTCATCGGGTCGATGGGACAGTACTGCAGGATGAGCGCGGCGAGGGTGGCCAGGCAGATCGCCGCGTAGAATCCGCGCGCCTCGCCGGTTTTGCGGCCGAGGCCCGAGGGCCAGCCCATCGCTTCGGCGAGCGCGTAGGCCCCCGATCCCGCGAGCACCGGCACCCCGAGCAGACCCACGCCCACGATGCCGAGCGCGAACAGCAGGAAGGCGAGGTTTCCGGCGAGCGGGCGCAGTGCATCGGCCGCCTGGGCGGCGCTCCCGATGTTGGTGATGCCCGCCACATGCAAGGTGACGGCGGTGGCGAGAATGATGAAGTAAGCGGCCAGATCCGAATAGAACATGCCGCTCCAGGTGTCCCAGCGTATGCGGCTGAGCTCACCCCGGGCCGAGCCCGGATCCTCGATGAGCGCCGCGCCGCCCTCCTGCTGCATGTCCTCGACTTCCTCGGAGGCCTGCCAGAAGAACAGGTACGGGCTGATGGTGGTGCCGAAAACCCCCACCACCACGGTCGCGGCCGCCGCGTTCGGCGCGAACCGCGGGAACACCGTGCGCAGCGCCACCTCGCCCCAGGGCACGTGCACGACGAACAGCACCGCCGCATAGGCGAGCAGCGAGAGGGTCAGCCACTTCAAGAAGAAGACGTAGCGCGCATAGGGCACGTAGATCTGCAGCGCCAGGGTGAGGATGACGAACACGGTGGTGAGCAGATGCCGATCGAGGTGCGTGACCAGCGCGGCGGCCTCTCCCATGGCCGCAAGGTCTGCGGCGATGTTGAGCGTGTTGGCGAGGAGCAGTGCGATTACCACGCTCTTGAGCACGATCGGGGGGAAGGCGCCCTTGATGTTCGCCGCGAGCCCCTGGCCCGTGACCCGGCCGATGTCGGCGCACATGCACTGGATGGCCGACATGAGCGGATAGGCGAGCGGCATGGTCCACAGCATGTGCAGGCCGAACTGGGCGCCGGCCTGGGAGTACGTGGCGATCCCGCTCGGATCATCATCGGCCGCGCCGGTGATCAGGCCCGGGCCGACGCGAGCGAGCGGATGCGCCTTGACGCGCCTCCACCAGCCGGCGAGCCCGCCGCGCGCCACGCGCGCCGGCCAAGTCTGAGGAGAATCGTTCATGCGCGGCAACCTAGCATGCGAAATGGCGGCCCTCTTGTCTCATTTTCCGCGCTTGGGATTGTCGGAGGTTTCCTTTACATTGCCGAGACATGCACCGGGCGAAGACATGCACGAGCGCCGAGACATGAGCGAGCCGCGCGACGGCGCCCGCGCCGAGGATCGCTCCGCGAGCGGCCCGCAGCCGCGCTGCGCGCTGCTCGCCGCCGACGAGCCGCCGCCCGTGCTGGCGGAGCGCCGTCACGGGCGGTCGAGCTTCGTGATCGTGGTGGACCATGCGGGCGCCCGCATTCCGCGCTCGCTCGAGAACCTGGGGTTGCCCGCCGCCGAGCTCGCGCGCCACATCGCCTGGGACATCGGCAGTCTCGGGATGGCGCGGCGCATGGCGGCCGCCCTCGATGCGCCGCTGGTCGCGCAGAACTATTCGCGGCTGGTGATCGATTGCAACCGCGACCCGCGCGTCGCGAGCTCGATCCCGCCGATGAGCGAATGGATCTCCGTGCCCGGCAACATCGGCCGCAGTCCGCAGGAGCTCGCCGCGCGGCGCGCCGAGATCTTCGATCCCTACCATGCGCACATCCGCGCGCTCCTCGATGAGCGGCAGGCCGCGGGGCTGCGCACCATCCTCATCGCCCAGCACACCATGACGGATGAGTACAAAGGGGTGCGGCGCGCCATGCACGCCGCCGTGCTCTATAACCGCGACCGGCGCTTCGCGGGGCTGGTCCTCGAGATGCTGCGCCGGGAGAGCGGGCTCATCATCGCCGACAACGAGCCTTACTTCGTGAGCGATGAGACCGACTACACCATTCCGCAGCACGCCGAGGCGCGCGCTCTGCCGTACGTGGAGATCGAGGTCCGTCAGGACCTGGTCACGGAGGAAGCGGGGCAGGCGCTGTGGGCGGCGCGGCTCGCTGCGGCCCTTGCGGCGGCCGAGGCGGCGTTCCCGGCGGCTGGATCCTGAGCCCCGCGACGCGTGCCGCCCGGCGGCCGCCCGCGCCCGCAGCGCCGGCTATTGTCCGTAGCGCTGCACCTTGCCGTCCCCCATGATCCGGTCGCCGGGATTGACGCCGGCGGGGCAATCGCCGAGGTAGCGCTGCTCCTGGACGAGGGTCTCCTCGGATTTGCCGTTGAAGGGGGGCGTATAGGTGGCGTGCGATTCCGAGCGCGTCGAGGTGGTGCTCTCGTAGGTGTAGGTGCCCTTAGACTCGATCACCCGTCCGCCGATGTTGCAGCTCGAGGCCGCCTCGAACTTGCCGCCGCCCAGATCATCGAAGGAGGTCCTGCACCCCTGGGCATTCTTGATCTGCGCATCCATGGCGGCATCGAAGGCGTGGTTGCGGCACAGGCGGTAGGCGAACGTGGTCACCCGCCCGCTCGGACTATCGACCGCGCGGCCGCGCACCTCCCACAGCCCCTCTTGCAGCGGCGGCGGGTCCGCGGCGTAGGCCACCGACCACAGCAGGAGCGCCGCGGCGAGCATCGAGGGGCGCTTCATGCGGGGCAGCTTCCGGGGCGCAAGCGGCTTCATGGCGACAAGGATAGCGGCCGCCATCGCCCATGCAACCGGGAGGGAATAAAAGCGCCCCGCCGCGGGTCTACCGGCGGGACTGTGACTTGGAGAGCCGTGACGGTCGATGAGGGTCGACGCCAGCCCGCTCTTCACTGATGCACG
>Ga0335075_10012483_pt1 | contig 12831 bp, 15 predicted proteins | sample Lox_Sample_24_FD_206723 | JGI IMG/M metagenome (GOLD analysis project Ga0335075, IMG submission 206723) | Soil microbial communities from Loxahatchee National Wildlife Refuge, Florida, United States - Lox_Sample_2.4 | ecosystem: Environmental > Terrestrial > Soil > Wetlands | place: USA... | reverse complement strand
TATTCATCATGCCTCTTCCGTGAGCACCGCACGCAGGGCGTCCTGGATGACCGGCAGCTGCGGCACGGTGTTCTGTTCGTACACCTGGTTCAGTCCGATGCCCGGCACATGCTTGCCCGCGATCAAGCGCGGACGCACCAGCAAATCGTAGAAATGCTCCTCGACGACGCGGCGCAGCAGGTGCTCACCGTAGTTGGTCACTTCCGTGTCTTCGTTGACGATCAGCACTCGGCCGGTCTTGCGCACGCTGGCGCTGATGGCCTTCCAATCATAGGGGAAAATGCTGCGTAGATCGAGGACATCGCAGTGCTTGCCGGTCTCCTCGGCCAGCTCGTCGGCGGCCTGCACGCACAACGGCAGCGTCCGGCCATAGCTAATCACTGTGGCGTCATCTCCCTCGCGCAGCAGCGATGCCGTGCCGAGGGGCACATAGTAGGGCTTCACGTCCGGCCAGCGCGGCTGCCATGTGCTCCGGTCGCCGACCGGAGCATCGATGCGGGCCTTCAATTCCTCTTCGCTGTCCGGCTCGCCGGGAATTTTCTGCTCGCCGCGCAGACGCAGTAGCGCCTTGGGCAGCAGCACCAGCACCGGATTGGGATCGACGATGGCCGACAGCATCAGTCCGTAAGCGTCGAGCGGATTGCTGGGCATGACGATCTTCCAGCCGGCCAGCCGGCTCGCCCAGCTCTCGAAGGAGTGCGAGTGATAAAGGCTGCCGCGAATGCCCGAGCCGCTGGGCGTCATGAGCACGATGGGCATGTCGTAGTTACCGGCGCCGGCCCAGTGTTGATTGCCGGCCACCTTGAGCAGATCGATGGTGTTGAAGCCGTAATCGCAGAACTGAATCTCGGCAACGGGCCGGCCGCCCGCGTAGGCGATGCCCATCGCCGTGCCGAGGATGCCGCGCTCATCCAGCGGCGAGTTCCAGGCCGTTTTGAGTCCCTGTGTGGCCGTGAACACGCCGCCCAGCGGCGGTCCGACATCCTCGCCGAAAACGTCGGTAACGCCGAGATGCTCCTCGCCGTAGTGCAGGGCGAGACGAACGGCTTGTACCAGCGTGGCCATCTCTCCTCCCCGAAATTAGCCACGGATGAACACAGATAAACACAGAGAAGAATTCACGAGAAAAGTAAAGAATCAGCAAATGACCGATCTTGAATTTAAATCTGACTCTGTGTACATCCGTGTTCATCTGTGGCTAATTATCTTGCGGTAATCCGGTGTAATCTTCCGGATACACTGCATCAACTGAGCTAGGCGCGTAGGTGTGTTTCTCCACGTCGGCGGGCGTCGGCATCGACTCGCTCAGCACTTGCTCGACCGCCGCCTCGACCTCGGCCAGCGCTTCCTCGTGAGTGTGCTCGATGGCGACGGGATCGAGGAGACCGATCCCGGAAAGCTTGTGCTCCAACAGCTCGATGGGATCGGCTTCGTTCCGCACGCGCTGGGCGCCGCTGGAAGACGAGTGACCATACAGCCGCGACACTTTCGCTTCGATCATGTACGGGCGGCGTTCGCGGCGGCAATAATCCATGCCCCGGCGCACGGCATGCCAGCTGGCGATGGGATCGTTGCCGTCGACGACCTCGCCGCGGATGCCGAAGGCTCTGCCGCGATCGATGATGTGCTTCTCGCCGTGCTGGCTGCACGCCGGCGTCGAGATGCCCCAGCTATTGTTGGTGACGATCATCAGCACCGGCAGCTCGTTGCCAGGCCGGGTACACCAGATGAGGCACGAGGCGAAATCGCCCTCGGCGGTGCCGGCGTCGCCGCCGACGACGATGGTGATGCCGTCTCCGCCGTGTCGCTTCTGCACGAGCGCCGTGCCCGGAGCCATCACATGCTGCACCTCAATTACTGACGAGACCGGCAGCACGTTCCAGTCGCGGTGGGCGAAGTGGCCGACGAAGTTACGGCCCATCGAATGGGTGTCGGTGGCGGTCATGGCCATTTGCCGAATGCTTTCGATTATCGGCATGCCCATGGCGACGAGTGCGGCACTGTTGCGATAGTGAAGATGAAGGTAATCGTAGGCGGGTCCGCGGCCTTTTTTGACTTGCAGTCCCAGGCAGATGTTGAACGCTTCCTCACCCGGCCCGCCGATCCAGAAGTAGCCCTGTCCCGATTTGCTCATTTTTATCATCCGCTCTTCCATGACTCGGCTGCGAACCATGAGGCGGTAGATTTCCAGGCAGCGTTCCGCGGGCAGCGCCTCGCGCCCGCTGCGAGCTTCAGGAACGAGCAGGGCCACCCCCTCGCCCCCGAAGGAATTGTTTTGATTTGGCATAGCCATTTCCTCCTCGGAGGATCGTTGCTCCTCGTCGCGGACGGCCGCCGCGAGGATAAAGCTCCCACGAGGCTATCCTTGCCGGCACGGGCGTGTCTATCTCTATCTTACGCTGCCGCGGCCGTGTAGCGGTAGACCCTAAGTTGTATATCGCTCCTCCCCCATATCGGCCCCGGTGAGCCAAGGCAATTCGTTTTTTTGCTGAAGAGCGCTTCTCGTCCTTACCGATGGGCTATCCGACAGCCCCTATCCCTCCTAACTCGCCGAATCGCTGCGAACGTTCTGGAACGGCCTGCCCGGCTCGCAATACTGCCGCTGCGCCGGCACCGACACCAGCTCCCTTTCCGGATAGCGCAGCGCCGTCAGCCGGCCGCCGAAGACGCAGCCGGTGTCGATGTTGATCGTGTGATGCAGCCATTCCGGCGTCCCAACCGGCGTGTGGCCGTAGACGACCATCGCCTTGCCGTGATAGTCTTCGGCCCAGTTGAGCCGCACCGGCAGACCGGCGGCATCGGTTTCGCCCGTCGTCTCGCCGTACAGGGCGAAGTCGCGGACGCGCTTCGACGCCCGGCCTCGCAGATGCTCCTTCATGCCGGCATGCGCGACGACCAGCTTGCCGCCGTCGAGAAGATAATGGCTGGGCAAGCTGTCGAGGAAGCCGCGCACGCGCTGTGTAAAAGCCTCGCTCTCCGGCGCCAGCTGAGCCAGCGATTCGGCGAGTCCGTGGCTGATCTTGACGTCGTGTCCTTGCAGGTAGCGCATCAGCTTGTCATCGTGATTGCCGGCGACGCACAGGGCATGACCGGCGGCGGCCATGCCCATGACCAGACGCAGCACACCCGGCACGTCCGGCCCCCGATCGACGAAATCGCCGACAAAAATCGCCTTGCGACCAGCCGGCGGCGTGACGGCAAAGTCCGGCCGGCCCTCCGCGTCGATCCCCAGCGCCACCTGATGACCCAGCTGACACAGCAGTGTCACTAATTCTTCGCAGCAGCCGTGAACGTCGCCGACGATGTCGAACGGCCCGTGCTCGTCGCGGCGATCGATCGGCAAGCGCTGCCGCTCGACGATGGCCGCCTTGACTTCCTCCGGCGACGATAGCATGTAGACGTGCCCGAAGCTTTCCTTTGCCAGCTGCGTCAACGTCTGTTTCAGGAGCTGCGCGTGATTGTGGACGACGTTGGTGCCGACATTGCGTCCGATGCGCTGCTGGTCGTAAGCCAGGCACTGTTCCTCCGACAGGTTGAAGACAATCGCGGTGGTCAGGTAGTGATAGCGCTTGGCCAGGTTGAGCAATTCCTTGCGCGCGTCGCGCTGAAGATTGGTGGCGTCGATGACGGTCAGCAATCGGCGCGACAGGCGCTTGGCGACGACGGCGTGGAGCAGCTCGAAAGCGTCCTTGCTGGCGGCCTGGTTGCTCTCGTCGTCGCTGACCAGGGCGCGGAAGAAGTCGGAGGAGAGGATCTCCGTCGGTCGAAAGTGCTTGCGAGCGAAGGTGGATTTGCCGCAGCCGGCGGGACCGATCAGGACGACGAGCGACAGCTCGGGGATGACCAGCTTCATGGTAATTTGCTCACTAGCCCGGAGCGCCAGCGACGGGTACTGCTCACCCGTCGCTGGCGCTCCGGGCTTGTAGCGCTAGTCTGGGTGGCGCCGCGAGCGGGGACCAACACGCTTGAATTTGACGTGCCACTCCACGCGCTCCTTCGTGCCACGCTCACTATGGATGTAGTGACGCGGATGGCCGTCGCTGGGATCAAACTGCGCCTGAGTGTAGTTTTTTCGGCCTGCGGCTTCGTCTCGCCGCAGGGCCGCTTCGATGTCATCGAACAGCGCCGGCACCCCGTAATTGCTGGCATCCTGCGAGGACAGGGCCAGGACGCCCGGTCCCGCGACCGTCGCCAATGATGGCTCAAGGTACACCACCTCTCCGGTGTCCACGACCAGTACCACCCGGCCGTTGCGGACCTTCACCAGATACTCGCTACTCTCCGGCTCTGCTTCCGTTTCATGCTTCGTTTCCACCAGATATTGCAGATCATAGTCGGCCGGTCCATTCTCCTGCCAGCGCCGCCGGGCCTCGGCGAGCTGTTCCGGACGCAGCTGAATGCTGAGGTTATAGACGAGCGGCACGACGATCGCGATCGCGGACAGCACGCCCAAGACAACGAAAAATCCGATCCAGCGGCGCGAACGCCGGCGAGGAAACACGGCTGGCATGGAGAAGCTCACGACTGTTTGAGACGCTCGGCGAAGGTTTCCGGCAGCTCCGACTTGGCGATGACGACCACGCCTTGTTCGGTGATGGTGAAGCCGCGCTGACGATCGTGCTCCAGATTGTAGCCGATGGTGCTGCCGGCCGGTATCTGAACGTCCTTGTCGATGATGGCCCGGCGGATGCGGCAGTGCCGGCCGACGTTGACGCCGTCGAACAGGATCGACGCCTCGACCTCGGAAAAGCTGTTGACGCGCACGTTCGGCGACAGAATGCTGCGGCGCACGTGTCCGCCGCTGATGATAGCGCCGTGGCAGACCATGCTGTCGTGCGCCTCGCCACGCCGCGCACCCTCGCCGGGACCGTCGTTGAAGACGAACTTGGGCGGCGGCAGCTGCGGCTGATAGGTGCGGATCGGCCATTCGCGGTCGTACAGGTTCAGCACCGGATCGACGTTGATGAGGTCCATGTTGGCCTGGTAGTAGGCGTCGAGCGTGCCCACGTCGCGCCAGTACGGCAGCTCCTTGCGGTTCTGATCGCGAAAGCGATAGGCGAAGACGCGCTGCGTGCCGAGGATCGGCGGAATAATGCTCCTACCGAAATCGTGATCGCTGTCGCCGCGCGTGGCATCCTGGCACAACATCTCGAACATGATGCGTGCCGTGAACACATAAATACCCATCGATGCCAGCGTTTGACCGGGCATACCGGGCATTTCCGGCGGATCGGCGGGTTTTTCCAGGAAGCCGACGACGTGGTCCTCCTTGTCCACGTCCATGATGCCGAAGTGAACGCCTTCCTTGCGCGGCACCGGTATGCAGCCGATGGTCAATTCGGCGCCGCGCTCGATGTGGGCGCGGATCATGTGGCCGTAGTCCATCTTGTAAATGTGATCGCCGGCCAGGATGAGGACATAGCGCGGATCGGCTTTTTCGATGGTGTAGATGTTTTGATAGATGGCGTCGGCGGTTCCCTTGTACCAGTTTTCGTCGATGCGCTGCTGCGGCGGCAGCACCTCGATGTATTCGTCCAGCTCGCGCGGCAGGAAGCTCCAGCCGGCGGCGATATGGCGCGACAGGCTGCGGGCCTTGTACTGTGTCAGCACAAGGATGCGGCGGAGATCGCTGTTGATGCAGTTGGACAGGGTGAAATCGATGATGCGGTACAAGCCCCCAAACGGCACGGCCGGCTTGGCGCGATCGCGCGTCAGAGGCTCCAGACGCGTGCCCTTGCCGCCGGCCAGAATCAACGTCAAAACCTCTCTCACAAGTCATCTCTCCCCCGGTTAGCGACGCTTCGCAGAAGCGTCCCAGACCTAGACGCTTCTGCGAAGCGTCGCTAACCCCCAGCGTATCGCCGCGCGCAGGCCTCGACGAGTCCGCCGGCGCTGAAGTGCGCGCGGACACGCTGCCGGCCGGACTCGCCCATTCGTTGGCGTCGCGGGGAGTCATCGAGCAGAAAGCGTGTTTGCCGGGCAAGGGCGGCCTTGTTGCCCGGCTCGACCAGGAAGCCGGTTTCGCCATCCACGACGATCTCGGCCAGATCAGGAAGGCGCGAGGCGACGACGGGCCGGCCTGCTGCCATCGCTTCCAAGGCGGCGCAGACGCCGCCGCCGCGCAAGCTCGGCACCAACACGATCTCAGCGCGATGCAAAAGAGGTGCCGTATCGGCGCAGGGGCCGAGAAAGTGGACGTGCTGCCCAATGCCGATCTGCCGGGCGAACTGCTCGACGCGCGGACGATCTGTCCCGCTTCCGGCAAGGACCAGCTGCACGTCGTCGTAAAGGTGTCGCAGGATGTCGAAGGCCCAGACGGCTTCGCGGAAGCCCTTGTACGGCTCGATCGGTCCCAGTCCGAGCAGGACGCGATCGTTCGCCGCTACTCCGGGAAGATCCGCCGGCTTGACGTTGTCTGTCGGGATCGACATGGCCGGAGACACGACGGTAAGTCGCGAGTCGGCGACGCCGAGCCGGCGATAGCGCTCCGCCTCCGCCGCGCTCAAGGCGATCACCCCGCCGGCACGCGACAGCAGCCAGCGATCCAGCCGGTCCATCCGTTGCCCGAATGACAGCACGGCACTGACCAGAAGCTGATTCACCCGATGGCTGCCGGTCAGCACGACGGCGCGTAACGCCGTCGCCCCCCACACATGGAGCACGTCGGGGCGCATCGACCGCACCAGTCGCCGCAGGGCTACGAACGGCAGCACATCGAACGGCCGCCGCCATCCCAGCACCGCGACCTCGACGCCTGCACCGCGCAGCGACGCCACCCACGGCGTCTCCGCGCCCAGCACCGCAACGCACACACGGAACGAGTCGCGCGGCAGGCTGGCCGACAGGAGGCATAGCTGCCGGGCGGCGCCGCTGTACTTTAGACTCGAAATGACGAAAAGGATGGTTCGCGCTGGCATGGAGGAAGGAGAGTGTTAGTTGTCGGGTGACAATGGGTTGTCATTGGACAGCACGGCGACATAGGGCAGATGGCGATTTTCGTCATTGTAATCCAGCCCATAGCCGACCACAAAGGCATCGGGAATGTCGAATCCGCAATAGTCCACCTCGATGTGTACTTGTTGCCGGCCCTCCTTGCGCAGCAGCACGGCGATGCGCAGCGAGGCGACGCCGAGCGTTTGCAGATGCTCGCGCAGGTAAGCGAGCGTCTGCCCAGTATCAAGAATGTCATCGAGCAGTAGGACGTGCCGGCCGCGGAGGTCGGGCAGCAGCTCCGGCTGGATGTGCAGAGCGCCCGGCGTGGTTGTCGCGCCGCGATAGCTCGACGCCTGCAACAGGCCGATGCGCAGCGGCAGATCGAGATGGCGCACGAGATCGGCGAGGAACATCAAGCAGCCGGTCAGCACGCCGACAATGGTGACGGACTGCCCGCGATAGTCGTCGGCGATCTGCCGGGCCATCTCGGCGACTCGTTGCTGAATGTCGTCGGCCGACAACAGGACTTTCATGCGGCGCTCTCCAGGCGGAACACGAGGGACTGTAGGGAACATCATAAGCGCGGGCTGAGAAACGGGGAGTTGTCGGCTGAAAGACTTGCAACTATGCCGGAAGGAATGGATACGGTACAATGGAGCCTCATGATGGACGATTCTATCGGAGGTTGACTCATGAACGCTTCCTTGGTTGAGGTGTTCCAGAAACTCCATCTGGAGCCTGGGACTTATCATGTCCACGTCAATGGATATGATGTCGAAATTCAGGTGGTAAAGCGGAAGGTCGCGGCGCCCATCGTCGCCGCGAAGTACGACGAGGCGGATGTCATGTTGGATCCGTGGGTGGAGCTGCCTGGACTGAAGCCGGTCGGCACCGTCGTAGCCCAATTCGCTCCTCCTTCTCCTCCGGATATTCCTGAAATTCCCACGGAGGATGAGGAGCCATGATCTATCGGCTGCCGCCGCCCGACGATCCCTTGGATCAAGGCGACATTCTCGATGGTTGTCTTCTTCTGGAATTGGCTAAGTTCGACCTGGAGGGGACCATCCCGCCGGCGACGAATTATGGTTTCCGGCGGATAATCGTGCTGACGCAAACGTGTGATCTCGCCAACGCCAAAGCACGGACAGTTACGGCAGCGGTTGTTCTCGATGCGCAATCGCTGGTCGATGAGCAACGTTTGAAACCGGCAGACATTCGTGGTCCTGTCCGCGCCGGCCGCGTCTGGGGATGGTATCTCCTGCCGAAGAATGCAGAATTAGGGTTGCCTGAGATGATCGTGGATTGTCGGCAGCTCCATACCGTGCGGATGGATCTGCTGATCGCACTCTGTCGGCGCGGCCAGCGCCGCGCCCGCGTCCAACCACTGTACCGCGAGCATCTCGCCAAGTTCTTCGCCGACACCTACAGCCGCATCGGCCTGCCGGAACCCTACGAGACGGAACCATGATCGGCGCCTGGACTCATCTGGACATTGGCGGCAAACCCGCCGACGTATACGACTTGCCCGCCTCCGACAAACCGCGCTTCGGCATTCTGTACCTGCACGGCGCCGGCCTGGAAACGCTGGTCGATTGTCCCGCCTACACGCGCTGGTTCGATGAATGGCGTCTCGTCTGCGTCTGTCCGCACGGCCAGCAGTCGTGGTGGGCTGATCGCGTTTGCGGCGCATTCGATCCCCAAGTGACACCGGAGCGGCATCTGTTGCAACATGTCGTCCCGTTCTTCGGCGAGCGTTGGGGCATCGCTCCGCGCGGCATCGGTCTGCTTGGCATCAGCATGGGCGGTCAGGGCGCCCTGCGGCTCGCCTTCAAATATCCCGATCAATTTCCCGTCGTCGCCGCCCTCGCGCCGGCGATCGAGTATCACGAGCTTTACCACCAGGGAACGCCGCTCGATGACATGTACGACAGCAAGGAGCAGTGCCGGCAGGACACGGTGCCGATGCACATTCATCCGAGCAAATTTCCGCCGCACATTTTCTATTGCATCGATCCCGCCGATCCCTGGCTGCGCGGCAGCGACCGGATGCACGAGAAGCTGAGCGCCCTGGGTGTGCCGCACGAAATCGACCTGACCACGCAAGCCGGCGGCCACAGCTGGGACTACTTCAACCACATGGCCGAGCGCGCCGTGCGCTTCGTGCATCAGGGACTCGAACAGGAAAGCCGGCGGCTGCTGTGAACCCCATGAAAGTCTCGCTCCTCGTGACCTGCCTGGGCGACGCTCTCTTTCCCGACGTGGGCGTGGCCACGGTGCGCCTGCTGCGCCGCCTCGGCGTCGCCGTGGACTTTCCCGAAGCGCAGACGTGCTGCGGGCAGCCGCACTTCAACAGCGGCTATCACGACGAGGCCCGCGAGCTGGCTCGCCATACCCTCCGCACCTTCGACAACGGCCAAACCGTCGTTGTGCCGTCCGGCTCGTGTGCGGCGATGATTAAGTTGGAATATCCGCACTTGTTTCACGAGGATCCAATCTGGCGGCCGCGTGCCGAGGACATGGCGCGGCGAACGTATGAATTGTCCGACTTCCTGGTCAATGTACTGGGCATCGAAGACGTGGGCGCGCGTTTCGACGGCAAGGTGACGTATCACATGGCTTGCCATCTCCGCGGCCTCGGGCTGCTGACGGAGCCGGAGCGCTTGTTGCGGCGCGTGAAGGGGCTGGAATACGTCAAGCTGGAACGCGCGGACGAATGTTGCGGTTTCGGCGGCTCGTTCGCGGTGCGCTATCCCGGCATCAGCGGCGCGATGGTGCAGGACAAGGCGAGCTTCATCGAGAAAGCCGGCGTGTCGGCGGTGGTGGCGACGGACGCCGGCTGTTTGATGAACATTGCCGGCTGCCTGCGCCGGCGCGGCGGCTCGGTGCGAGCGCTGCATCTGGCCCAGATCCTGGAGAAGACATGAACAAAGATGAAGTACTCGAACGATTGGCTGAAGTGGAGCACGAGCAATGGATGGCGTGGTCGCAGTCGGTGGCGGCGGAGGTGTCCGCCGAGCGCCGCCAGCGCTGGCAAGCGTGCTGGGTGCCGTATGGAGATCTGCCCGAGGAAATGAAGGAACAAGATCGCATTTGGGCGCGAAAGGTACTGGAGACCCTGCGGCGCTCGTAGGCAGACAGGACCGTTCACCAGCCACGGAGGGCGTCTTCACAGGCTGTCTTGACTGCAATTTGAACGGTTTGGCTGTAGATGTGCGATAGCTCCTCTAGCCGATAGAGGTCGAGTTGGTAATCCTCGCAAGCCTCTTTGATCCTCCTCACAGCGCTCCGGTCTCGCTGCAAGAAAAATTCGATCAGTCCTCCCAGCAGGAGGCCGACAGGTATTCCGGCGAGAGACAGCAGGATCACAAGTTCCCCTTTGCCGCGAGGCAGTTGCACGAGCTTGTTGTCGTGCAACAAGGCGAGAGAGACCGGCGCGAGCGCCCCAATGACCAGTCCCGCCAAGATTCCGCGCGGTCGCAATGTTACTCGGGCGAGGGAGGAGGATTCATCGATGGAGGAAAGAAGCGAATGCAGTCGCTCGTCCGAACACATCCGGGGCAGGCTGATGGGGATTGGAAGTCCGAGCTTCGTGAGCAGCGACAGTAGACCCTCTTTTGGCGACCAATCAGCCAGATTGATTCCTATCGGATCTACTACCCTTTCGACGCTTCTACGGCAGAAATCGCACCGCGCCGATTGCCCTTTCCGCTTGCACAAGGGTACGACAAAATAGAAGTATAATACGTCCAGGAAATGTTTTAACCGAATCGGACCATACTGCTGACAGGATTCGCAATAGCCCCAGGACCAATGGAGGATTTCCTGCTTCCTTATCCAGTGGATTGGGACGTGCATGACTCGCCCTTTCCGCGCACCTGTCGCCCTCGGCAACATTTCTGAGAAGGTCGCCATCTGTCAGGATGAATTGTACCGATTCCGGTAAAGAGGCCGCCACATAAGATATATGGCATGAACGACTACGCACGCCACGAACATCACGATTTCCTCAACGCGGCTCGGCAAGCCCTGGCCGATCCGCCGTTGCAAGCGGCGCTGGTGCGTCTGACCAGCACACTCATGGCCGGCAATCGCCGCGGTTACGCCGCGCTGGGCGATAGCAGCGCTCTCCGTGATCACGCCAAGCGCATCAAGGAACACACCCTCGCGCATCTCGACCGCTATCTCGAACAGATGGAAGCGTCGGTCCACAAGCGCGGCGGACACGTCCACTGGGCCAGCAACGCCGAGGAAGCTCGGCGCATCGTCCTCGACATCGCCCGGCAAACCAACAGCCGGCGCATCGTCAAATCGAAATCGATGACCACCGAGGAAATTCATCTCAATCCCGCGCTGGAGGCGGCGGGGTTGGAGGTGACGGAGACGGACTTCGGCGAGTTCATCATCCAGCTGGCCGGCGAGCGGCCGTCGCACCTCGTCGCCCCGGCCGTCCACCACACACGCGAGAGCATCGCCCGCATCCTGTCGAAGCACAGCGGCGAAACGCTGTCCGATGATCCGCACGCGCTGGCGCAGGCGGGCCGGCGGCTGTTGCGCGAGAAGTTCGCGCGGGCGGACATGGGCATCAGCGGAGCCAACTTCGCCGTCGCCGAGACGGGGACCATCGTGCTGATCTCCAACGAGGGCAACGCCCGCCTGACGACGACCTGCCCGCGCATCCATGTCGCGCTCATGGGCATCGAGAAAGTGCTGCCGCGCTGGATCGATCTGCCGGTGTTTCTGAAGCTGCTGGCGCGCGCGGCGACGGGACAAACGCTGTCGGTGTACACGAGCCTCATCACCGGACCGCGCCGGCCGGGCGAGACCGACGGGCCGGAAGAGTTTCATCTGGTGCTGCTCGACAACGGCCGATCGCGGCTGCTGGCCACGCCGTTCCGCGAGAGCTTGCAGTGCATTCGCTGCGGGGCGTGCCTGAACGCATGTCCGGTGTATCGCCGCATCGGCGGCCACGCTTACGGCGGCGTTTATTCCGGACCAATCGGCAGCATTCTGACGCCGTTGTACGACAGCGTCGCCGACAATCCGCATTTGCCGCATGCGTCGTCGCTGTGCGGCGCGTGCCAGGCGGCGTGTCCGGTGAAAATCAACATTCCGCATATGCTCATCGGTTTGCGCGAATTGCAAACGCACGAGATGGGCAAAAGCTGGCAGGAGAAGCTGGCCTATCGGCTGTCGGCGATGGTGCTGCGGCGGCCGTGGTTGTATCGTCTGGCTCTGCGCTGCGTCCGGTTGGTCCTGCGGCCGCTGGCGTGCGAGGGTTGGTTACGGCATTTGCCGGGACCGGGCGCCGCCTGGACGGCGGCGCGGGATTTCCCAGTGCCGGTTGCACGGTCGTTCCGCGAACGCTGGCGAGAATGGCAATGACTTACGGTTGCCTTCCAGGGCAATCGGCGGCTTGGCTGACAGGCAACTGGTACATCGACGAGGAATTGGGTATCCTGTTGGGCGGCCCTTTACGTGGAGGTTACGGCAATGGTTATCACTCGCGATCCGGAGCTGGAAGCCGCTCTGACCGAAGTAGCCCGCGACAAGGGAGTTGCTCCGGAAGTGTTGGCACTCAACGTTTTGCGCGAGCGCATAATCAGCATGGCTGAATTACTACCGCGTGATGAGTGGGAGCGCGGTTTGCGGGCGCTGGCAACGGACTGCGGCGTATCGCTGTCCAACGAAGCCCTCAGCCGGGAAGAATTGTACGACTAAAACGGCTGACTCGAGTTTGTTTTGCTAAGCCGCAAGCGGCTTTGCGGCGCTGCGGAATTGCTAAGTGGTCCATTCGGCAAATAACTGTAGGGTTGCCGGATTTCGGGGAGGCAATAGGGTGAGGGCATCATCGCTGAAAGATTGGCTGGATGCCCCTGGAGCAGTTCGGTGCCTGGACCT
>Ga0335075_10012482_pt1 | contig 12831 bp, 8 predicted proteins | sample Lox_Sample_24_FD_206723 | JGI IMG/M metagenome (GOLD analysis project Ga0335075, IMG submission 206723) | Soil microbial communities from Loxahatchee National Wildlife Refuge, Florida, United States - Lox_Sample_2.4 | ecosystem: Environmental > Terrestrial > Soil > Wetlands | place: USA: Florida... | reverse complement strand
TCAAGTAAGAAGTGACGATACTTACTGTTAGAATTCCAGCATTAGGCAGCAGCGAGGCTGAAAAGAGTGGCAAAACTGAAGCTATTTCGGGCATACCGAGGTGGCTGGAGGCACCGATTCAGCCCTACTATTCTGTATATATATACAGGGCCTACGGCCCACTTAGTTGAGAACTATGAAGTCAATGCACCTCAATTTCACGCTGCGTTCACAATTCCAACACTTACATGTCAATCACAGGGGTCCAGGAAATTAGCTTCTTGCTATGAGCATGATAGATAAATGGATAACATAAAGGATGCTCTATCGCAGGTTACGAAAGAGGCACTATAAGTAACTAATCTAAGCTACGGAGGCTGCCGTGATCATCGCTAGGTCTACTTTTCACAAGGCGAATTGAGTTATGGCACTTCGGCTCCAAACCAAGATACGCCTCATTAAAATGTAAAAGTCGGTGAACAACCCCGCTTCCCACAACCAACAACCACTAAATGTCTTCACTTTTACACTTGTATCTTCATAATTATTCTCTTTATAGATTCTTAATATAATTGACTTTAACTTGTAATAGCTTAAATTAGTACAATATATTGTACAAATTGCGCTAGCCTCGTTAGACTTACAGATTTATTCTGTGGCTAATGCGGTACTCGAGTTAAAAGCCCTAATGCCTCCTCCAACGATGTTCAGCATATTGGGGCAGTTCCTTCTATATCTGTATCAACTCGAACTGCAGCTTCTTCCTCTACACTTTCAGCTTAAGTCTCTGCAAGCCGAGTATCTTCTAAATTGTCTCTTACCAACAAAGTTCGTGCCTAAAAAGCAGCAACATCGAAGATCGCGCAAATAGCAAAGATATTCTTCCTGCATCATCTTTTAGCCTTGATCCTTAAGGTAAAGCTCAGCAACAACGCACAGCAGAGCTATTCAGGATTAAGAAAGGAATGGCACCTATTAAGGTGCTTGAAGCTTTAAAACGTTTAAAACTTTTGCCTTACAAAACAATTGATGACTGGTTAGAGTGGGTGAGGGATTAAGCATATAGTTTTAAGTCGTAGCACTCCCATGAAGATCCAGATAACTTTGTTGAAGATAAGAATACACTAGCTTGAGTAGGTATTGTCTATCCTTTAGGTTAGGGTCCTATAGAGTTGGAATATGAACCTAGTACTCTATTAGGGAATCTTCTTGTAGATATTCCTAATGATGGAAAGACTAAGATTGCTTTGATTATTCCTGTTTGGAATATATTAAAAGAAGAAGCAGAGACTCTTACTCTTCCTCTAGCAAATAAAAGAGCAAAACGCCTAACTGGTGCTGCTATCCCAAAGAGATGGGGGCAAGGAGGTAGAGTACGAGGAGGCAAAAAGGCAGGTATTAGAAGGGAAGCAATAAAGGAAGAAGTTAAGGAAGAGAAAGATATTAAGGTTGAAGAAGATATATAAGAGGATAGTGATGATTTTCTAGAAGCTGATAATGTTCTTTGTTGGAAAAGGAAAAACCAGCCTAATTCTTTGTATCTAGGTACTTAATATTATACTACTTAAAACAATCAGACGGAAAGTTGACTGCTGTTTTCGGAGGGGTTCGGCCGCTGTTTTACGCGGTGTATTTTCCAAAGATCTCGCGCCGCTTCAAGCCCATGCCCCACCAAGTTTTAGTGTTAGGTTTCAAGGACGGCTTCATTCATATCGATAACTTTCATTGTTGTCCTCCAAGTTATCAATTCACGACAGACCTCTTTCAGGAATGTCATATTCCTCTTCACGGCCACAGACACTAGCAACTAATGGGTGTTAGAGACTAGGTCGAAGAAAGAAGATATCTGCATTACGCGCAAAAAAGCGCGTTCTAGATTGCGCAAGAGAAGGTTAGGATCTATTAGAAGTTAAGAATCATATAGCTTGGTCGCCCGAGAATATATGCTGACCGGACAACAGCCTGGTTTAAAGCGTTGTGATTTCACATGGAGCATATAGCTCTGCCACAACATCCGGTCCATCCCCTCCGCTCTTGTACCTGGTCGAATCGTCTTGCAGCATCTGCCATCGCCGCTTAAAGCGATCGGACACCCTCCAGGAAATCCGCTTCCAGCATTTTTGCTCAGATCTTGTGCATAGACGAAGGCTGTTCGAGCTGTGATTGAACTAGTGCAGTGTAGTGCTTATGCGATTGTTGAAGGTGATGCTTGCGAGTACGCTTTATGTAGGATCGCTGAGAAGGAGATAGCTAGCGTCGCCTATCAGGTCAGGGGCTTTCACTACTGTCACCGTATTCATTATCTTTACAGTTATCGTCACTCCCGCTGTCACTGTTGGTATTGCAAGCCGTAGCTAGCTACAATAGGCTCCTTGAACGGATATGGCTAGGTTGCTAAAGACGCATAATATTCAATATCATCCTTATCTGTTAGTTCTGCTGCATCAAAAGCTACCACTACATATAATAGTAGAAAGCTTCTGTAACAAGGACGTAAAAAGTAGGACCTTAGCAAATGAGGCAGGGATGCTAATACTGTAAGAACCCTCTTTAATAAAGTTTAAGAAGCTACTCTACACCTTCGAAGACAGTAGCATTAACAAGTCTAGATCTTCTCGCAACTAGTCCAGCAAAGTTTAGGATGGATATAGGATTCATGATCTCTAGCGTCTGGACCGCACTACTCAATCTCGTGTTGACCCATTTCTTCAGCTCGATGGCTGTGAGAGAATCAAGTCCATAGCTTGCTACCGTTCGATCGGGCTGGATGTCTGATTCTCCTACATCTAGGAGCTGGGATATGTGTTGTTTCAGTGCCGTAAAGACTGCCTGGATGGCCATTTGGGGGGAAGTCGAGCTCTGAAGCGCGGATTGGACATCGTACTCTCCATCCTTGACCCCTGCAGATTTGTCCTCTGAGGGTCTAATCCAGATGTGTGAAAATCTGGCGTCAGCACGCTGCAGAGCGGCTATTTTCGTCCCAGAGTCAGGATGTTCTTGTCTGAAACCACAGAGAATCTGCGCATGGGCAGGCGATGAAGCTACGGGATTCAAAATGGTGTAGTGCACGGCAGCTATCACGACGTCGAGACTAATTTGGCGAAGGCCATGGCGCTCTAGAAACTCGATGGACTCGGCCTGTGCTCCTTGGCCTTCGTCGGCTACTATGCTGAGGTCGAGTGAGCGAGCTGGAAGATTTTGAGCTGCGCAGGATCGAGCGAATGCGTCTTGAAAAGCATTTGCTGCGTTGTAATTAACTTGTGCATATGTGCCTTGAACGCCAACGACGCTGCTGAGCATTGTGAAGAAGTCTACCGATTTCCCAAAGACAGCATAGAGTTTGATAGTTCCCGTGACTTTGGCTTGTATGCCGTTGCTCCATTGCTCGAATGTCATCTGTTCGAATGGAGCATCCTGGCAAAGTTAGTGGGATTTGGAAAACGTGACGCGGATAAAGCATTGCTTACCTCGAAGACCGTTGCTGCATGTATCACTCCGCGCACCACTTTCTCCCCAGACACTTTTTTGATCCTCTCAACTACATCAAGATCGGCCACGCTGCCCAGAACCACTTCGAGATCTATTCCTTTTCGACGTACTTCCTCGCTGAATTCTTTCATCCTAGGACTACCATCACCAGACCTCGACATCGTAATGATGCGCTTGGCTCCCAGTCTAATAAGGAATCGAATGATGACCTTTCCTAAGCCACCAGTGCCACCAACAACGAGATACGAAGCGTCCTCTCTTAGTCTTGCCATCTTGGGTGGCGACGGCTGTATCTTCAAAGACATGTTTGTGGCCACATCTAGTACAATCTTCCCCACGTGCTTCCCCAACTGCATAAAGCGGAATGATTCTTCGATTTCCGAAAGTGGTTTGACGGTAATCGGATCAAAAAGCTGGATTTGAGAAGTGTTGATCAGTCCAAGCACTTTAGCAAAAACTTCCTGCAGGGCGAGTGCTTTGATCTCTGAGAACAATGCCATGTCCACGGTTGTGAAGGTCGCATTTTTAGCTAAAGGTTTCATCTCTAATCTTCCATTTGAAAGTATATCGTGTTTGCCAATCTCGATAAAGCGACCAAAAGGAGCCAAGATAGAGCAACCTTCATGAACAGCTTCGGCTGTAAGAGAGTTGAGAACAATGTCAACACCACGGTTCTGGGTTCTTTGCAAGATGCCGGCACCAAACGTGATGTCTCGACTAGAGAAAATGTTTGCTGTGAGAATGCCCCATTTTGACTGCAACATATCCTTCTCCTGCGAGCTGCCTACTGTCACGAAAATTTCACCTGCCTGGTAATATTTTGCCAGAGCAATTGCGGCTTGCCCAACTACCTCTGCTGCTGAGTGTATAAGGATTGACTCTCCAGGTTGTATGCGCGCTACGTCTCTGAGGCAGTGCAGAGCAGTACCATACGCAAGTGGCACCGCTACTGCTGTTCTGATATCCATCCCGTGAGGAATTTGAACGGCCCTCTGCGCATGAATATTGCAAGTTGTAGCGAGTCCTTTGGGGTCAAAGCAGTAGATGACGTCGCCGGCGTTGAACCCTTCTATCCTCTGACCAACCTCTTTCACAATACCTGCACCTTCGGTAAGGAAAGTAGAGTTTCCATCAAGCTCGCCCTTGGCAGTCATTACATCCCAAGAATTTATTGAGAATACTTGTATTTCCACTTGGACCTCATCAGGCTCTGGGCTCTTACGGTGCTCTGGCATGTCTGTCCAGTGTAGCGTATCGAGCATTCCAGCCGAGCGAATTTTCAGACCTAGAGCTCGGTCCTTGGCACTGTTCGAAGTCATTTGTGGATGGTATCTCGAAGTGGAATCTTCTATGAACCGGTTTGTGATCTTGTGAGGAAATACGCGAGGTACCAAAACAGCACCATTTCGTATCGCAAATTCCCATTCCAGATTTGTCTTTGGGGCAGACATCTCCTCTGCAAGATAGGTAGCGTATATCCTATGAATGTCATCGGCAATCTGACTTTCGGACACAACCAAAGGATCGATGTCGAGTGTTATAAACCTCAACTCCTGAAACTCAACCCTCAAGCTGCGAGCATATCCTGTCACGAGTCCATTGGCAGGCTCAGGGCAGTTCAAAGCCCCATTTTTCGTGACCCATAGCACGCGACCGGCCCGAGATATGAGTTTCTTCATCTTCTGCCATTCTTCATTTGTTTGGTACTGTAAAAATGGCCCTGAAAGCTCCAGAAGGAAAATGAATATATTTTCATTTGCAATGGCAAGATCGAGTCGAGTATGTACAACGGAACCATGGCCATTCTCGGATTCTATTTGTGAAGCAAGATACCCAGCTGTCCTGTCCTCATCGTTTCTTGAAATGATTGTGACAAACTTGGTGGGTCTCGATACTGGCGAGATGGCAGGAGCGATGAGTAGACTTGCTTCGTGCTCCTGTTCGGATTCGGAGTCTCTGACCTCGCTAAAGCCTGTGAAACCACTGTGGTCGAGTATGTCCTTCCATTGTGCTGCGTTCAAGAATCGGGATTTGGAATCAGTCGCACCCACGCCTAAAAATGTATTTGGTTGGCATCTGGAGATCATGTCCCACTTCAAAGATGGCATTGTGATCTCTACCAGGGTCAATGTACCTTGGGGCTTGATCAGCGATCGCAGTCCGATTAACGCGGCCGGCAGGTCGGGAACAGAATGACTCAGAGTGGTAGCAACAATGATATCAAAGGATCCAGCCTGGAAGCCTTGGCTCTCGAGGGATTGCTTGAAATCCAGTCTCTTATACTCAACTAAACCACCAAGGTCTTCAAAATCAGATTGTGCAATAGGAGCCGTTGTCGTGATGTCAGCATAGACACAGCTACAATCTTTTGCCTTCAAGTCCGTACTGCGTTCCTCAATAGATATCATGCGCCCTACCAAGGGACTGAGGTTTCCAGGTAACGTGCCGATCTCCAATATCCGCATCTTGGGGGTCTTCAACCGACAGAGGCGTAGATAATTAGCCAAGTAGGCATAGCAACGCTGGAGAGAGCCATCCTCGACGTAAAGACGATGCAGGAAATTATCTTCAAGAAGAAATTGCGAGCTATTGGCTCCTCCCTTGAGTACTTGAGTGAAGGCATTGCCAAATTTGACCATGGTCTGTCCTGGCGCGCCCAGGGCCAGAAGCTCTTCTTCCATATTTGTGCTCACGTCCTGGGCAGGGTCGAGATTCTGAGACTGCATCCACTCGAGCAGTCGACTTTGGAAGCCAACAAGCTGTGCTCCGTCTTTTGAACTCCCTGAACACAGAAGATGCTTGATGATGCTTTGGCAATATCGATCAAAAATGAATCGATGGCATTGTGATGATGATGCCACCGCTTGTTGCTGAACCCAATCCCGTAGACTTTGCGAAGAAGAATTAAATGGATCGATGATCCAGTCAATATAATGGCAAAGACTCTCTTCTTCAATATCATCTGGATCCTGAGCGGCTGCATCGAGGGCAGCAAATATAACGCCCTTAGCTCTGATGAGTGCCTGGCCCGTTCCATTGCCTCCAGCGCTGACCAAAATGTCTGCTTTATTCTTTGATATTCCAAAGGGACCAACCACTGTCTCTGCGCACATAACTGTAGCAGGGTGAGATGGAACATCTGTAGAAATGTGTAGTTCGTCGATGCTCCCAAGCAGGTAAACCGCATCAAGCTTATCGTTAAGCCTCAGCGCAGCAAAAGGTGATTGGAAAGCAGCCTCAAGTGAAAGTGGGTGGATGCAATATGGCTGTTCAATCTCTCCTGGCATATCAGAGCGGAGATCAGGAATCTTGAATGTACAATGAGCATAGCCATCGCCGCCCTGAATATCTTCCAACTGTGAAACGTGGCCTTTATAGTTGGCGCCTAAAGCTTTGAGTTCCTTATAGAGCTTTTTCGATGATAGTTTTGTCCACGCGCTTTCTGGGTTTTTGGGTCTAGAAATATTGCCATCGATTTGGCCCAGACCTACAGAAACAAGTCCACGACAATGTTCCATTGATTGACGACCGTCTGGTGCTAAAGTAAAAATCCGAAATTCGTACCACGAGGAAGAAGATTCTTTTGCGGAATAAGAGTAAGGTCTTAGTGAAATGACAGTCTCAATTCCAACTTCCGTATCTGGGACTAACAAAACCCTGGTAAAAACGACCTGCCTGAAATGAATCGTTACCCCCTTCCAACGAAGCTTCTGAATCATGTGTTGTTCTTTCAGCGCCTCAGCGACCATGGAAACATATCCGGCGCCAGGAAAGACAATTTGATCTTGGATAACATGTCCTTGTAGCCATGGCAAATCAGAAACACGGAGGTAAAGTCTCCATGTTGGCTCAGCACTGATACTATCAAGTGTAGGTGTTCCCAGGATATCGTGTTTTGGAAATTGTCGAAACCGATAAGCAAAACTTCGACGAGATTCCGCCCAGTGAGGCTTTTCATGATGCCAAACATAATGGGGCAAATTCACCAGAAGCTCTGGGGACTCTATTCTATTTTTATTCGGCTCGTTGATTGCTTGCAAGTCCACTGTGACACCACGTCGGAAAAGATCACCACAAAGCTCTAGCAATGTTTTAGAGCAACTCTCATCTCTCTTCAAGGCAGTGTGATAGACTGTCGAGGATCCTACACCGGCCTCTTTGATTATCTGAGTAATTGGACCCCGAAGAGCAGATCGTGGACCAACTTCAACTATCAGAGTTGTGGCTGCGTCAGTTGCCCCCAAAGGCTCCCGCGACTTCAATATTTTCATCAACGCTTGTGAGAAATGCACAGGCGAGGTCAAGTTTTGTGCCCAATAAGCTGCGCCCATTTCATTTCCATTGATGAGGCTCTCAGTGACAGAAGAAATCATTTGAATTCCGTCCTTGACTGGTTGTGGCTGAATGTCCTTCAATGCTGAACGATAATTATCTTCGACAAGCTTCATGTAGGAGGAGTGATAAGCCACGTCGACATTTAATTTTCGGTTGAATACACTATCTGCATCAAGTGTCTCCTTAACCTTGAGAAGAGAAGCTGAGTCCCCTGAAAGCGTGACACTAGAAGGACTGTTGATGCAAGCAACGGTGACGTTCTTAACATCTCCCAAGTATTTAAGGACATCCTCCGTGGACAAACCAACAGCAAGCATAGAACCTGAGAGGTCAGGCCTTGATTTTCTTAGATTTTCGACGTGGTGGCCACGGAAGTAGGCCACTTTCAGAGCTTCGCTTGATGTCAAAACACCTGCAGCGTATGCGGCAGCAATTTCTCCACTTGAGTGGCCGCAGACCACTTGAGGCTGGATGCCCCAACAGTTGAGAAGATCAACGACGGCAATTTGAATGGCGGTGCAACAAGGTTGTGACAGCCAGGCCTGGTCAATAGAGGAATTAGACTCTACTTTATCAAGTTCTTGAAGTAGATTCCAATCAGCACCAAAACGTAAGAACTCCTGCTCTGAATGTTTCATCGACGCCGCAAAGACTGGATAAAGTGGGAGAAGATCTACTCCCATCTTTGCCCACTGGGCGCCTTGACCTAGGTTTCATGTGAGCTTATAACCAAAGGAAGGTCTATAACTCAGATAATTCACTTGCCTGTAAACGCAAAGCATATCCGAGGACGAGACCCGGCACTTTCTAGGCGTTGAGCACCCTTCACAATTTGACTCAAACACTCATGAAGTTCTTTAATAGTTGACGCAGTAAATGTTGATCGATAACCAAGGTGAGACCTTTTAGAGAGTGTGAATGCAAGGTTGCTTAGGAGAGATTCATTCTGCTGGGCCCAGCGTTCAGAAAGTGAACGCTTCAAAACTTGAGCCATCTCTTTGAGGCCATCAGGTCGGTGATGAGAGATCACAAATATCCTAGGTAAATCATCCGGGCAATCCTCGACCTTCCGTGTGCCTTTTGCTGATCTAGAGAGGATGTCGTCTACATGCTCAATCACAACATGGGCATCTGTTCCACCATAACCTGTTGTACTGACTGATATACGTCGGACGACATCCTTCGGCCATGGAGTATTCTTGGTAGCGATCTAAGACAATCTTTGTTAAGTCACTTTCCCAAAGAGACAAAAAAGGTCAACTCGCCTGAATGACTGTGCCTTCAAGTGCATCTGCCACATCCTGGCTTAGTTGTTGGTGCGTAGGTGTTGGAGGAATCACACCCTTTTCCAGAATCATGACTGCTTTAATCAAACCTGCAAGCCCTGCCGTAGGCTCGGTATGGCCCAGATTGGCCTTCACGGATCCTACAACCAATGGCTGAGAGTAGACACGACCATTACAGAAGGTATTTCGCCACACCGTGGCCTCGGTTCTATCTCCAGCCTTTGTTCCCGTACCTAGACAGAATTTAGTGAGATGAAACTTTACGGGTTTTAGTGTATTTCACTCACCATGCGCTTCAACATAGAATGTCTCTCTTGGATCAAGACCTGCGTTTGCATAGGCCATTTGGAGTGCTTGAACCTGTCCATGAACTGATGGCAAAGTAATCCCAGCCGTCTTCCCATCTGAGCTCACACCGGTGCCACGAATCACGGCTCTGATCGTGTCCCCATCTGCAAGTGCTACGCTCAGTGGCTTAAGGACAACTGCTGCGATGCCTTCACCACGCCCATATCCGCTAGCACGTGGGTCAAAAGCATAACAGCGCCCATCAGGAGATGTAAATCTATTATCAAGACTATTGTCAATGTTTGCGAGCTTAATGAAGGAAGTGGATCAGACTAGGAAGAACTTACTGCATCGAGGATAAAACAGCAATCCTCTCAGGGTCGAGACAAAGATTGGATCCCCCGACAAGGGCTTGCTTTATGTCACCTGATTGAAGTGCCTTGACTGCTTCATGAAGTGCAACGAGAGTACTAGAACAAAAAGTGTCGATTGTCATACTTGGGCCACGGAGATCGAAAATATAGGAAATACGATTAGAAAGAATGGCAGCACCAGTTCCTGTCATGCGGTAACTATTATGTGTTAGCAGTGCATGCGGAAGGTTGTTGGACGTTCTGCCGTCTTTGAAACTTTGAAAGAGAACAGACCAGTCTTACCCTGGTGAAATGTCTGGGTCACGAGCGAGAATAGATTCATAATCAGCATTAGAGACAGCACAATAGACGCCAGTTTGAGAAGCCTCAAGCTCATCCATCGTCATTCCTGCATTCTCGAAGGCCTCATAGGCTACCTCGAGCAGGATACGTTGCTGAGGATCCATAGCTTTGGCCTCAAGTCCACTCACTCCAAAGAAATCGTTGTCAAAGAGACCTGGATCCTGTTTAAGGAAATGCAACCCTTTAGAGTTAAACTAAACTAGAGTCAGTCTCTTGCGGATTCAAAGAATAAATCTGAAGCCTCGTCTCACTTACAGAGCCTTTCATCTCAGCTTTTGGGTGCCAGAACGCATCCAGATTGAACCGATTGCTAGCATTCTTTGACCAGCCCGTCATGCCTTTACTGAGCATGTTCCAGAGGCCTTCCGGGCTTGTCGCCATGCCAGAGAATCGACAGCCGATTCCGATAATAGCAATCGGCTCATTTTCGAGACCTCCAGAGACAAACATGGTGGATGGTCAAGTGTATACGATGTTCGGCAATGGACAAATATATCTTCGTGGAGGTAGGTGCAGAACTTAAGAACACGACTGTTTCTTGGTTTCAAACAGTGTGTTCAAAATCTGACCCCAACCCACGGTTCCAACCCAACTCAAACTAACGGGCTGGGTTGGGTTGAGTCGGATATTTTGTCAACCCACCGGGGGGGTCGGATATTTTGTCAGCCCAAAGGGTGGGATTGGCTTGAGTCGGATATTTTGTCAACCCGGGGGGGTCGGATATTTTGTCAGCCCACAGGGTTGGGTTGGCTTGAGTCGGATAGTTTGTCAACCAACCGGACATTTTGTCAACCCACTGAGTTGGGTTGGGCCGGATTTTTTGTCAACCCACTGGGTTGGGTTAAACACACTGGTTTCAAACGTTTGTGAATGAAGAAACTCAGATGAGTGAAAGGTGAAGCTCAGAAACCAATGATTATATTCCAAAAAGTGTCGTGGTGGTGAAAGTACATATTGTGGTATTCAGCCGAATAGTTACTAGAAGGATTCAGTGCGACTTTCCTTATCTGGTAAAAATCAACGATTTCCCAACTCTTTTCAAGTACCCGCCTCTAGACTACGCAAAGATGGCTCACAAATCGCTTGTCCGACCCAACAATCTGTCATTGGGAGAGGCAGATGAACTGTCCCCTCTTGACCAGTACATGATCAGGATCATCATACCTGTGATGTGCATATTTCAGATTGACTCTAAGGAGCTTCGCCCAACAATCGTTGCCAATCTCAAGGCTGGACTGGCTCGAACAATCGACGAGATGCCTTTCATCGCGTGCGTAATCGTGCCTGATGATCAGGAAAGAGGGACTATGAAACTCATTTTTGATGGCGAGGAGACTGGCATCTGGTTTTATGAGCAAGAGCTTCCAGAATACGACTACGAAAGCCTTGCCAAGCGGAGATTTTCTTTCGCTGACTTTCCCATAACCGATTTCGTTCCAGAGCCCAGAGGCCACTCTGAAAAGAGTCCCGTTATCACAGTGCTAGTTACCTTCATAAAAGGAGGACTCGTGATGACATTCAACGGCCATCATGCAGTTATGGATGCTCAGTCCCTCGGGACATTTGTGACAGTATGGTCGAGAAATGTTTTATCAGTCTCAGAAGGACTCACTGTTCCTCCAAAAGAGAGATTCAACGCAGAAGACTTAGATCGAACGGGCATGTCAAGCGCTTTCAGCGCTCGCCCTCTTCAAGACTATCCGACCTACCAGCCTGGGGCAGAATGTCTATTTGGCGACCGGCGCGATGAGATTATTCATCTCAGCGTCTCGGGAGACCATTCAAAGCTGAAGGAGATGGTGCCAATTTCTCACTGGGTAATGAGCCAGGCGGCAGTTGAAACTCTGAACCGCAGCGTAAGTGAAGCCTTCCCAAAGGAGCCAGGGGTCACTGAAGCAGCACTCATTTCGGCACTCATCTGGCGAAATATCTCAATAGCTCGTGGACTACTATCCAAAGGCGCGTCTGGCAGCGCACTCTTTACATCCATGAACGTCCGGAGAATGCTTGATCCACAACTCGCAATGACATACCCCGGAAACGCTATTGCTCTCGCTCGAGCTGACGCTTCTAGCAAGGAGCTGAATTCGGATAAAGAGCTCAGAACATTGTATCTTCTTGCACGCAGGATCTCAGATTCAATCGAATGGTGGACTCCTGAACAACTATGGGACCTTGCTGGAACGATTCACGAGTCCCAAAATGTCGAGAACTTGATGCTTCCGAATCTCGACAACAGTTTCTACATCAGCCAACCTGCACGCTTTGGTGATCTGCTTGGCAAGTCACAATGGGGAACCGAGATGGGTGCTATTAAGAGCATTCGTTTCGCCTTTGCACCGCCAGTGGATGGATTCGCATGTTCGTTGCCTGCACTTACTGGGGGTCTGGATCTTATGATTTGGATCGACCCTATGGTGCAAGCGCGGCTCAAGACAACCAAGGAATGGACGAAATGGGTGGAGGAAGTTAAATAGGATGACGTAGATGGAATTGCCTCGGAATGCTGGAGCAATGCCTTGCTTGATAGAAGATCTAGCGTAGATAACATTTGGCTCTTTTACCCTTATAGCAAGCCTGCTGGTAGTCACTTGTTTTTATCAGCTTTGGCCTAATCGTAAGGCTTTGTCAGCCGACCTTCGGTCTTTCCAAGTTACCGCGGCCTATAACTACACTACCGCCAAAATTAAAAATTTTGCCGAGGACACATGACTTAGTCGAACTTCTACCCCACCAAC
>Ga0335075_10012481_pt1 | contig 12831 bp, 9 predicted proteins | sample Lox_Sample_24_FD_206723 | JGI IMG/M metagenome (GOLD analysis project Ga0335075, IMG submission 206723) | Soil microbial communities from Loxahatchee National Wildlife Refuge, Florida, United States - Lox_Sample_2.4 | ecosystem: Environmental > Terrestrial > Soil > Wetlands | place: USA: Florida... | reverse complement strand
GGCAGGAGATCGCTCCGGAGCAGCTCCACGACCCTTTCGAGCAGGCGCTGCGCGAAGGGCACCTGGTGCCGGTGTGCTTCGGGTCGGCGGAGACCGGCGCCGGCGTTGCCGAGCTGCTGCGGATCTTCACCCAGCTCCTGCCGAATCCGACAGAAGGCAATCCGCCCCCTTTTCTCAAGGGCTCGGGCGAGCGGGCGCAACGCGTGACCGTTGCGGCCGATCCCGGCAGGCATGTCGTCGCGCACGTGTTCAAGATCACCATCGATCCGTACGTCGGCAAGATGGGGGTGTTGCGCGTACACCAGGGCACTCTGCGCCCCGGCGCGCAGCTCTTCGTGGGCGACGCGCGCAAGCCGTTCAAGGTCGCACATCTTTACAGGCTCCTGGGCAAGGATACCGTCGAAGTACCCGAAGCCATTCCAGGGGATATCTGCGCCGTCGCGAAGGTGGAGGAGCTGTACCTCGATGCCGTGCTGCATGACTCACACGACGAGGACCAGTACCACCTGCGGCCCGTCGCGTTCCCGCCGCCCATGTTGGGGCTGGCGATAGAACCGGAGCGCCGCGGCGATGAACAGCGTCTCGCCGATACGCTGCACAAGCTCACCGCCGAGGACCCTTGCGTACGCATCGAGCATCACTCGGCGGTCAACGAGACGGTTCTCTACGGCACCGGCGAGTTGCATCTGCGAACCCTGTTGGAACGAATGAGCCAGCGTTATGGCGTGCACGTGAAGACACATCCGCCCAGCATTCCTTACCGGGAGACCGTGACCCGTCACGCCGAAGGGCATTGCCGCCACAAGAAGCAGACCGGCGGCGCCGGCCAGTTCGGCGAGGTATTCCTGCGCATCGAGGCGCTGCAGCGGGGCACCGGCTTTGAGTTCGTGGACGACGTGGTGGGTGGCGCGATTCCGGGTCAGTACATCCCGGCGGTGGAGAAGGGCGTGCGGCAGGTACTCACGGAGGGCGCGCTCGCCGGCTTCCCGTTGCAGGATATCCGCGTCACCGTATATGACGGCAAGCACCATCCCGTGGACTCCAAGGAGGTTGCTTTCGTGTCGGCCGGCCGCAAGGCGTTCCTGGATGCCATTCACAAGGCGAGCCCGATCGTGCTCGAGCCCATCGTGCATCTCGAGATCACCGCCCCGGCGAGCGCCATTGGTGACATAACCGGCGACCTCGCCACCAAGCGGGCCCGCATCAACGGCAACAACTCGCTGCCCGGCCACCGCGCCACCGTGTCCGCGCTGGTGCCGCTCGCTGAGATCGCCGACTACCAGACGCGTCTCAAGGCCCTCACCGGCGGGCAGGGCACATACTCGATGGAGCTCAGCCACTACGATCCAGTGCCGCCGCGCCGCCAACACGAGCTGGTGCAGGCATACCGGCCGCGGGCCGAGGAGCAGTAGCCGCAGCGCTGCGTAGGCGGTGCCTGGAACGCGCGCGACGAACGTGCATCTTTGCGCGCCGAGATGCGTCCCGGTGATACGCCTGCGGGCTTCCCGCCGGCAGGAAACCCCGGCATCCTACGCAGAGAGCTGCGCTCGTTCGCAGTCGCAACATGACCACTTTCAGGCGACTGATATGGCCACATCACACGAATTCGCCGTCGGCAGGCGCACTTCCAGTTTCATTCCCCCGATGACGCTCGATTTCAGCAGCGAGACGCCGCTCTATCGGCAGATCTCGATGTGGTTCCAGCGGGCGATACTGTCCGGCAAATTGCAGCCCGGTCAGCGGGTGCCATCCACCCGGGCGCTCGCCCGGGAGCTGAGAGTTTCGCGGATCCCGGTGGTCAGCGCATACGAGCTGCTCATCGCGGAAGGCTATCTGCAGACCTTCGTCGGCGCGGGCACGTGCGTTTCCGAGTCGATCCCGGATGCGACCTTCAGACCCGACAGGGAGGGTCTGCCCGATGCGATCGTGCTCGAGCCGCAGCCCAGGGCCGACCGGCCGGTTTCGCAACGCGCCCAGGAGATGAAAGGGCCGGCGCGCGAGTGGCTGCAGCGAGTTCGCGGTTGCACCAATCTGGAACATTTCCCGGTCGCGATCTGGTCAAAGCTGCTCACCCGACACGCCCGCAAAGTATCGCGGGACATCATGGGGTACGGCGACCCGATGGGATATGGACCGTTCCGCGAGGCCATTGCGGAGTATCTCGGAGCCTTTCGCGCCGTGAAGTGCGACGCTTCTCAGGTGATGGTAACCACCGGGTCGCAACAGGCGCTGCAGGTCGCGGCGCTGGCGCTGCTCGATCCCAAGGACAGCGCGTGGATCGAGGATCCGGGCTATCCGGGGATCCGCCAGGCGCTGAAGGCCGCCGGTGCGCGTCTCGTGCCCGTGCCGGTCGACGGCGAGGGGCTCAACGTCGCATACGGCGTTCGCCACGCGAAGGGAGCGCGCGCCGCTTTCGTGACTCCGGCCCACCAGTCTCCGTTCGGCGTGACCATGAGCGCCGTGAGACGCATCGAGCTGCTCAACTGGGCGAGCTGCAACGGCGCCTGGATCATCGAGGACGACTACGACAGTGAGTATCGTTTCAACGGCAATCCGTTCGCTTCGCTTCAGGGAATCGACGGCGATGGCCGCGTGATATACGTGGGCACGCTGACCAAGGTCATGTTTCCGTCGCTGCGGCTGGGTTATGCGGTGGTCCCCAAGGATCTGCTGGGCAGCTTCGTCGACATCAGGAACGCCGCCGATACCTGTGCCACCTCGGTGCTGCAGCAGATGGCGATGACGGATTTCATCCGCGAAGGCCACTTCTCGCGCCACATCAAGAGAATGCGCGCGCTGTACATGGAGAAGCGAAACGCGCTGATGGCAGCCATGGCCTCGCAGGCTGACGGCCTTCTCGAGGTGGTGGGCGATGAGGCTGGCATGCTGCTGCTCGCGCTGCTGCCGCCGGGAATCGACGATGTCGATGTCGCGAGCAGGATTCCGCGGGGCACCGCTACGGTCTATCCGCTTTCCCAGTGCTACACGAGTCCACCTGCCAGAGGCGGCCTCGTGTTCGGTTACGCCAACCTCGCCTTCCAGGATACATTCGCGCTGGTCGACGCGGTGAAGGCGGTCGTTCGCGCCAGCATGCCCAGGCACTAGGACGAGCGGCTCGCGGCCCGGGTGACGCGCGCAGTCAAATTCGTTCGCCAGGTCCTGCCGCCGTCGTCGGACAGGGCTTGCTCGAGCCGGTAGGAATCGGCCGTCACGTCGGAATACACGTTGCGAACGAACACCGTGCGACCGGCACGGGTATCCTGACTGTAGAAGACGCCCCGGGCATTCCTGAAGTCGCCGACCAGCGGCTCAGCCAGCTCCCCGTCCTTGCTGTTCGCCGGGTAGAGGTACCACTGCCGGGTCTTCGGGTCGTAGAGGCGCAGGGTCAGGCCCTCGAAGGATCCCTGCGGCCCCTTGGCCTCGATCTCCTCCAGGTTGGCCTGCCCGCCCCACAGTCTGCGCACACTGACGTGCCCGTGGATCTTCATCCAATGGGGTCGGCTCGAGAACGGATCGGGCAGGAAGGAGATGTCGCTTCGCCATTCCCCCCACGCAAAATCGAATGCGTGCGATGCGGAAGCGGAGGGAGCGGAGGCCGACGTACCTTGTCCGCCCGCGGGCGCCGGACTCTGCCGCGTCAGGGTGACATTCCAGTTGGGCTGCCAGGTCGTGCCGCCGTCATCTGAGAATGCCTGCTGCCAATGATATGAGCTCGATGTGATCTTCGAATAGAGATGGCGGACGAAGATGACGCGGTCGCCATGGCTCTCCTGATCGTAGAACTTCCCGACGCCGTGCTCGAACTCACCGACCATGGGCGGCGTCAGGACTCCATCATCCCTGTCCGCCCAGTACAGGTACCACTGACGCAGAAGAGGTCTGTACAGACAGAGTCTCAGCTCCTCTATCCGACCGTCGGGCGTGTTGACCTCGATTTCCTGAACGTTGGAGCGCCCGTTCCAGACCTTCGCCGTCAGAACCGTGCCCGTCCATACCGTCCAGCCGGCCGCCTTCCCGGGTGAATGCTGCAAATGCAGTATGCGCGTCTGCCAGCTCCCCAGGGCGAAATCGAAGTCGTGATAGCCGGCCGCCGCCTGCGTTGGCTGCCAGCCACCGAGCAGCGCGAGCAAGCAGACCCAACTCACCGTGATATGGCGCATGTCGAGCTCCCCTTTGTGCGATCAGGCGACCGGATTGACGGCTTCAAAGGAATGGATTTTGAGTGGCAGGAATCTAGAATTGACGACGGGCTCCCGCAATGACCACTTCATCCTGACCACAGGATGTGACCACTTTTCAAGCACACCTATGGCCACTTCAGCAGATTCCACGGTGAGCCGGCTGCCGGCCAGCTTCATCCCGCCGATGGCGCTCGATTTCGCCAGCGAGACGCCGCTCTATCGGCAGATCTCCGTCTGGTTTCAACGCGCCATACTGGACGGCCAGCTGCAGCCCGGCCAGCGCGTGCCTTCGACCCGAGCGCTCGCCAAGGAGCTCGGCATCTCCCGCATCCCCGTGCTCGGTGCCTACGAGCTGCTCATCGCCGAGGGTTACTTCCAGCCCTTTGTCGGCGCCGGCACCTGCGTCTCCCAGTCGATACCCGACGCGGCTTATCGGCCCGCAAGGGACGGCGTGGCGAGCACGGTAGCCATCGAGCCGACGTCGATAGCCAGACGAGGCATCTCGCGTCGCGCTTCGGGCATGGCGGGGCCGGCACAGGCCTGGCTGGGCAGGTGCCGGGGTTGCACCGACCTGGAGCACTTCCCGATCGCGACATGGTCAAAGCTGCTCAACCGGCACGCGCGAAAGATCTCGCGCGACATCATGGGCTACGGCGATCCGATGGGGTACGAGCCGTTTCGCGAGGCCATCGCGGAATACCTCGGCGCCTTTCGCGCGGTGAGATGCGATCCGGCGCAGATCCTGGTGACCACGGGCGCTCAGCAGGGGCTGCTGATCGCGGCGCTGACCCTGTTGGATCAGGGAGATGAGGCTTGGGTCGAGGAGCCCGGCTATCCGGCGACGCATCAGGCCCTGAGGGCCGCGGGGGCACAGCTCGTACCCGTCCCGATCGACGCGTCGGGATTGCAGGTCGAACGGGGCATCGAGATGGCGAACCGGGCACGCGCCGCATTCGTAACGCCCTCGCATCAGTTTCCGCTGAGCGTCACGATGAGCGCCGCGCGGCGTATCGAGCTCCTCGGCTGGGCGACACGCAATGGCGCCTGGATCGTGGAGGACGATTACGACAGCGAGTATCGCTTCAACGGCAACCCGATCGCCGCGCTGCAGGGACTCGACGGCGATGGGCGCGTGATCTACGTCGGTACGCTCACCAAGGTCATGTTCCCGGCGCTCAGGCTGGGATACGTCGTGATCCCGAAGGATCTGATCCCGAGCTTCCTCAACGTCCGGAATGCGAACGACACGTTCTCCACGCCCGTGCTTTACCAGATGGCCATGACCGATTTCATGCGGGAAGGACATTTCTCGCGGCACATCAAACGCATGCGCGCGGTCTACATGGAGCGGCGCAGGGCTTTGGCGGCGGCGATCCGGGCGCAGGCGGGCGACTATCTGGAAGTTGTGGGCGATGATGCCGGCATGCATCTCGTGGCGCTGTTGCCACCCGGAATGGACGACGTGGAGATCGTCGGCAAGGCTCATCAGGCAGGCGTGCGGATCAATGCGCTGTCGCAGTGTTATCTGAGCCCGCCCGAAAGGGGCGGCCTCATGCTGGATTACGCCGTCAACAATGTGCAGCCGGTCGCCGCGAGAGTCGATGTGTTGAAGTCCATCCTTCGTGCCTGCGCACACGAGTACCGGCCGGTTTCGGCGGCATGAAGGGCTGATCAGCCTGTCCGCTCCTTGACGAAGAGGATATCGAAGTCCGGCTTCCAGGACCGACCGCCATCGCTCGAAGTGACCGCGGTCTCGCGTACGCCGCGAGTGCCGGCGATCTGCTGTTTCCAGCTGACCCGGTACCACACGCGCTTGCCGTCCTTGCCCAGATCGCTGCCGGACATCGTGAGCACGCCATCCTGGAATCTTCCCTCCACGATGAGCAGCTCACCGTAGTTGGTGACCCAGGTCTGGTGCCAGAGGCCGCGCGAATCGTCGAAAATGGTCACTCCGTTGCCCTGGTGGCCATCGTTCTGCCGATATCGCTCCAGCACGACGCAGCCTCCCAGGATGGCGGTGATCTCGTCGCGCGCAACGTAGGGGCCCTTGCCCCCATTGTCGTAAGCCTTCCAGTTGCCGAGCCAGAAATCGAGCTGTCGGTATTGCGGCGCGCTGCAATGCGCCGCCCCGGCCAGCGCCGGTCCGCCGATGGCAAAGGCTGCCGTCGTCGCGAAAGCCGAGAGCAGTAACCTGCGCGGACCGGCGATGGCTCGGGTCATGAGTGATCCTGCATTTCATTTGACGGGGATGGCGAGGAAGGCCACGCTGGCCCCGGTGGCGGGGTCCGTGGCCTGGCCGGTGATCTCGCCGCGATCGTTGATGTCCTGCGCATCCGTGAGCACGAGAGACGTGCCCGGGACGACCATGCTGTTGAGATCGACCATGGCGCCATTCTGCCAGAGGAACGCGTGACCGATGGGGAAGGAAACGCCTACCACCTGGTCGCGATCGTTGACGCCGAGCGCCTCGCTGATTCCCTGCGGGTCGAGAGTGCCCAGGTCGCAGGTGCCGGTGACCTTGCTGCCATTGCAGGAGTACGGCTGCGAGGACCAGAAGAAAGCATGGAAGTTCGCCTGCCCGATGGTCGGCCCATCGCCCGGAAGGTCCGAGAATCCGGCCACATCGCCCCGATCGTTGACGTCCATCGGCGTATTCCAGTACGCCCCGCCCAGGGTCGGCAGCGTCCGGGCGATCCTGCCGTTCATCCACATCACCATGTGCTCAGCCGTGCCGCCGCCGATGGCCGCGTCGCATATTCCCGTGATGCCGACCACCGCTCCTTCCCCGTTGACCGCGGTCGCCGCGCCGTCGAGATCTCCGGGATAAGGCGGCAGCGCGATCGCGCGATAATGGTCTCCTATCGGGACCCACATCGTCGCCTCGAACTGCAGTACCTGGCCGGTGTTGGTGAACTCACCGCAGGTTGGATCGCGGGTGTTGTCTTCCGCCCAGCCGACGATCTGGCCGCTGTCGTTGATGCCGGTGGCAAAGCCGTTGTCGCCACCGAGCGTGGGCAGGCCGGTCATGACGCCGTTGCGCCAGACGAATCCGCGGCAGACATGTCCGTCGACCGTGGGGAAAACGGCGAGCCCGCAGCTCCACTGCTCGTGCAGCGGTTGCAGCTCCGAGGTCTCCGCGATGCCGGCGATGACGCCGTGGTGATTGCGGTTCGGCCAGCTGACCGCGCTGTTCGGGCCGCCGAGAGTACCGAGGCTCCTCGCCGTGCCGTCACGCCACAGCTCGGCCTGCATGACCGTGTTTCCCGGCAGGTCGGCAAAGCCCAGGACCCAACCCCACTGGTTGTCACTCACCCCCTGGCTCGCGGTTCCTCCTTCCGGCTCGCCGAGATTGATCACACGGTACAGCGTGGTATGCCCCGCGCCTGCCGCATGTGCGCCGCAGGTGAGCAGGAATGACATCGCCGCGAAGAAAAGTGCGAATCCGAGTCGCAGTTGGGTTTTCATGATGGACTCCGACGTCAGCCGATATCGGGGCAATATACGCAGCGTGGCGGCGCCTTCTGGCTGGAATCGGACCTCGATGTGCGAGGCAACGCCCAACGACCGCAGGTCCCTGTAATATCGGCACGTGGACTTCGACGAGCAGACCTGCGAGCAGGCGCGCCTCAATCGCGATGCGCGCTTCGATGGCCGAATTTTCATCGCCATCACCTCAACCGGCATTTACTGCCGTCCGATCTGTCCGTCTCCGCATGCCAAGCGCGTCCACGTACGATTCTTTCCTTCCGCTGCCGCCGCCTCCGCGGCCGGCTTCCGTCCCTGTCTGCGCTGTCGCCCGGAGGTTGCGCCCGGCACTCCGGCCTGGAACGGCACTTCCACGACGGTCAGCCGGGGACTGCGTCTCATCGCGCAGGGCGCGCTCGATGAAGCGGGAGTCGAGACGTTAGCCACCCGGCTCGGCGTCAGCTCGCGGCACCTGTCGCGGCTCTTCCAGCGGCATCTGGGCGCGCTGCCGACCGCGGTCGCGCAGACGCGCCGGCTGCATTTCGCCAAGCAGTTGATCAGCGACACCAATCTTTCCATGACCGAGATCGCGCTGGCGTCCGGCTTCCGGAGCATCCGGCGCTTCAACGATGTCTTTCGCGACTTCTACGGACGTCCGCCGTCAGAGCTGCGACGCCTTGGACCGCGCTCCGGAGTGGCCGCGGGCGAATACGTCTTTCATCTCGCCTACCGTCCGCCCTACGACTGGAATCTCCTCCTGGACTTCCTGGCTCCGCGGGCCATCACGGGCGTCGAAGCCATCCGGGAGGGTGTGTATCGCCGCACCATCGCGATCCAGTCTCATCAGGGACTGCTCGAGGTGCGACCCGCCGCCGGGATGCATGCGCTGCGGGTGCACATCAGATTCCCGAAACCCGAGTATCTGCTGCAGATCGTCGCGCGAGTGCGCATGATGTTCGATCTGGCCGCCGATCCCGATGTGATCCATCAGACGCTGCGCACGGATCCAACACTCGGGCCGCTTCTCAGGCGCCACCCCGGCCTGCGGCTTGCGGGTGCGTGGGACAGCCTGGAGCCGGTGGTGCACGGCATTCTCCGGCAGCGATTTCCGCTGCATGAGACGCGCAGCCTGCAGGCGCGGCTGGCCGCCGAGTGCGGCGAGCCGGTCTCCTCGCTCGGCGCCCCGGAGCTCTGCCGCATCTTTCCCTCCGCGCCGCTGCTCGCCGATGCCCGTCTATCGTTCCTGCCGCGTGCGACCGGCGAAACCCTGCGCGCGGCAGCGCAAGCCGTGGCCTCGGTCCGATCGAATGCGCCTCCCGATGATCTGCTCGTGAGGCTCCGAGCCGTCAACGGTGTCGACGCCCCGACGATTCAATATGTTGCGATGTGCGCACTCAACGACTCAGATGCGTTTGCACTGGACATCATGGTGCCGAGCGGCGCCGCGGACGAAGATCTGGACGATGCGGATCTCATGGAGCGCGCCGAGCGCTGGAAACCCTGGCGCGCATATGCTGCCATGCTGCTCACCGGAAAAGAAGCTCACGGTCGCCGGGCCGAGAAGCTCCACTCGCCGGCAACGGAGATTTCCGTCGATACCGAGTTCGCGATGTAGCACTCCTCGTGCGCGGCATGATGCAGGTGTTGGACCTCCGCGTCCGTCGGCTCACGGGCACCGGAGAAGACGATCCGTGGAGAGAGCTGCACGGTGGTGATCGCCTTGCGTCCCGCGGCATTCTTCGCCATGTGGCCGACCGCCTGGTCCTCGTAGGAGTCGACGACCAGGCGGGCCTTCGCGGCGAGGTACAGGAACGTCAACATGTGACACGAGGAGATCGCGGCAACGAGGGCTTCCTCGGGATCGACATTCTCGGCCTTGGAGTAGGGCAGCGGAACCGAGCTCACCGCGCTCGATGCGGGCACGGCGACACCGCCGTCGAACTCCCACACATGGGCGCGGCTGTAGCGGGAGTCGGTGAATGCTTCGCCGGCACCTCGCGCCCAATGGACCTTCGCTTGATGCTCTGACATGATCCTGCCTCACGCTTCGTTATCGGCCCATTAGACTAGTGGTTCCTGAGGAATTTCGCGAGTGTGGAGAGGAATAGATTGCGGCCGGGCGCATCGAGCATTGGGTCCAGATGCATCATCGAATCGTCCGTCACGAAGTCATGATCCCGGATCCTGGAGTTCGCCACCACCCATCGTGCCGCTTGGACCACGGTGCCGTGGGTCAGGCCCGTTTCGAAAACATAGAGCGGGACGTCGAGCTGCGTTGCGTGAGTGAGACGCAGCCCGAGCCGGCGGGTGATCTGTGACTCCACCATGGGGTCGACCGCTTCGAGGTCGAGCGACAGGCGCCGGGGCCAGTACCACTCTTCGGCTGACGGGCGGCTCTGCGCGAAAGTGCGCGCGACGTCCCGGATATCCGCCGGACCATCGTTGATCCAGTCGTGCAGAACGCCGTTGGGATCGACGTGGCCGCAGTGCACTTGCAGGTCTGGAGCGGGTGCATGGGTGTCCAGGAGCCAACCGAGGAGCGCGACATTGGTCACGCGGAATGGTGGCTGCATCGGGGAGGGGAAGAGCTTCTGTAGCGGCGAGGCGCCGTGAGGATCGCGCAACGCATAGTCCGCGGCCAACTGATAGTCGATGGCCAAGCCTTCCGGCGCGCCCCGCACCTGCCACACGTAACCCAGGTCGCCCGTGAAGGGACTGCTCGCCTTTTCGATCTTCAGCAGTCTCTCGTCCACCTCTTGCACGGAATGCAGCGAAGGATACGCATAGTGCTCGCCGTCGAAGCTCCCATGCGTGCCGCCGTCAATGAGAACCAGACCTGCGAGATCCCGATACCCGGCCCTGCCATCGAAATCCCAAGCAGCGTATGCGAGCGCGGTCCCTGCCCCCGAGGAGTGCCCCCCGAGAAAGACCTGGCGGCCACCCGCGCCAGCCGCGAGCACGACGCGGCGCAGCTCCTCCAGCTCCAGGGTCAGTCCCCAATCGCGCATTCCCGGGGGCGCGGACGCGAAGGTGAGTGCACGATAATGTCCCTGTAGATAATAGTTGAGTTCCCGAGCCTGGCCGAACTGGCTCGAATCGACGTAGTTCTGCTCCTGCCGGTCGAAAGCCCACACCTGGGTATCGGGGACCGCCCGGCTGAGATAGCGCCCGACGTCGCGGAATATTCCGGCGGCCTCGGAGTGCCCAGCCACGAGAATCAGCACGCGGCGTGCGCCGCTTGCTCCCATCTCGAGCGCATGTACGCACTCCGCACCGGCGCGGTTGCTCTGGCCGGCGGGGCAGAACGCCACATAACGGGACGGCACCTGCGCGGCGGTGGCACATGTACCGCCTGCGAGCAGACCCAGGAGACAGATCGTCAACGGGTATTTCATGGTCGAACTCCAGCAAGCCTTTGCGGGCCGCAACCTACGCCGCAGGCCGAGGCCGCAGAAGTGCCGGAGGACACTCCGCGCACCCATGACTTCCGGCAGGGGGGCTGCCGCCTCGGCGCGCGTATAATCGATCAATGCCCGCCGTCAACCGGCCCTACATATTGGCGCGACTCGCCGCCTGGGTGACCTGGCTGTTGGTGGGCATTCCGGAGGTATTCACGTTCGCCGCGCACGGTGGCGGCGCCGCCGCCGACTGGCGTTGGCTGCTCGCGTATCTGGCGTTTGGCCCGACCCTCATTGCGCCCGCCGGCGTCACATCCAGTGTCTGGCCGCAGCTCCCGCGACTGGCGGTCGCGACCGCCGCGCCTCTGGTGATGGTGTATGTCGACCCGCATTCCTTCGCGTGCACTCTCTGGGTGATAGCGGCCTGGGAGCTGGCCACCGCCCTGCCGTTGCGGATCATGCTCCCATGGGTGCTGGCACTGTCGCTCGCCATGGGATTCCTGCTCGCCCGCGGCCTGACGTCGCGGTACGCGTTTCAGGAGATCGCGATATTTCTCGCTTTCCAGGTGTATGCGGTGATCACCGCGTATGTCGCCCGTTCCGAGGGAATACTGACTCGGCGGCTGGCGGCCGCGAACGTGGAGCTGAGCTCCACGCACGAGCTCCTAGCCCAAGGCGTGCGCGGCGACGAGCGCCTGCGGATCTCGCGCGAGCTGCACGACCTCATCGGCCATCACCTCGCAGCTCTGATCCTCAACCTCGAGGTGGCGCGGCACAAGGATACGGATTGGCGGCCGCATGTCGTCAATGCCCAGGACATCGCCCGGCGTCTGCTCGGCGACGTGCGTGAGGTCGTGAAGCTCCTGCGCGCGCCGAAATACAGTGACATGCGGTCGCTGCTGCAGCAGATGGTCGCGCAGATCCCGCAGATCCGCATCCACCTCAGCATGCCGGAGCAGATGCCGATGGACGATGCCCGCCTCGCGCAGGCGGTGTTACGCGTCGTGCAGGAGAGCATCACCAATGCCATCAAACACTCGGAATGCGACAATCTATGGCTGGAGATCCGCGCCCGAGACGGGCGGGTGGAGATCGTGGCGGAGGACGACGGCCGCGGTACGAGCGAGCTGCGCTGGGGAGCCGGCCTCACCGGCATACGTGAGCGGCTCGAGGAAATCGGCGGCTCGCTCAGTGTGATGGCGCCCGCCGGGCAGGGATTCCGGCTGCAGGCGCGTCTGCCTGTAGCGGTGCCCGCGCCGTGATACGTGTCTACATGGTCGAGGACCACGCGATAGTGCGCGAGGGCATCGGCAATCTGCTGGCGCTCTCGCAGGATATTGAAGTGATCGGTGCCGCCGCCTGTGCCGCGGAGGCGTTGGCGGCAGTCCCCGACGCGAGTCCGGACGTGTTGCTTCTCGACGTCAAGCTCCCGGACCTCGACGGGGTCGAGCTGATCCGGCGCCTGCAGGCACGAAATGCGCTGCCGCCGACGTTGATCCTGACCACGTTCGAGGATGACGATCTGCTTTTCGACGGGCTGAGGGCAGGCGCCCGCGGTTATCTGCTGAAGGACATCAGCCTCGAGCAGTTGCTCGAGGCGATTCGCGAGATCGCGCGCGGCGGCAGTTACGTCAAGCCGGCGATCACCGAGCGGCTGTTGCAGGCGGCGCGCAAGGGCGACGGCGTGCCGCGCGGTACGACATCGTCGCTGCTGCTGACGGAGCGGGAAACCGATGTGCTGCGGCTGCTTGCCAGCGGCTATAGCAACCGGGAGATCGCCCGCGCCC
>Ga0335075_10012480_pt1 | contig 12831 bp, 10 predicted proteins | sample Lox_Sample_24_FD_206723 | JGI IMG/M metagenome (GOLD analysis project Ga0335075, IMG submission 206723) | Soil microbial communities from Loxahatchee National Wildlife Refuge, Florida, United States - Lox_Sample_2.4 | ecosystem: Environmental > Terrestrial > Soil > Wetlands | place: USA... | reverse complement strand
GAAAGAATCACGCCGGTGTGCCCGCTCGCGCTCACGACCTCGGAGAGGATCGCGGCCAGGGCCACCGCCCCGCTTGGCTCGACGACGATCTTCAGCCGGGTGAAGCAGAACCGCATGGCCTCGACGATCGCTTCCTCGCTGACCGTCACGATGTCATCGAGCAGCCGCGAGTTCACCTCGAACGTAAGCTCGCCGGGCTGGCGCGCGCGCAGACCGTCGGCGATCGTGTCCGGCTCGGGGATGCTGACCCGGCGCCCGGCCAGCAGCGACTGGCTTGTATCGCTCGCCTTCGCGGGCTCGACGCCGATGACTGAGGCATTCGGCAGCACGCCCTTGACGGCGGTTGCCACACCAGCTGCGAGGCCGCCGCCGCCGACCGGCAGCAGCACCCGCTTCAGATCGGGCAGGTCCTCGGTGAGCTCGAGTCCTGCCGTCCCCTGGCCGGCCATGATGTCGTAGTCGTCGAACGGCCGGATCAGGGTCATCGACCTGGAGCCGGCAATCTGCGCGGCCACCTCCTCGCGGCTCTCCGTCGCCGGGTCGTAGCGGCGAAGCTCCGCGCCGTAGGCCTCGATCGCGCCGAGCTTGGCGGCCGACCCGCCTGCCGGGGCGACGACGACCGCATCGATGCCAAGGAGCCTGGCCGCCAGCGCGACAGCCGCGCCGTGGTTACCGGAGGAGTACGCGACCACGCCAGCTTCCCGTGCGGCGGGACTGAGCAGGCTCAGCCGGTTGTACGCGCCTCGGAACTTGAACGAGCCGCTGCGCTGGAGCGGCTCCGCCTTGAACATCACCCTCCCAGCGCACTTCCCGTCCAGGGCGCTGGAGTGGAGCAGCGGCGTGCGGTGCGCGACACCGTCCAGCCGCGCGGCCGCTGCCCTTACGCGGTCCAGGGTCAGCCCGTCGTCCGCCATTCATGCCTCCTGTTCCGCCCGTTCTCTCACCGTACCGGGCGCTATGCTGGCGCCTCGTTGCGAGGGAGCTGCCATGACTGAGCCTGCTGTCCGGCCGCCTGACGCGAGCGGCGCGACTCAGGCAATCGACGCCATCGCCCCGTACAGCCGCGCGCGCCTGCAGCTGCTGATCACCCGCGAGCGCGCCGAGTACCGGGCGCGGCACCCGCGCTCGGCAGCTGCCTACGCGGCGGCGGCCGCACCCGAGGCCGCGGGCGGCACGGGCGGGTACCTGCTGGCCGGCGTGCCGATGACCTGGATGCGGATGTGGTCAGGCGGCTTCCCGCTGTACCTGGCCACGGCCAGCGGCGCACGGCTCACTGACATCGACGGCAACGAGTTCCTCGACTTCTGCCTCGGCGACACCGGCGCAATGGCCGGCCATTCCCCCGCACCCGTGCGGGAAGCCGTCGCCCGCCGGTACGGCGAGCTGGGCGGCGCGACCACGATGCTGCCGACCGAGGACGCTGCCTGGGTAGCCGGAGAGCTGACCCGCCGGTTCGGCGTGGCGTACTGGAGCTTCACGCTGACCGCGACCGACGCCAACCGCTGGGCGATCCGGCTCGCCCGCCAGCTCACCCGGCGCCCCAAGATCCTGGTTTTCAGCTACTGCTACCACGGCAGCGTCGACGAGTCGTTCATCGTCGCCACACCGGACGGACCGCAGGCGCGCGAGGGGAACGTCGGGGCCCCGGTCGATCCGCGCGAAACCACCCGGGTCGTCGAGTTCAACGACGCCACGGCGCTGGAGCGCGAGCTCAGCCGCGGCGACGTCGCGGCCGTGCTGATGGAACCTGCCCTTACCAACATCGGCATCGTGCTGCCTGAACCTGGCTACCTCAACGCCGTGCGCGCTCTGACGCGGGAGCGTGGCACGCTCCTCATCAATGACGAAACGCACTCCTTCAGCGCCGGTCCCGGCGGCTGCACGCAGGCGTGGGGGCTGTCACCCGATGTCGTGACGATCGGCAAGTCGATCGCAGGCGGGATCCCGGCGGGCGCGTACGGCCTGTCCGCGGAATTGGCCGACCGCATCCTCGCTGACCCGGCGGCGGACATCGTCGACACCGGCGGCGTCGGCGGCACGCTGGCCGGGAACGCGCTCTCGGTGGCCGCAATGCGCGCGACGCTGGAGAACGTGCTGACCGACGCGGCCTTCGAGCGGATGATCGCGGTTGCCGACCAGTACACCGCGGGCGTCCGCGCCGTGCTCGCCAGCCGCGGCCTGCCGTGTAACATCACACAGCTCGGCGCGCGCGCGGAGTACCGGTTCTGCCCGGTGCCGCCGCGCAGTGGCGGTGAGTCAGCCGCCGCCGCCGATACCGAGCTGGACGAGTACCTGCACCTGTACCTGGTGAACCGGGGCATCCTGCTGACGCCGTTCCACAACATGGCACTGATGTGCCCGGACACGACGTTTGCTGATGCAGATGGGCACGTCAGGGTGTTCGCTGCCGCCGCCGCCGAGCTGGTCAGCTGAGCACACCCCTGGCCGCCGCGCGCTGACTGGTCAGGGGCCAGGCACCCAGCGACCGGCGGTTGAGCAGTGCCAGAAGCCCTGCGGTGCGACCCACAGGCTCGGAGCCGTGCAGCCGGCCGGCGAGCCCGGGTGGCCGGTCGCGTAGTCGGACGGCGGCTCGTACGACTGCACCAGCCAGCCGTGCCGACCGTGGTCGGTGACCTTGGTGAGGCCAGCGCCCTGATCCACGGTGCCGGGCGGGAAGACCGTCAGGCTGTCACCGAAGACCGCTGCTCCGCCGTACGCCGCGACCGAGAAGATCGGCGCGCTGTTGCGGTCAAAGACCTCTAGTTCCTGACTGTCGCGGCAGTGCTCGGTGATCTGGCAGATATAGACGAGCTTGGCGGCGCTGGCCTCGTGAGGGGCAGGCGTGGCACGGTCCTGCACTGCCCTGCCGGACGGCGGGTGAGCGACGGCCTGCTCGGAACGCATCGCGGCCACCTCGCTGCTGAGCGTGCCGACGTAGCCGGCGAGCACGACCACCGTGTACGCCGCCAGGGCCAGCACCGCGAGCAGCCCGGCGACCGCCAGCCGAAGCTCAGCGGGCCTGGCGGTCATCGGTGCTCCCCTCCCCACGGTGCTGGCCGGCTCTGGTGGCGATCAGTGACCGGGAAGCCCGCGTACAGCCGGGCCGGTCACTGTGCTGCAGGCGAGACGCTACCAAGCTACTCCAGTTTTTTCCACTGATTTTCATTGGAAAAAACTGGAGCAGCGCCGGTAGCCGGAGTGCGAAGTGCGGCGGGGAATGGCACGGTGGGCAGAACCGGCGCGGTGCAGCAGCGGCGCAGCGGTCGGGCAGGGATGGCGGGCGACGCTGCGCGGAAAGGCCGAGCCGCTGACGGCCCGCGCTTCTACCGTACGGTCACTTTGCGTTCAGCGAGCGCTGCCAGGACGGCCTGGTTGGCCTCCCAGCCATCAGGGAACTTGGCCGGCACGTTCAGGTGCACGGGCTCGGTCGACGGGTAGGCATCGAGCAGCTCAGGAATGCCCGCCCGGGCTACCACGATGCAGGCGTGCCGGTGGCGTGAGGCGAGCACGCACAGCCGCCCTGCCTCAAGGTGGAACGCGGTCGCGTCGCGCCGGCCAGACAGCGGATGCAGGACGATCACCACATCGAACTCGCGGCCCTGCAGCCGGTTCGCGGTGTCGACCGTCACGTCCGCGAGGCCGGGCACTGAGCAGCCAGGGCCAGCGGACGCCAGCCCGGCAAGCGCCGACCGGACGGCCCTGGCCTGGTCCCGGTGCGCGGTGCCGATCGCGATCCGGTCCGGGCTGACATCGATCCCGGCCGGGGCGAACTCCGAGTGCGCGACGCACCCGCGCTGCAGCAGCCGGGCGGCCAGCGCTGCGCAGGCGCCGACGGCGTCCGCGTCAGTACGCACCGTGTGCCGGGGCGGCAGTTCGTACAGCGCCCAGCCGGTCTCGGCGGCCAGTTCCAGCGCGTCGTCGAGCGGGCCGGCCCGGAAGGCGGCAGTGGCGAACGACAGCCGCCGCTCCCCCGGCCGGGTCCCGGCCACGAACGGCGAGAACGGATAGAACGCCTCGGCGACCACCGGCACCGCGTTCGACGGCAGCCGCCACGACACCGGCAGCCGCCGGACCGGGATGTCGTCGTTATGCCGCAGCAGCACCTCGACGGCGCTCTGCATCGGGTCCCAGGTGAGCCCGGTCCACCGGTCGATGTCGACGGTGGAGAACGGGTCGAGCTGCCCCGGGTCGCCGACGAACAGCGCCCGGTCGAACTGCCCGGCGATGCGCAGCAGCATGTCCGACCGCATCTGGTAGGCCTCGTCCACGATCGCCCAGGGGAACAGCCACGTCCGCGCTTTCACGGTCGCCCATTTGGCCGCCGTGCCGACGATGACCAGGCAGCCGCTCAGCGCTGCCGCGTCCGTCGCGACCATGACACCGGCGTGCCGGCCGACCCGGGCCGACACCACGTAGTCCTGGGCTGACAGCCTGCCGATGAGCAGCTGAGATCCTGCGGCCGACGCGGCTGCCAGCCGGTCCACCAGGTCGTCAGCCTGCTCGTTGGTCTGCGCGACCACCATGACGGGCTCCCCGGCGCAGGCGAGCGTGCGAGCGGCACGGACGACCAGGGAGGACTTGCCCGCGCCGGGCGGCGAGTCGACGACCACTGCACGGTGGCCGGCCGTCAGGTCGCCAATGACCTTCTCGGCTGCGCTGGCCGCGAGCTGCGCGGGACCTGCGCGGGCGGGTTCGGCCTGTGCTGCTTCGTGCTGGCCTGGCGTCACGACCACTCCTCCACGGCGTCCTCGTCGGCCGGGACATACGGCTGCGGCGGCCCGCCATGGGTCCACGGCGTCTCCTCCGCTGGCGGAAATTCCCACGGCCGCTGGTAGTCGGCGGTCAGTGACGAGTAGCACAGCCACTCGCCGACCTCGGGCACGCTGCCCGGTGCGGCAGTCAGCGACCGGCCCATCCCGCCGGACAGCTCCAGGACGATCCGCACCATCCCCGCTGGCTCGGCGCCGTCTTCGGGGCCGTTCTCCGCGCTCATGGCGTCGCCAGAGTCGGCCGAGATCGACACGACCCGAGCGCTCTGGCCCTGGCGCGTCACGGCGGTCATGACCGTGCCTACCTCGGCCCGTACCGGGTCGGTGGTCTCGACCATGATCAGCGGCCGCAGCTTCCGCCGCTTGCCGCTGTGGTCGAGGCGGTCCGGCTCGGCCTTCACCACCAGCCCGGCGAACGCCTCACCCGTCATGCGGTACTCCGCCATCGCGAGCGGGTCGTCGAACGCCCGCTCCGCCGCATAGCTCGCCTGCGCACGCTCCAGCCAGTCCAGCCGCCGTGCGGCAGCCACCGCACCGTCCCGCCGCGGCTGCGGCAGCCCGGTGTCGCGCAGGTAAGCGGCGTAACCGGTGAACGAGTCACGGTCACCCTCCCAGCGCCGGGCGACGCTCGCGCCCTCCGGCAGTGCTCGCAGCAGCTCGAGCGCCCGCCACACCAGCCGCCAGGTCGGGACCAGCTGCCCTGCCAGCGCACGCTCGAGGGCTGCCACAGCCCGCGAGGACGCTGCTGCGTCTCCGTCAGCCCGCGAGCACGCCTCAATCAGCGATTCAAGGACCTCGTTATCGAAGCCGGGGTCCGTCGCCGGCCCCGCAGGCGGCGATAGCACCGGATCCTCGGCAGCAGCCGCCGCCTCCTCCCCTGTCATGCCAGGCGGCGGGTCGATCCAGCCCATCAGCGCCGCGAGGTTCAGGTCCTCAAGCTCGCTCTGACCGCTCGCCCAGTGCCGCGATAGCGCCTCCGTGGCTGCAAGCAGCAGGCACGAGCCCGGATGCTCGGTACGTTCGGCTAGGTACGTCAGCCACCGGCCGAGAACTGGCACGGCCGGCCCGACGGCGAACTCGCCAGTTGTGCGGCGGAACCTGGTGGAGCGCCCGAGCAGCCGCACGAACCCGATCGCGGCCTGGTTCGGCACCACGACCTGCGGAGCATTAACGAAACGGGGCCGGGTCTCGTCCCGGCCGGCCGCAACCTCCTCGGCCACCGAGCAGAACCCCTCCATGTACGAGACCATGACGTCAGCAAGCTCGGCCACGAACGCGAACCGCTGGTCCCGGTTCCGCGGCTGGCTGACCACCAGCAGCCGGGGCGAGTCAGGGTCGTCGCCGACCATGGTCGCCAGGGGTGCGCTGGCCTCGCCCGCCAGAGCGAGTGGCACGAAGACGAGCGGCCGCTCGGCCAGGTGCACGTGCCGCACAAGTGCAACACGCTGCGCGGTGCCAGCGGACCAGGCCTGCGCCCTTGCGAGCGCCGTCAGCGTGCTCACGCTGTTGTCTCCAGGGACTGGGGCGCCGCGAGCGACTCATGCGATCCCCGGAAGTCAGGCGCCGGGAACTGCGCTGCCTGCAGGCATTCCAGCCGCAGCCGCTCGGCCGTTCGCAGCAGTGCGGCCGCGTCCTCCTCGCCGCCGCCCGCCGTCAGCTCGCCGGCGGCCAGCTGCAGTGCGGTTTCGACGTAGTCGACGCCGCCGAGGTCCTCGCGCACCGCCCGCCCCAGCGCGGCCGTCTCGGCGCGCGCCCCGTCCCGGCAGTAGCGGCACATCTCGCAGCTCGCCAGGCACTCCGGCATGTACCTGGGCGGGAGCACGTGCAGAGCGCCGGCTAGCTCAGCCGCCGGGCGGCGCGCCACTCCCGCCGCATCCGGCTCGAGGTCCAGGCAGATGTCCGGCGGCAGCGCCTCGACCAGCTCGGCAATGAACGCCAGCCGCGATAGCTGGCGCCGCAGTACCGTGAGCTGCTTGCGCACGTCGAGCACGGCCGCCGTCGGCCGGTTCGCGAAGTTCTCCGGGCAGACCAGGAACACCTCGTCCGCCACCAGGTCAGCGGCGTGTCCTGAATCGGCGAGCAGCTGCCGGAGTGCCAGCACGTAGACAGCGGACTGGATCGCCGCAGCGGCGACCTTATCCGGGTCAGCCTGCCCGTCGATCGCGGCAAATGACTTGATCTCCACGACGTGGAACTTGCCGCGCAGCCGGAACGCGATGAGGTCGGGCTCAAGGTAAGCAAGGCGGCCACCCACCTCCAGGCACAGCAGCGGATGGTCGAACAGCGTGCCCGCGTCGTCCCCGGAGTCCGCGGCCCGGGTCAGCAGCTGGCGAGTGCGGGCATGCCGCATCGGCAGGCCGGGATTCCCGGCGACCTCCTCCAGGTCGTCGTAGGAGACCTCGGGGATCGGCAGGCCGAGCTGCTCGCGCAGCAGGCGGAGCAGCTCGGCGCAGCCGTTCGCCTTGACCTGCTGCTCGAACGCGTTACCGCGAGTGATCGCGAACCGTGACTGACCGAACGGCGCAGGGAGGCCGAGGGCTGCGGCCAGCTTCGCCTTGTCGACGCCAGCCGCGTCCAAGATCGCCCGCCGTACGCAGGCCGGGTTGCTGGTCAGCGCTGCGATCGTGCGGGCGTTATGCGGGCGCGGAGGTACCGGCCCGCGGATCTGGTCGAGGCGAGCCTCGGTGTTTGTCACTGGCCTCTCACTAGCTCAGGGTCCTTACTCGTTACCGGCTGGCGGCGGTCTGGCCGGCTGCGCCCAGCCGGCTGCCGAAGAGCTGGGCAGCCTCGTCCAGCTGCGCCTGCGCGCGCGCTGCGGCAGCCTGCCGGTGCGCCAGGTCCTGATCCCGGTGCACCGCCAGCTCCGCCCGCGCCGCCTGTTCCACCAGACCAGGCTGCGCGCGGCGGCCGCCCGCGTGGGCGCCGGGGATGTTGACGGCGAACCGCCATAGCAGCCTGGTGGCGTCCGGGGTCGGAGCCGGCAGCCGCCGGACGCCGTCGGCCACTGCAATCGCAGCCGTCAGATAATCGACGCGCGGGCTCAGCGGTCCGATGACACGCTGCGCGAGCGGCCAGGTCGAGACGGCGAGCAGGCCGCGCGCCGGAGCCAGCAGGTCGGCGGTGAGCGCCGCGCAGAGGTAATAGGCCCGCGCGTGCGGCGCCGTCCTGAACGAGCGCTCCTCGTCCCTCCGGATGCTGGTCAGCCTGGCGGCAACCAGCGGGCCGGAGAAGAACGCGTCATGTACCGCCACGATCAGTTTCGGCGCGCCGGGGACGCCGATCAGCGTGAGAGCCTGGTGAACCTGCTCCCGGATCGGCAGCAGCGAGCGGGTCCCGCTTGCCCGCGGCCGGCTGTCGCCGGGATCGTCTGACAGCCCGGCGACTGGCAGCCCTGCGTCCGCCAGCCCCGCGTCCGCAGGCCCGGCGTGCCGCAACCCGGCGTCGGCCTCGGCGTCCGGCGGCCCGCCGTCCACTTGCCGACCATCTGGCGGCGAGGCGGCGCTCGTCGGCCAGGCGGCCCGCGGCGCAGTCCGCGGCTGCGCCGACTGGAACTCGAGTTCGGCAACGGCGTCGTCCCAGGCACTCTCGGCCGCGCGCAGCTCGCCGCGCAGCTCGCGTGCTCGCGCCCGGTCGCCGGCCGCGGCTGCGCGGCGCACAGCGCCGCGCAGCTCGTCGATGCGCCGCTCGAGTTCCTCCACTGGGGTGCTCACGCCCGGCAGCGTAGCGGTTCCAGCGTTTTCCAGCAAGGTCCGCTGTCGTTACGACTCTTCACCGCTGCGGTAGGCGCGAACCAGGATGAAGCAGACGCGGAAGGCCACCTAACCGGTGAAGACTTACCACTCTTCATTCGTTAGGGGGCATCCGCCGCCCGGTTCGCCGGTTTCGTGCCCACCTACCCAATGAAGAGTGGGATGCGGACGCCCGGGACGGCGGCAGCCGGGCGAACGAGAGTCCGCCCGGCGGCCACGTTCCGGTCAGAAAGAGGAGTCAGACGTTGCCGATGATCGGCCCGACGGCCGCGCATGATGGCTGGAAGTCGGGAGTATCCGGGCCGAGCGCGTTGATCATGTCCTGCAAGGCGTTGGAGTCGTACGAGATGGACAGATGATCGCTGGCATCCTGCGGGCACTGGTTCTGGAGCGTGATGTTCTGGACGTTCGGCCCGGCCGGCAGGAAAGCGTTCGTGTACGGCGTCACGACCTCGTCGTCGGCCGTCTCGATGACGACATACTGGACGCCCGGCACGGTCGGCGTCTGATTGAGGCTGGTCAGGAACGACGAGCCCTGCTCCTGCTGCACGCAGGCCTCGCAGAGCGGTGACAGCAGCGCGGTCGCGAGCCCTTCGAGACCGAGGTCGGTGATCAGCGTGGTGACGCCGTCGAGCGTCGTTCCGTAGTTGGACGGAGCGAATCCGACAAGCATGTTGACCTTCGCTGCGCCGCCGAGATTGTCGATGTAGTAGCGCGGCATCATGCCGCCCTGGGACCAGCCGACGATGTCGGCTTTGCTGGCGCCGGTCTCGGCGAGGACCTTGTTCACCTCGTCTGACAGCTGCGCGGCGGAGGCGACCATGTTGCCGGTGGCGTTGATGCTAGTGAACGGGATCGTCTGACCGTAGTTGAAGGCGTACACGCAGTAGCCGCTGTCGACCAGATCCGGCGAGATGGCGCCGAAGCTGTTGTACATGCTGGAGAACGTGCCCTCGGTCAGGATCACCGGATACGGATGGGCGGCCGAGGGCGTGCAGGGGACGTTCGCACCGGGTGGCGGCGCGCTGTAGTTCCAGACCAGGACGGAGCCGAGGAAGGCCTGCGCTTCTCCCTCTAACGGGAGCGTCGCGGCGCCGGCCGGAGCTGAGGTAGCCGCCACCGCCAGCACTATGGCGATAGCAGTGGTCAGGGCAGTCAGGAAGAGCATGCGGACACGGCGGAGTCTCATGGTGCCTCTCACATTCACGACTGAGTCCGGCAGCTGACAGTGCTGGCCGGGCAGGAGTGACTCAGTGCCGCACCGTTGCGGCCTCGCGGAATGCGCGGGTAACCGCCGTGCTCGCGTGGGCTGTTACGGGCGGTTACGACCTCGAGGTTACTGCCGAGTATGAAAGCGCCCGCGGGGCGCGTCAATGCCTCAATCTGGCGCCAGGCGCGCGGGCCTCCCCGGCGAAATCCGGTTGTCTGCCGCGCCGCACGAGCGGCAGCATGCGCGGTGTGATGGTCGAACTGCAAGTGCCGGCCGCTCAGGGTCGCGCGGCGCTGCTGCTACGTCCGTGGCTAGCTGCGGACATGCCCGCACTGATCGCGGAGATGGGCCGCGAGTACCCGGCTCGCGGGCTGTGGAGTCACCCGGAGCACGACTGGCCGGACCAGCCTGGCTGGACCGGGCCGAGGAATGAGCAGCAGGCCGACCACTGGCTGGCCGGCCAGGACCGGGGCTGGCGCGACGGTGACTGGCTGACCTTTGCCGTGCTCGAGGCAGCGGGTACCGGTGGCGCGGCGCAGGCGGAGTCGACCGGGTACCGGCTGGCGGGGCACGTTGCGCTGAAGAACCGGGAGGCTGGCGGCAGCGTCGGCGAGAAGGAGACGGCTGAGATCGGCTTCTGGACCGCTGTCGGATCCCGTGGTCGCGGCGTCGCCCCGGCGGCGGTACGGGCTGTGACGGCGTGGGCCTTCGACACCCTCGGCGGCGCCGGGATGCGCGAGATCATGCTGGTCCATGATCTCGACAACCCGGCCTCATGCCGGGTCGCGGAGAAAGCCGGGTACCCGTTCAGGGAGATCAGCCCGGCCAGGCCGCCGTTCTGGTTCACCGACGGGCACATTCATCTGCGAACGGCCGGCTGAGCCACAGGCGACGGGATGACACGGTCAGCGCATCCTGGGACAATCGCGACTATGGACCTCGGACTCCTGCTCCTGCGGATCGCACTCGCCGCGATTCTGCTGATGCACTCCACTCAGAAGTCGCTCGGCTGGTTCTCCGGCCTGGGCCTCGACAAGCAGGGAGCGGTCTTCCACAACCTGGGCCACCGGCCCGGCCGCCAGATGGTCATGCTCGCCGCGGCCAGCGAGGCGTTCGGGGCGTTCCTCGTCGTGCTCGGCCTGGCGACGCCGCTGGGCGCGGCCGTTCTCGCCGGAACGATGATCGTCGCGGGCATGACGCTGACGCTGGCGAAGGGAACGGTGTGGAACGTCGCAGGCGGCGGGGAGTACCCGCTGGTGCTGGCCACTGTCGCGGTGGTGCTGGGCTTCACCGGGCCCGGCGCGTGGTCGGTGGACGCGGCGATTCAGGCGCCGTGGATCACGCACTCCAGCGCGACCGCTGCCATCACCGGCGTGGTCGTCCTGGCGGTCGCGGTGATCGCTGCCGCCCCGCCGCTCCTGCGGGTCCGCGCGAACCTCGCCGCGAGCGCTGCCGCGGACGCGCCGCCCACATCTGCGTCAGCCTGATCTGGGCAGCCGGACCCTCCGTCACCGCCCGCCGCCACCAGCGCAACGTCCGCACCGCGGCGGGGGCCTCCCGCTTGCGATCACAGGACGGCTGACGCGGGTACCATCCGTAGGTGAACAGCGATCCTTCGGGTTCAGGCGGGAACGCCGGAACCTCGGGGCCTCCCGCCGCCGTCAGCGCGTGGCAGCTTCTGCGGATCAGGACAGTGTGGCTCTCCCCGCTGATTGCGGGCTCGGTCCTCGTCATCCTGATCACGACGTTCTACATCGGATCCTTCGTCAACCCCCTCGGGCACCTCCATGGCCTGCCCGTCGCGGTCGTCAACTCCGACCGCGGCGCCGCGGCTGGTGGCAGGACAGTGGATGTCGGCGCGCAGGTGCAGTCCGGTCTGTCCCGCACTCCCGCGGTCGCTGACCGGCTCGGGCTGACGGATACCACGCTCAAGGCCGCTGAGCAGTCGATGCAGCGCGACGGCTATTACGCGACGGTCGTGATCCCGCCCAACTTCAGCACGTCACTGCTCGGGCTGTACGGCGTGAAGGCCACCGGGCCCGCTGCCGGCCGGCCCGAGATCACCATCCTGACCAACCAGCGGGCTGGCACCCAGGGAGTAGCCCTGGCGACCGCCGTACTGGACCCAGCGCTCGCAGCGGCATCCCGCCACATCGGGCGGGAGCTCAGCGCCGCCGTGCCGACCGCTGCGTCCAGTCCGGTGACGAGGACATTCGGGGCCGACCCTGTCACCGTCACGACGATCGAATACCGGCCGCTTCCCAGCCACACCGCGCTCGGGCTGACTGCGTTCTATATTGCGCTGCTGACTCTCATGTGCGGCTTTCTCGGCGGAACCATCGTCAGCACCTCGATGGACGCCGCGCTTGGGTATGCCACCACCGAGATCGGAACCAGATGGCGGCAACGGCGTCCGGCCCCCATCAGCAGATGGCAGACGCTGCTGCTCAAGTGGATGATCGCTGTCGTCCTGACGGCGCTGACGACGGCACTCATGCTGATCGTGGCGGTCGGCATCATGGGCATGGACGCACCGCACGTCGTGCTGCTGTGGCTGATTGCCTGGCTCTGCGCGGCGAGCGTCGCTGCGGGGACTCTCGTGCTGCTCGCCGTACTCGGCATCTCGATCGGCCAGCTCCTGGCGATCGTCCTGTTCGTGTACGCGGGACTGGCCTCCGCGGGCGGGACCGTACCGCTGCAAGCACTGCCCACCTTCTTCCGCTGGCTAGCTCAGATCGAACCCCTGCGCCAGGTCCTCGCCGGGACCAGGTCGATCCTCTACTTCAACGCCCGCGCCGACGCCGGGCTCACCCGCGCAGTTACCCTCGCCTCCGCGGGCCTGGTGTTCTGGCTGATAGTGGGCGTGACCGTGACCAAGTGGTACGACCGCAGGGGACTGCAGCGGATGAACCCCGACCTGCTCGCCTACGTGCACGTCGCAGCCGACAGCTATCCATCCGGTGGCAGCGGACCGGAGCAGCACGACCCTGGCAGCGCCGACGGGTCCGGCGACACCGCCGAGACCGCCGACGCCGCAGCCGAGCCTGACGAGCCTGACGAGCCTGACGAGCCCGCCGCCGGCGGATAAGCCCGCTGACGCGAC
>Ga0335075_10012479_pt1 | contig 12831 bp, 15 predicted proteins | sample Lox_Sample_24_FD_206723 | JGI IMG/M metagenome (GOLD analysis project Ga0335075, IMG submission 206723) | Soil microbial communities from Loxahatchee National Wildlife Refuge, Florida, United States - Lox_Sample_2.4 | ecosystem: Environmental > Terrestrial > Soil > Wetlands | place: USA... | reverse complement strand
CAACGAAACGGGCAGCGCCATCACCACCGGGCAACGCGCCGCCATGCGCGCCGCCATGAGCCACGCGGGCAAGGTCAGCCGCCGGGTCCTCGGCGCCATGTACGAGCTGGGCGGCTCGTCGTCGCTGTATACCGGTAACCCGCTGGAACGGCTATTCCGCGATGGCATGACGGCGGCCCAGCACGTCGGCAACTCCGCTTCCGCCTTCGTCGGGGTCGGCCGGATCCGTTTGGGACTCGATCCCGACATGCCCTGGATCACCCCGGCTTCTTTAGCGGCCCTAGTTTGCCGGATGAGATCGCGGAGGAGAGATCGTGGAATCGAGCAAGCAGCAGGAACTGCCAGCCGCAGCGGACGAGCAGGCCGTCCGCGCTGTGCTTCAAGAATTTCTCGATGCCATAGCCGCCGGGGACAAGACGGCTATGTGCGCGCTGCTGGTCCCCGACGGGTGGGCGGTCCATTCTCGTGATGGACGCGTTTTTCACCGGCGGTTGTGGGACCTTGCGGAACGGCTGCCGGGCGGGAATGTACGCATTGAGGAACGCATCCATGATCCCCTGGTTCGTGTCGATGATGACATCGCGGTGATCTGGTGCCCGTACGAGGTGTACCGCGACGGCGAACCGCACCACTGGGGCACCAACATCGCCAGTTTCATGAAAACTGACGGACGCTGGCGCATCTGCGGGATTACGGACAACGGCCGAAGCGGCCGACGGCCGGGATGACCCTGATAGCGATCAAGGTGCGCACGAGGTACAGGCTGGTGTGCATGACGGTCTCCCTTTCAGTTCGGACACCCTGTTCACCGTGTCGCCCGCCAGGACCATGGAGTTGTCCCGAGGAGACGACGACAGCGAGCAGGCATCCTGAAATGCCAGGCCAGCAGCGAGACATTAGCAGGACGGTCGGCATCCCGCTCCTGCGGATCGGTCTGGATACCGCTCCTGCCCTCGCCGTCCGCGCCCGTCCGTGCGCCGCACCGGCGTCGAGTCCGGCACGTACGGACGCATAGCGGACGGCGGCGGCCCGGAATCGCCTCGAAGCGCGTATGGGCTGGTCAGCGGCGGCCACCTCGGGTGGAGGGAGAGGGCTATAAAACCGTCGGCTCAGCCTACGTTGGTTCGAACCCATCACCTGCCACACGCTGCGAAAACGCCCCGCTAGCTGCAATATCTCGTGCTAGCGGGACGTTTGGCCTGCTAGGACGCGTTCGATGCTGCGGTCGCCGTGATCCTCCGTCATTGGGTCCTGCGGCACGGACAGGAGCATCCGCCGGTACCTGGACTCGGCGCGCCGGTGCTTGCCGATCAGCCGGATGGCGATCCCGTACAGCCACAACCTCGCGTCGCTGCGCGCCGCGTCGTAGGTATGGCGCCGCTTGAAGGCGGCCAGGAACGTCTCGGCCATGATGTCCCTCGGCCAGCATCACGCCCGGCGGCGGGCCGGCGCGAAGCAGCCGGAACCCCTCGGGCTCGATGACGGGCCGCATGCCCCCGGACGTGAGCACCGCCACCTCGTTGCCCGTGTCGCAAAGGGCACGGGCAAGAGGCAGTAGCGGCAGCACATGACCATGCTGCGGGGTAGCCGACGTGATGATCTTCATGCCGGCCGCATTAACCGCGCGCCCCCGCGGGCGCCGTCCGGCGGAGTCCCGCGTCCGTCGCCGCGTCCAGCAGCCGGGCGGCCTTGTCGAGCAGCTCGCCGGTGCTGGCGGTGCTGCCTTCCAAGCCGATGATCAGCTCGTGGGCGCCTGCTTCGGCGATCGCCGCGAAGTCCTCCATGAGCTGCTCGGGCGAGCCCTGGAACAGCTCCCGGTCCGAGCCTAGGGGCTTGTCCGTGACGACGGTGTACGGCGCAGCGGGCACCAGGCGTAGCGCGCCCGGGTCCCGGCCGGCGCTTTCCGCGTGCTCGAGGAGTTGCTGCCAGGTGGCGACGATAGCCTTCCCCGGCGTGTTAACCGGCATCCAGCCGTCGCCCTTCTCCGCGATGCGCGCCAGCGCCCGCTTCGACAGCCCGCCGCCGATCAGGATCGGGAGGTCCGCGACCGGCTTCGGGCTGACGAGCGCGTTGTCCACGACGATCTGGGAGTCGCGGTAGGTGACCGGATTCGGGCCGAGCAGCGCCCGGAGGGCGTCGATCACCTCGTCGAAACCGCTACCTCGGCTGGCGAAGTCCACGCCCGCCGCCGCGTACTCGTCGGTGGACCAGCCGCCGCCAAGCCCGACCGTCACCCGGCCGCTAGTAGCCTGGTCCAGCGTCGCCAGCGTCCGCGCCAGGTGCAGCTTGTTGTGCAGCGGGGCGATCAGCACGCTGGTGCCCAGCCGTACGGTCTCCGTCACCGCGCCCGACAGGGTCAGCACGGTCAGCGGATCAGCGCAGTACTCGTAGAACGGGAGCCACGCAAGCCCGTCGACCCCGTACATGCCGTGGGACGGGTTGACCGGGAACAGCACCCGCTCGTAGGCCCAGAGGCTGTTGAATCCCGCCTCCTCAGCCTGCGTGGCTACCGTGATCACGTCGCGCCGCACGTCGCTGCGCGCACTCTGCGGAAGGCAAAGCCCGAAGTCCATCGCATTTCCTCTCGCCGGTACTTACCTGCTGTTGTAATGGCCGGGGATCGGCAACCGATCGACGCCGGATATACACGCGCTTCAACGGCCAGCGGCTGCGGCAATACCGACGTAGGGGGTGCCGATGCCGACCTCGGTGCTGCGCGGCGGGGCGGGGGTCCCGTGCACGCGCTCGCAATGGGCCGCGTACGCCTGGGGCGCCAGGTCGGCGAGGATGGCGCGCATCTCCAGCGGCACAACGTCCGGGCCGCCTTCATACATCAGCATTCCCACGAGCACCGGGCCCACTTCGGGCGGGATGGCGGCGGCCCCGTCCGCGACCATCTTGTCCCACTCCGAGGCGAAGACGTGCCGCCGGGCAAGCGGCAGGATGAGCTTTTCCTCCAGGCCCATGTGCTCGTAGAGGGCGATGGCCAGCCGTTCCAGCGCCAGGGCGAGCGCCTCGCCGTCCGCGCTGGCCGCACCGCCAGTCCAGTTGCCCAGCAGCACGTCGACCTCGCCGAGAATGTTCTCGATGTCCTGGTGGTGGCCTTCCACCAGATGGACGACCGGGTCGATCTCCCTGGGCGCGCGGGTAAGCAGCAGCGGCCACAGGACCGCGTCCTCGCCGGAGTGGTGCTCGTGCAGCACCAGGCTGACCAGCCTGATATGGCCGGCCACGACCTCTGCGCGCTCCTCGTCCTTGGCTGCCACGGACCGGACCAGGGCCGGCAGCAGCGCGAACTCGCGCCGGAACATGGCGTGTACCTTGTACATGTGGCGCGTATCGGCGTACGGGCCTGCGGTGTCTGACATGTGCTTCTCCTCTTGATCACGGCGGACGCTGATTGCCCGCCTGTTTGTCTTCTTGCTGGTCAAGGTGAACGTGACGAGGCCGGCGGCGAGGACCAGGGCGGCCGCCACGAGCATGGCGAGGTCGAGCCCGCTCGCGAAGGCGGCGTAGGCGGCCACGGTGACGGCGCGCGCGCCGGCGGCCGACAGGTTCCCGGCGGCAGGCACCACTCCCTGCGCGATGGCGGCGGCGTGGCCTTCCACCTGGCGGGCCAGGGCCGGCGGCACGCCGGCGCTGGCCAGCTTCGCCGGCAGCACCGACGAGACGCGATCGATCATGACCGTGCCGAGAACCGACAGTCCGAGCAGCCCCCCGATTTGCGCCGCCGTGGAGTACATGCCCCCGGCGACGCCTGCGTTCTCGGGCAGGGCGCCGCCGACGACGGCGTGGGAGGCGCCTGTCTGGATGGGCCCCACGCCGAGCCCTACCAGTACCAGGAACGGCCAGGGGTGGTTGTAGCGAGACGCCGGGCCGAGCGTGAAAAGCCCGGCCAGTCCCCCGCTGATCAAGAGCGAGCCGGCGAAGAGCAGAATCCTGGGTCCGATCCTGGCCACGGCCTTGCCCGCGATGACCGCATTGATGCCCATCACGCCGGTGAGCGCGAGCAGCCGCACCCCGGCCTGTATCGCCGGGTAACCCTGGACGCGCTGCATTACAGGGTCACGAAGAAGAGCACGCCGAAGACCCCGAGCATGCCCGGGACCATCATCGCCAGCCCGGTGTCGAGCTGAGCGGACTTGAACAGCCGCAGCGGGATGTGCGGCGCGCGAACGCGGTCTTGCCGTTCCCAGATGATGAACCCGGACACCGCGATGGCCGCCCCCGCGAGCCATCCCGGCGTCCCGGCGCGCGCCCACCCGTGCTGCTCTGCCTGCATCAGCCCCCACACCAGGCAGAAGAGCGCCGCCGACAGCAGCCCGATGCCGCCCGGGTCTAGCTGCCGGTTCTCCGGTTCGTCCCTGGATTCGCGGATCACGACCGAGCTGAGCACCAGCGACACCGCCCCGATCGGCAGGTTGACGAAGAAGATCCACCGCCAGTTCTGCTCGTCGACCAGTACTCCGCCGAGAATCGGCCCGGACGCCGTGCCAGTCGAGAAGGTAAGCGCCCAGGTGCCGACCGCGGAGGCCAGCCGGTCCAGCGGGAACGTCGCCCGCAACATGGCCAGCGTCTGCGGCATCATCAGCGCCCCGAACGTGCCCTGCGCCGCGCGGAAGCCGACCAGTGCTCCGAGGGCCGGCGACAGGCCGCACGCCAGGGACGACAAGGCGAACCCGGCGGTGCCTGCGAGGAAGACCCGCTTGCGCCCGAAGTGGTCGCCCAGCTTGCCACCGGTGATCAGGCCCACCGCCAGCGCCAGCAGGTACGCGTCGGTCACCCACTGCAGGCTCGGCAGGCTGGCGCGGAAATGCGCGCCCACGGCCGGGTTCGCGATCGACACGATGGTGCTGTCCAGCGCCACCATCAGCAGCCCGAATGAGACCGACAGCAGGGTGAGGCCGGGATGGCCGCGCAACGCGAGTGAAGCTGAGCCTCGCCTGGACATGGGGCCTCTTCCGATCGAATATCAATCGATTGATTGAACTCTACCTGGCGCCGCCGAGATTAGTAAATCAATCGATTGATAAAATATTGACGCGCAGGTAGGCTCGCGCCATGCCAGGAAAGACCGACGCCAGGAAAGAGCTCGGGAACCACACGCGGCAGCGGCTGCTGCGGGCCGCCCGCAGGTTGCTGGCCGAGCACGGCATGGGCGGGGTCCGGCTCCGCGACGTCGCCGAGGCGGCCGAGGTGAACATCGCGGCAGTCAGCTACCATTTCGGCAGCCTGGCTAGCCTGGTGAACACCGCGGTCCGCGAGGCAGCAGAAGCCGCCCTCAGCGAGCAGGCCAAGCGGCTGGCAAGCCTCCCGCCTGACGCCCCGCTCGAAGACATCGTCGCCGCCTGGATCAGGCCGACGGTCCATAGCCTGCAAGAGGATCGCGAGGCGGGCGCACTGCTGCGCATCGCCTCACGGGCGATAACCGAAGCGCCAGCGGATATGCGCGAGTGGGCACAAGACATCATGGAACGCGCCCACGGGCAGCTCATCGCCGGGCTCCGGCCAGCCCTGCCTGGCCTCGAGGACCGAGAGCTGGCCTTCCGCGTGTTCTGCGCCGGCGGCATCGTCAACAGGTTCCACACGGCCGCCAGCCTCCCCGAGTCGGCCGCCGCGGCCTCGCCTGACCTGGAATGGCTGCTCATCGCCGCTATCACGGACATGCTCGCCGACCCCCAGGGCGCCGACCCCCAGGGGTCGCCTCGCGCGGCGTGCTAGGCACTGCGCAGACGTCGGGCGCCCGCCGCGCTGGCCCCGTCGAGTAGCGCGTGCAGGGCCTCGACTTGCGGCGCCGCGATGAGATGCCGCATCGCCGCGCGGAGAACGGCACCGGTAAGCGCATCGTGCTCGAGATCTCGGCCCGCGAGGCGATCGGCCAGCATCGATGTCGACGACCCGTCCGGGAGCGCGCGAAGCCAGGCGACGGTCCGCTCGGGCTGATCCTCAGGGATGGCCGCATTGTCGGCCCGGCCAACCTCCGCCACCTCGCGGAGCAGTCCCGTCGCATAGCGGGCCACGGCGGGGCCGCGAAAAACCTCCATGCCCCGCCCGGTGAGGGCGGTGACCGGGCTGCTGGCGATGTTGACCAGCAGCTTGAGCCAGGCGGCGGTGTGGAAGTCTGCCGCCGTCTCTACCCGCAGCCCGGCGACTCGCAGCAGCGTGGCCACGCAAGGGCAGGAGGGTCCGCCGGTACGGCGAGGTCACGGCCGGCGGGCCAGCGGACGATGGCCCGGCCGGGCTCGGGGCGGTCAACGGGCACGTAGACGGCCGCGGGCACGACGCCCGAGTCGCCGACGTACGGCGCGACCCGCTCCAAGTGCTCAATCCCGTTCTGGGCGACCAGCACGGTTGTCTCCGGACCCGCGATCGTGCGCAGCCAGTGCCCGACCTCGCCGGTGTGCTGGGCCTTCACCGCGAGCACGACAAGCCGGTGGCCGACGATGTGGGCCGGGCAGGTAGCGTGCCGCACTCGCGCTACCTCAGTGATATCGCCGGCGGTCACCCTCATGGCCTCAATGGGCGTCCCGCCGCAAACCGTCACTGAACATCCGATACGCGCAAAGGCCATGCCAAGCATAAGGCCTATCGCGCCCGCTCCGACAATGGCAACTTTCTCACCCATGGCATTCAGGGTGGATCGCGCGACTCAACGAGCCGTCAACACCCGGATGGCAGCGTTCCGCTCGTTGAGCGCTTGTCAATCGACGCGGTGAAAGCTTGGGGTACCTCGCCCGCCACCGCTCCCGCGGGCGGGGGCCATATATGCCTGATCAGGGAACGACGATAACCGGGCAGGAGGCGCGCCTGACGAGCCCGGCCGGCACGGAGCCTGGGACATAACGCCAGGAGCGCGATGGCGCCCCGATTACGATCGCGTCCGCCCGGTGCGCGGTAATCACCCATTGAAGCTCCCTGACCGGACTGCCGCGCCGCGCGCAGACGTGCACGTCCACCCCGCTATGGTCGGCCACCTCGGCAAGCTCCGAGCGCAGCCACCGCTCGGATAGCCCGGCGTCAAACAGTGCCGCCGACCCGGCGGCCTGCGGCCCGGCATAAACGGGGACGTGGACAACGTGCACCACGAGAAGCTGACGTCCCCACATCCGGGCCAGGCCCAGCGCGTAAGCCAGGGCATTGCGTGATGACGCCGAGCCATCATAACTGGCAATAATCGGATGCGTCAGCACGTGCGACACGAAGCTCTCCGGATTCCTCGCTTACTGCTGCTGAGGAAAGCAAACGGTGATCAATGCCGACTCAACGCCAGATTGACCCCGGCGGCCTGCCCCCGTTGACCTTGCATCGACTTGATGTCGATGTGGCCGCGCTTGCCTGTAGGCATGAGCACGAAACTCCGCGTCCTAGTCGCCGGGGCCAGCATCGCCGGGCTTACGGCCGCAAAGGCATTTCACGACCTTGGCTGGCAGGTAGACCTGGTTGAGCGGCGGGAGACGCCCGACGCGATTCCCACCGGACTATTCATCCCGGCCAATGGCATGCGCGCGTTCGCGGCCCTCGGCGTGGCCGGCGCACTGCGATCGCGCGGACGGGAGATAGCGCGGCTCAGCATGCGCGCGACGGGCAACGACACCTCCCACGCCCTGCTGGCGGACGTCTGGCCGGGGGTGGGACCGTCCGTCGCGATCGAGCGCGAATCGGCCGTCCGGGCACTGCTGGCGTCCTGCCCGGTCCCCGTCCAGTGGGGAAACGGTGCGCAGGGACTGCACCAGCGCGGAAACCAGGTGTCGGTCACGCTGAGCGACGGCACCAGTCCCGACTATGACCTAGTGGTGGGCGCCGACGGGGTGAACTCAACGGTTCGCCTTTGGACGTGGCCGGGCAGCGGGGCCGAGTACCCGGGGGACTGCTGGTGGCGCGGCGTCGTGACATGCCCGGCCGACCTTGAGGACTGGTACGCGTACCGCTGCCGGAAGGGAATCTTCCTGGCGATGCCTATTGGCGAGGGTCTCGCCTACTGGGCAGCGGGGACCTTCCCGGCGAAGCCATTCGATGATCCCGTCGCCGGGCGTGCCGCACGAGTCAGGGAGCGGTTCAGCGACGCGGACGGACCGCACGCCGAGATCCTGGCCCAGGTCAAGGATGACTCCCGCGTCCACTTCAGCCCGGCCCGCCAGATCCTGGTAGGCCACCCCGTCCGGGGGCGCGTCGTCCTGGTAGGCGACGCGGCCCACGCGACCGGGCCGAGCATGGCCCAGGGCGCCTCCATGGCGGCCGAGGACGTGCAGGTCCTCACCCGCGAACTGGCCGGGGAAGCAAGCATCGACACGGCACTGAGCCGGTACGCGATCCGGCGGGCACCCCGGACCAGCCACGTGCACGAGGCAACAGCAATGCGCAACCGCCTCTCCGCCCAGCCAGCGGACCCCGCGACCGTGATCCAGCAATGGCCGAAGCTAAGCGTCCTATCCTTCGCCGCGCTTGTCCCGGCACCCTGAGGAGTACTTCGATGCGCCTTATGTCCATCCGGCAAGCGATAACGGAAATGGTAATACTCGTGATCGTCGTCGCCGCCACGGCGGCCATCGCCGTTCCGGCCGCAATGGCTGGCCGGGCACATCCAGCCCGTCCGCCTGCCTTGGTCCACGTGGCCACGAACAGTAATCAGCGACTGGTGAACGTCCGGCCCAGGAGAGAATCGGCGATGCGCTCCATGCTTGATGTGAAGCGGGCCAGGTCCACGTCACCGAGGTGATCGAGGAAATGCCGCCGGACGCTGGCGAGATGCGCCAGGCGCGCCTTTTCGAGGCAGGCCTGGCCCGCCTCGGTGAGTACCGCGACAATGACCCGCGCGTCTCCCGGGCTGTCCACCCGTGCCGTCAGGCCCTCGCTCTCCAGGCGGTTGATGACGCGGGTGATGCCGCTGACCGACACCCCGCACGCCACGGCGAGCTCCGTCATCCGCAACCGGCGGCCGGGTGCCTCCGACAGGGTCTCGAGCGCCACGTACTGGCTTAGTCGCTGGAAATGAACAACACGCTCAACTGGGTGCGCGGGCCGGGGTGATGGTGTAGTTCCACTCGCCGTGCCAGTCATGCGGGGTGAGGTACTGCGCGGTCAGCGTCTTCATCTCGCGGTCGGTGATCTTGATGCCGCGCGGGTAGGTGCTGGTGTCGCGTTCGGCGCGGACGGTCAGGCCGGTGCGGGTGGTGGTTCCGGCGATGAGGTTCACGGCGACTTCGTGGCTGGTCAGGGGCTGCCCGGCCCAGTTCATCGAGATGCAGCTGAACAGCCGGTGCTCTATCTTGTTCCACTTGGACGTGCCCGGCGGCATGTGGCAGACCGTGATCGCCAGGCCGGTAGCGTCGGCGAGAGCAGCGAGTTCCTTCTTCCACAGCCGCAGCCGGTAGCCATTGGAGCCGCCCGCGTCGGCGGTGATCAGGAGCGACGCGGTACCGGGGTAAGCGATCGTGCCGACGCTATCCCACCAGCGCCGGATGGTCTGGACGGCGAACTGGGCGGTGTCGCCGTCGCTGCCCACCCACACCCAGCCGGCGTCAGCGCCCAGGTCGTACACGCCGTAGGGCACCGCCTTGCCCTGCTCGCCGGGGAAATCGTGGACATCAGCCCGGCGCGGGTCACCGGACGGCCGCCATTCGCGGCCCGCGCGGGCGTACCGGCCGATCAGCTCCTTCTTCTTCGCGTCCACGCTGATCACCGGCTCGCCGGCGGCCAGCGCCGCCGCGACGCGGCGGGCGATGTAGCGGAACTGGGCGTCGCGGTCCGGGTGCTGGCGGCCTTCCAGCGTCTTGGCGTTGCCCTGCAGGCTGTAATCCAGCGGCCCGGCCAGCAGCTTGCCGACACTGTGATGAGAGACCTGGTGCCCCTGGTTCCCCAGCTCGTCCGCCAGGTTCCTGGTGGACTTGGTGGTCCACCGCAGGCGGGTCATCGGATCGCCGCGGGTTTCCGGCTCCACCAGCGCGTCCAGGGCATCTAGCAGGCCCGCGTCGATACCGGTCAGCGGCTTGCGGCCGCCGCCCGGCCGCCGCGCCCGCCCGCCCATCGGCTCCGCGCCGCCATCCAGCTCATCCACCCCGGCGGTCACCGTCACCCGCGACACCCCGGCCGCCCGTGCCACCAGCGCGATGCCCCCATATCCCAGCGACCTTGCCTCAGCCGCCATCAGCAGCCGCCGCTGCCGCTCATCCAGATGGGGCAGGATCGTGTCAAACTTCGCCGCCAGCACCTGCTCATCGATCTCCATGACAATGGCCATACCAAAAGCATGATCCCGACATCAGAAGATGTACAAGTTAATTTAAGACAGGCCCTTAGCCCGAGACCGCAGTCCGGCGTGATGTCGGCGGTGACCGCGCGGGGCGCGGCGAGCACCACCCGCACGAGCGCCCGGTAGGCCGCCTTCTCTTCCTCGCTTAGCTGCTCTGGCACGTCCCGACGGCCCCTTCCCATTCCAGGTATCGATGCCTAGCGTCGGGCAGCAGCGTTGACGCCTGATAGACGGCCGCTCAACGGCGTCCATCCGATGTCAAGGCCGCGTCAACAGGCCGGGACAAGGATCGTGCCAGCGTTGCGAAGCACGGATACGAAATCCACGGAATTCAGGGAGTAATTTCATGCGTTACGCGGCTAGCCCAATTGCCGAGGTTTTCAATGCCTCCATGGCGGATATAGCAGAGCTCCTGGTCTCGACCGCTCCGGGCGGTCGCCTCCTACGTGGCGATGGCGCGTGCGCCATGGTGACTGGCATACCAGCGCCAGCCCTCAACGGAGTCTGGACCGAGCGCGCCGATCCCGACGTGGCCGGCGTGGCGGCCCTGATCGACGAGGTATCTGGCGCGGGACCGCTGTACAGCCTGCGGCTGCGGTCCGGCAGTGACGAGACGGTCACCGGGCTCGCGTCGGACCGGGGCATGGTGCTGGCGGAGGAGCTCACGCTGATGACGCTGGAAGCGGAAGACAGCATCATCGTGCTTCCCGAGCCCGCCGGGCTCGCCATCCGGCAGATTGCCCCGGAGGAGGCGCCCGCGGCGGCAACCGTCGGGGCAGCCGGGTTCGAAGTCCCCGAGGACGTCTTCCTGCGGGCGGTCAGCCCGGACCTGCTCCGCCTCGCCTCGGTGCGCTGCTACGTGGGCGAGGTGGCCGGGGAGGCCATGACCACCAGCCTCAGCGTGACGGTGGGCGTGTTCACCGGCATCTTCTGCGTCGCGACGGTGCCCGGCTGGCGGGGCCGAGGGTTCGGCACGGCGATCACCGCCCGCGCGATCACCGACGCGCTGGCGGCCGGTTCCCGATGGTGCTGGCTGGAGGCCACCGCCGCGGGCCTGACCGCCTACCGCACGGTTGGCTTTCAGGCCATCGAGCCACGGCAACTCTGGGTGGGCATGTCTACAGAGGTAAAGGAGATTAACGGTGCTGAGTGAACACGAGCGCAAGGCACAGGAACCCATACAGCTTGACGGAGAATTCTCGCGGGATCCGCACGCCATGTACCGGCGGCTGCGGGCGGGCGGGCCAGTGCGACCAGTCATCTTGCCGGATGACCGGCCGGGATGGCTTGTCACCTCCTACGAGGATGCCCGGCGACTGCTCGCCGACGCCCGGCTGAGCAAGGACGTCACGCGGGCGATCGGGCTATTCCCCCCGGGCACGGCGCGCGGTTACGAATCGCCGCTGACGGCGGGCACGCTCATGGCCGACCCGCCGGATCACACCAGGCTCCGCCGGCTGGTGGGCAAGGTGTTCACCGCCCGCGCCGTGGAGCGGCTGCGGCCGCGCATCGAGCAAGCCGCCGACGACCTGCTTGACGCCATGCGCGCCGGCGCCACGATCGACCTGCTCGATGCCTACGCACTGCCGCTCCCGATTACCGTGATCTGCGAGCTCCTCGGCGTGCCCGTCGCTGACCAGGACGACTTCCGCGACTGGACCCTGCCGTTCGTCACCATCACGACCCCGGAAGAGCTGGCGGAGGCCGCCCAGCGCCTGACCGCCTACCTCATCGCGCTCATCGACGGCAAGCAGGCCAGCCCCGGCAGCGACCTGCTCTCGGAGCTGGTCCAGGTATCCGACGAGGGCAGCCGGCTCTCGCCGGACGAGGCCCTCAGCATGTCCTTCCTGCTGCTCGTCGTCGGCTTCGAGACCACCGTGAACCTCATCGCCAACGGGGTGCTCGCGCTGCTGGCCCACCCGGAACAGCTCGCGCTCCTGCGGTCCGAGCCGTCACTGCTCCCGGCCGCGATCGAGGAGGTCCTGCGCTTCGACGGCCCGGGGCATGTCTCCACCCTGCGGTTCACCACCGAGCCCGTGCGCGTCGGGGAAGCCGAGATCCCCGCGGGGCAGTTCGTCCACATCTCGCTGCTGGCGGCCAACCGCGACGAGAGGCAGTACACCGACCCAGACCGGTTCGACATCACCCGCCAGCCTGCCGGCCACCTCGCGTTGGGGCACGGCATCCACCACTGCGTCGGCGCGCCGCTGGCCCGGATAGAAGGGCAGATCGCGATCGGGCGCCTGCTGAGCCGCTTCCCGGACCTTGCCCTCGACGGCGACCACGGCACGTTGCACTGGCGTGACAGCACGCTCATACACGGGCTGAGCTCGCTTCCCGTCCGCGTCAGCTAGACGAGGCCCGCGCTCAGGGCGAGGCGGGTGAGGTCGGCGCGGCGGCGGTAGCCGGTCTTATCCCTGATCCGGTCCAGGTGGGAGCCGACGGTGCGAATGCTGATGGACAGCTGGGCCGCGATCTCGGCGTTGGTGCGGCCCTGGGCGATCAGGGTGACCAGCTCCCGCTCCCGCTCGGTCAGCTCGCCGCCACCCGCCGCCTCAGGGGCCGGCGCCTGCGCCTGCGCC
>Ga0335075_10012478_pt1 | contig 12831 bp, 11 predicted proteins | sample Lox_Sample_24_FD_206723 | JGI IMG/M metagenome (GOLD analysis project Ga0335075, IMG submission 206723) | Soil microbial communities from Loxahatchee National Wildlife Refuge, Florida, United States - Lox_Sample_2.4 | ecosystem: Environmental > Terrestrial > Soil > Wetlands | place: USA... | reverse complement strand
CTCCCTGCGTGCCCCCGGTGGCGCATTAGGCGGCAGCGGCACGGGTGTGCCCGGCACCTCCGGCGGCGGCATTCCGGGGCGTCCGGCGTCGGGGACCCCCGGCGCCGGGGGCCGGCCATTCGGATTCGGCGGCGAGGATGCGACGTCGGGCAGCGCCGGGTATGGCCCGTTCGGTCCGAAGGGACCTTGTCCCTGGTCGACGCCCGCGCACGGCATCGGGTTGCCCGGCCGCGGCGGCAGTTCCGGCGGCGGCGCGTAGGAACATGGGGAACCCGGGGCGACGGCCGGTCCCGGATGATCCGGGGTGCCTTCCCGTACCGGCGGCGCGGGTGGCGGCGCACCGTTGGGGAACCGGGTGCCGTTGGGGTCTGGCCACCGGAAGGCCGGCAATCCCGCGCTGCGCCAGAAGTTTTCCGGATCGATCCCACGCTTCTTGAACGCCGCATCGACCCAGGGTTGCAGGATCTGATATGGCAGCAGGTTGGCCACCATCACCTTGAAGTACGGTCCGGAACCGACCGCCTCGCTGAGCGCCGCAGTGTAGTTGCGCAGCGTGTTCAGCACGGCGACAAGGTCATTCTTATGCGCCACCAGAATGTCGGTGACTGTGCCGAGTTGTTCCAACAGGTGGTGCAGGTTGGGGTTGTCGTTGATGAGCCCGCGCACCTGGGTCGAGAACGCCGCGACGTTCACCAGCAACGCCTGAATGGCCCGTCCGCGTTCGTTGAACGCGGCCAGTAATTTCTCGGCGCTCACCAGCAGCGTATTGATCTGCTTACCGCGATCGCCGAGGACGCTGGCCACCTTTCTGGCCTCGGTGAGCAAGTGCTTGAGCTGCGTGTCGCGTTTGCCGAGGGTGTCGGAGAACTTGGCCACTCCGTCGAGGGCAGTACTCAGATGCGGGTAAGTCTGGTCGATGGTGTGCGACAACACATTCAGCGACTTCTTGACGGTGTCGATGTTCCAGCCTGCGGCAGCCTTGGTGACGTCGAAGAACGCGTCGTAAATCTGATACGGCGTGGTGCTTTGGCCCAACGGCAACACGCCATTCGGCGCTAGCCGCTGAGCGCCTCGGGGCTCGATCTCCAGGACCTTCTTGCCCAGGATCGTGTCGGTTTTGATCGCCAGCCGGCTCTCGGTGCCGATGGTGTGGGTGCCCGTAGTGAATTTCATCACGACGTGGCCGCCGTCGATCTTGACGTCCTGCACCGTGCCGACGTCCATCCCGACGATCCGGACCTTGTCGTTCTTGTTCAGCCCGCCCGAGTCGCTGAACTGCCCGTAATAGCTCGCCGTGGCGAACAGCATCGGCAGACTGCTAAAGCTTTGGCCTACACCAACAACGAGCACCACCACTGCGATGGCCAACGCTCCGATCCGCACCCGGTTGGCGGGCTCCAGAGTTCTCATTGCAGCATGCACCGGCCCGTTGGCTGCTGGAAGAGCTTGACCGAGCGGACTGGGCCGCCCGGCTGTAGCCCGTTGACCTTTATCGACAGGTCGCAGAGGTAAAAGTTGAAAAAGTCACCGTAAATACCGCTGGCGCGGCCGATCAGATTGAACGCGTTGGGCAGTTTGGTCAGCATGTCGCTAACCTTGTCTCGTTGGTCGACGAGGGGCGTAGCGACGGTTTCCAAACGGCTCACGGTGTCGCGCACCAGTGCCCGATTGTCGGCCAGCAGGTCAGCCACTGTTGCCGCGGCGTTGCTGATGTGCGCGGTAGCGGCAGCCAGTGGGTCGGCTCGCTCCTTCAAGCCGGTGATCAGCAACTGGAAGTTACTGACCGTGTCGTCGAACTGTTTTCGATGCTTGACCGTGGTGTCTAGCACCGTGTTGAGGTTCGCGATCACCTCTCCGATCGCACGGTCGTTATCGGCCAGACGTGAAGTCAGTTGCGCGGTCTGGTCGAGGATGTCGTTGATGGTGCCGCCCTCACCCTGAAAGACGGTGACGATCGACGAGGCTATGGTGTTCACCTTCTGCGGATCGAGCGCTCGGAATAGCGGCTTGAAACCACCGATGAGGGCATCGAGGTCCAGGGCCGGCTGAGTCTGTGAGAGCGGAATGAATCCGCCCGGCGGTAGGACTCGGTCAGCGCCCTCCCCCGTCCCACGACCGACTTCCAAGTAGCGGTTGCCAATCAGATCCTGATAGCGAATCTCTGCAGTCGTCGACTGATACAGCTGCACCGAGCGGTCGACGGAGAAGTCAACGCGTATCCGCTTGTCGCCCGCGACCAGATCCACTTTTTTGACCTTGCCGACCTCCACGCCTGAGGCACGGACGAATTGGCCGGCGCGCAAGCCGCTGGCGTTGCTGAACTCCGCGGAATAGCTGTTGGTGCGGTCGAAGCGCACCTGGCCGAAAACCACGACAATGATTGCGGTGAACAACAACTGCACGGACACGATGGCCGCGAGCCGAAGAGCCGTTCCGGTGATTTTCATGGGTTGATCGTGTTCTCCCCATACTGGCGTCCCCATACGTATTCGGCCGCGATCGGCTGACCGAGTTCGAAGTGGTTGTAGGGCGCAATGCTGTTGCCGGAGTCCATCACCAGATACGGCGCAGGCCACAGATCGCGGGTGATCGGCTGCCAGCAGCCCGGTGCTCCCCCGGGCCCGCCTCTGCCGTTGGCCCGGGGCAAATTGTCCGGGTACACATACGGGTTTTCCGAGCCCGCGATCGCCACACCGAGCTGTGCCGCATAGTGGTTACTGCTCTCTACTGCACCGATTTTCGGTGCGACATCGGCGAAGTTGCGCAGCGTGCAGAACACTTCCGGGCTGTAGGTGTCGAGCAGGTGGGCGGTCGGCCCGAGATCGGCCAGGACGCGTTCCAGATACGGCCGACTCCGCGTGAAGACGTCTTCGCCGGTGTTCGCGAATCCGATCGCCGCCAACAATGCCGCGTCCAGTTCGGCCTGGTGGCGGTTGAGGGTGCGTGCAGTGATGACTGCGTTGCCAAGGGCGTCGAACAGGTCGGGCGCGGCCTCGGCATAGACGTCGCCGAGCGCGGCGATCTGTTGGATGTCGTGGCGAATCATCGGCATCTTCGCATTCAGGTCGCCGAGAATCTTGTTGCCGTTCACGATCGACTGGCCGAACTTGTTGCCCAGCCCACTCAGTGCCTGCGCCGCGGCACTCAGCGTGAGGTTCACTTTGACAGGGTCAACATTCTCCGAAATCTGGATAAGCGTCTCGAATACAGTGTTGAACTCTGTCGTCACCGACCTGGCATCGATGAGATCCCGAGGTGTGATCCGTTGTGGTGAAGCGTCTTTCGGAGACGTAAGGGATACGTATTTGTTGCCGAAGACCGTGGTCGCCTGGATTTTCGCGACCACGTTGGCTGGAATGAGGTCGACGTACTTCGGGTTCACATCCAGCGTGAACCGGGCTGCCGGCCGGCCGTCGTGTTCGACCTCGAAAATGCCGGCCACCCGACCGATGCTCACGCCGTTGTAGGTGACCTTCGATCCCTGGTCCATCACCAATCCGGCGCGCGTAGCCAACATCGTCAGCTGGGTTTTCGGGGTGAAGTTCCCGCGAAACTGCCCGTATACCAACGCAAGTACCAGGGCGCAGGCCAGCAGCAAGCCGATGCCCGCCAAGGTGTCCGGCCACGTTCTGGACTTGCGAACCTTCGTCGGCTTCGGCATGGCGGCTAAACCGTGAGGTTGAAATTCGGGTCGGCGCCGTAGAGCGCGAGGGAGGTCAACAGGACCACGATCACCGTGGTCACCAACGAGAAGCGCATCGATCGGCCGACGGCTTCTCCCACTCCGACCGGGCCTCCGCTGGCGTTGTATCCGTAATAGCAGTGAGTGATCATCACGATCACCGCCATCACGATGACCTCCGCGCCCGACCAGAACACGTCCTCAATGCGCAGGAATGTTCGGAAGTAGTGCTCGTAGGTTCCGACAGACTGGCCGTAAAACAGCGTCGTCACAACCTGTCCCGACAGGAACGACATCACCAGCGCCATCGCATAGAGCGGAACGACGACGACTAACCCCGCCATCAGCCGGGTTGACACCAGGAACGCGACCGACTTGATGCCCATCACCTCGAGCGCATCGATCTCCTCGCTAATCCGCATCGCCCCCAGCTCGGCGGTCGCGCCGGCACCGACGGTGGCCGCCAGCGCTACACCAGTCACCACGGCCGTGACCACCCGCACGTTGGCCAACGCCGCGAAGAATCCGGTGAACGCCTCGACGCCGATGTTGCCCAATGATGCGAAACCTTGGATGGCGATCAGCGAGCCGCCGGACAGCGTGACGAAACCGACGATCGCCGCGGTGCCGCCGACGACGGCCATCGCGCCGGTTCCCATCCCGATCTGGGCGATCAGTCGCAACGTCTCCCGGCGGTAGTGGCGCAGCGCCCAGCCAATCGACCAGCCACCGAGAATGGCGAACCTGGTGAGGTGTCCGGCGCTGTTGAGCCCCCGTACCGCGCCGCCGACGTAGTGGTTGAAATTCGCGACCGCACGGGGGAAACGGGCACGAACGACCGCGGCGGTCGACATCTCAGCGACCCGTCCCAAAGCGCACCCCGATGGTGGTCAGCACCACGTTGACCGCAAACAGCGCCAGCACGCACAGCACCAGCGTCTCGTTCACGGCGACACCCACTCCTTTGGGGCCGCCCTTGGTGGTCAGCCCGCGGTAGCAGCCCACCAGGCCTGCGATCGCGCCGAAGACTGCGGCTTTGATCGTCGCGATGACCACCTCGGGCAGACCGGTGACCAGAGTCAGCGTCGCGAGATACGCACCGCCCGAAACGTTTTGCAGGTGAACGCCGAACAAGAAGCCGCCGACCAAGCCGATGGTGATGACAGTTCCGTTGAGTAGCGTGGCCACGATCGTCGCCGCCACCACCCTAGGCACCACCAGTCGGTGGATGGGATCGATCCCGAGCACCTCCATCGCGTCGATCTCCTCGCGGATGGTGCGTGCACCTAGATCGGCGCAGATGGCGGTGGACCCGGCGCCGGCCACCACCAACACAGTGGTCAGCGGCCCCAGCTGGGTGACCGCACCCAGCGCCGCACCTGCGCCGGAGATGTCGGCGGCGCCGAACGCGGCCAGCAGGGTGTTGAGCGTGAACACGATCAGCACGGTCAGCGGTATCGAGACCGCGACCGTGGGCAGCAGCGCGACTCGCGTGATGAACCAGGATTGGTAGATCAGCTCCCGCCAGTGAAACGGCACCCGGAACAACGCTTTTCCGGTCAGCGTGCACATCCGGGCGAAGCCACCGACCGTCGCCAACGGAGGCTCGAGTTGGTCGCGCAGATAGCCGGCGAGCCGCGCCTGCGCGATGTCCGTCACGGCTGCCTCGGCACAAAAACGCCGTGGCCGCGAGGCAACGCCGGGTGACGTGTTTCAGTGCGGCGACACGACACATTCACCATGCGTCACACTATGTAACAAAAATCACTCTAGCTATATAAGACACGCGGAGAATTCAGTCTCATGTAATTCAGCGCGATTCCGACTTATTCGGTTGGCGCGGTCTTGCTGTTCTGCCTGGCATTCTTCAGATTGGCCCAGAACCGTGCCGCCTCCCGGATGGACTCCTCGACCGGCCTTGGCTCCCAACCGAGTTCGCGACTCGCCTTGCTGTGGTCGACGCGAGCTTCGGCCCGCATCATCCGCACCGACGCGAGGCTGAGTTCGGCATCCTTACCGGTCAGCCGGGCTCTGAGGCTGCCCAGCGCGCCCAGCCCGTAGAGCACCGGCACCGAGATGGAGCGCCGCGGCGGCGGCACGCCTGCTTCGTCGGCCGCGATCTTGACGACCTCTTTCAGCGGAATCATCCGTTCGGATATCAGGTATCGCTCGCCGTTGCGGCCGTGTTCGGCTGCCAGCAGCAGTGCCCTGGCCGCGTCGTCGACGCCGACCGCCTCCAGTTGAATGCCTCTCATCAGAAACGGCAGCTTGCCGAAGACCGCGCCGGCGATGAACGCACCGTGCGGCGTGCGACCCCAGTCACCGCTGCCGTACGTCGTCGAGACACCCATGGCGACGGCGGGCAGCCCTTTTTCCGACGCGTATCGCAGCACCATGTCTTCAGCCTGGACCCTCGACTCGACATAAGGCGTAAGCCGACGACGGTCGATCATGTCATCTTCGGTTGCCACCCGGCCGTGCCGCCGGCCCACCGTAGCGTAGGTGCTGGTGAACACGAAACGATGCAGCGTTGCCGCGATTGATTTTTCGACGGCGACGTCCAGGACGTTGCGCAGCCCGTCAACGTTGGTGCGAAACAGCGGCGACGGGTCTTGCAGCCACGCCCGGGTGTCGACCACGCAGTAATACACCTCGTCGCAACCGTCCATCGCCTGGCGGACGGTGGCGGTGTCGAAGACGTCGCCGTGAAAGCGGGTGACCTCGAGATCGTCGATGCTGCGGGTATTGGCGCCGCCGCGGACCATCGCGCGCACGTCGGCGCCCGTGGTGACGAGTTGGCGGGTGACATGCGAGCCGAGGAATCCGTTGGCTCCGATCACCAGCTTGGGCGCCGTGCTCATTCGCGCCGCTCCTCGCGACCCTTTCGGATCGCACTGCTCTGTTGATCGTCACCGGCGCGGCTCATTGTTGGCCGCCGTACTCGCGCATCCAGCGGGCAGCGTCGTCGTCGAGCGTGCCCAGCGTTTCGGCTTTCTTGCACCACCTGATTCCGGCCTGCAAAAACCGCAGCGGGTTGTAGATGTCTTCTTGCCGGCACCACTGGCCGTCGCCGGCGTAGGTGATGATCGAGATGTTCGTCGCGCTGATGATGGTGCCGTCACCGGGGTCGCGCATCGGGTTGTCTAGCTCGCAGATGATGCGCCCGGTCGGCTCGTCGATGACCGACCACAGCGACGGAAAGGCCGTCATGTGGCTTCCCGGAAAGGTCGACATCGTCTTGCGGATCCAGGTGAGCACCTGGTCACGGCCCTTCATCGTGCCCGCGGCGTGCTCGATGTAGTCGACGTCCGGCGTGTAGTGCTCCACCCACGCGTCCCAGTCCTTGGTCTCGGCAGCGCGTGCGACGGTCTGCTCGAACGTCTCGAACGCGGCGGCCAGCTCGTCGCGGCTAAACACCTGCTTCACGCAAGAAACTAGAACACGTTCTATCGGGTTTTGTCGAGCAAGTGGATAATCGAATAGATGACGGACTACAGCAAGGCAATACTGGCCGGCGGCTGCTTCTGGGGGATGCAGGACCTGATCCGCAAGCAGCCCGGAGTGGTTTCCACCAGGGTCGGCTATACCGGCGGGGACGTTCCCAATGCGACCTATCGCAATCACGGCACCCACGCCGAGGCCATCGAGATCACCTACGACCCGGCGCAAACCGACTACCGCACGATGTTGGAGTTTTTCTTCCAGATCCACGATCCGACCACCAAGAACCGCCAGGGCAATGACGTGGGAACCAGCTACCGCTCCGCGATCTTCTACCTCGACGACGAGCAGAAGCGCATTGCGCTCGACACCATCGCCGACGTGCAGGCATCCGGCCTCTGGCCCGGCAGGGTGGTCACCGAGGTCAGCCCCGCCGGCGACTTCTGGGAGGCCGAGCCCGAGCACCAGGACTACCTGGAGCGCTACCCCAGCGGGTATACCTGCCACTTCATCAGGCCGGACTGGAAGTTGCCGCGACGGGCCGCAGCCGACCGCTAGGTCTCGGCGAATGCCGCGAGATTGCCGCTATGGCTGTGATTTTCGGCCGCAGCCCGCACGGCAATCTCGCGTGCCTAGCACGTTCCTGCGCGCGCCGGCAGTCATGACTGCCGATCTCAACGCCGATGGACCGCGATCTTCCCGCCGTCCTTCGGGGTAAAGGCAACGCCTCGGGAGTGGTAGTTCTCCCCCGGAGCACTCGTGGTCTCGATAGTGAAGTGGCGCAGGACCGTTCGCAGCATCACGTCCATCTCCATGTTCGCGAACACAGCTCCCACACAACGACGCGCACCACCGCCGAACGGGATCCACGCGAAGCTGGACGGCTTGGAACCGATGTAGCGCTGCGGGTCGAAGCGGTCCGGATCGGGAAATGCACCGGCGTTCATGTGCATGCGCCCGATGCTCACAAGAATCGACGACCCGCGGGGAATGGCCCATTCGCCGAGTTCGTAGACCGGCGCATAGACATGGCGACCGGCGAAATCGATCACCGTTCTGCTGCGCTGCACCTCGAGTATCGTCGCCTGCCGCAGTTCGTTGTCTTGCCCGTCGGCCTCGGCAACCAGTGCGGCGAGCACGTCGGGGTGCCGGCTGATCCGTTCGAACGCCCAGGCGAGGGTGGCCGCGGTGGTTTCATGTCCGGCCGCCAAAAGCGTCAGCAACTCATCACCGATGTCGCTGCGCGACATGGTCGAACCGTCGTCGTAGGTGCTGCGCAGCATCAGCGCCAGCACGTCGGTGCGATCCTCGAAATTCGGGTCGGCCCGCTCGCTTTCGATGAGCTTGTCGAGGATGACGTCGAATTGGCGGCGCCACTCCGCCAGCCGGCCCCATGGGGAGTAGCGACCGTAGGTTCGCTTCGGTTTGGGCAGTACCGCCAGCCGAGAGCCCAGCGTGACCCACGGCGGGAGGATGCGCCGCAGCTGATCGAGCTCGGCGCCTTCGGCCCCGAAGACCGCGCGCAGGATGGCGTTGAGCGTGATCCGCATTGTCGACGGCAGCGTGGCGAACGTCGTGCCCTCGGGCCAGCCGGCGATCTCGCGCAGCGTCTCTTCTTCGATGATGTGCTCGTAGTTCTTGATGCTCTTGCCGTGGAAGGGCGGAGCCAACAGACGGCGCCGCTGTCGGTGCTCATCGCCGTCGAGCGCGAACACCGAGCCCGAGCCGAGCAGCCGGCTCAGGTTGGGTTGGATGTTGCCGAGAACCTCCGGGCTGGTGGTGAAAACCTGCTTGGCCAGTTGCGGATTCGCCACCACCACAATCGGGCCGTAGACCGGGACGTTGAGCATGAAGACGTCGCCATGGCGGCGGGCCATCAGCCGCACAATCCACCGTCGCGAGATCGCGAACGCGGTGCCCTGCAACGCCTTTGGAATCCGCGTGGTCGGGGGCAACTTGATGGCGGACGGCGCCGGGGCCGCCTGGGTGTCGATGGTGCTCATCGCTGTGCACTCCCAGTATCGATTTGGTACTGCGCCGTACCAAGGGCGTATGGGAGTACGGTACCTTCTAGTACCAGGCGCTGGCAAGGGTTGAACCGGACTGGACGCCAACGAAGGAGGCGACGTGGCCAGAACCGTCGCTGGCGATGCGGCCTCGACCGAGCCCGTCGCTAAGTCGGTCGATATCGACCCGTTCCGCCGCCGCCTGCTCGACGGTCTCGCCGCCTCGATCGGCGAGCGCGGGTATCGAGCCTCCACCGTCGCCGACATCGTCCGGCACGCCCGCACGTCGAAGCGCACGTTCTACGGCCAGTTCCCCAGCAAGGAGCAGTGTTTTCTGGAGCTGCTGCATGCCGACGTCGAGAACCTGGCGCAAGAGATTCGCGACGCCGTCAATCCGGACGCGGATTGGCAGGCTCAGATTCGCCAGGCCGTGGAGGCCTACGTGGGCCACATCGAAGCCCGACCGGCGATCACGTTGAGCTGGATCCGCGAGCTGCCGTCATTGGATCCCGCCGTACGGCCCTTCCAGCGTCGCGGCACCCAACTGCTGACCAGTTTGTTGATTGCTCTCAGCGGCAGCCCGGGATTTCAACAGGTTGGCCTGCCGCCGTTGACACGGCCACTTGCGGTGATCTTGGTGGGCGGCTTGCGTGAACTGACCGCGCTCGCCGTCGAAGACGGACGCAGCGTCCGCGCGATCGTCGAACCCGCCGTGCACGCGTCCGTCGCGCTGCTCGGGTATCGGCCCACTTGATCAGATCTGGAGGAAGGCGCGCAGCCGGTCCAGCACCAGATCCGGGCGCTGCTCGACGATCCAATGGCCGACGCCGTCCACCAGCTCGACCTCGAAATCCTCTATGTGTTGGGCATATCCGCTCAGCAGATCCGGTGTGAGCACCGGATCTCCGGTGCCGCTGAGCCAGCGGACCGGGATGTCGACAGGAACGTCGTCGAATTCGCCCCGCAGCCAGCGCAGCATCTCCGTGCTCTGAAATGTCCGATACCAACGCGAACCGGCTACCGCGTGGCCGGGCTGACGCATGCACTCGACATACATGCGGACGTCCTGCTCGGGCACGCTGAATCCGCCGCCGACCCACCCCGCCAGCATCCTGAAGTAGCGGGCCTTGCGATCTGCGATCAGGCGCGGCCCGATCACCGGCAGCAACATCGGGATCTGGTACCAGAACCGCCAGATGTTGCGAACCATCGACAGGTCACGCGTTACGTAGGGCGCCGCCGTATTCAGTCCGAAGAAGCCGGTCACCTTCGCGGGGTGGCGCAGCATCATGATGAACGCGACCGGACCGCCCCAGTCGTGCGCCACCAACTTCACCGGCCCGACGTTCAACCAATCCAGGACGGCGGCCAGGTCGTCGGCCATTTCGTTCTTCAGATAGCGCGATCGCGGCGCTGAACTCCACCCCGCGCCACGGAGGTCGGGGCACAGCACCCGGTAGCCGTCGGCGGCCAGTGGCCCGATCAACTCGTGCCACTCCCACCAGTTCTCCGGAAAGCCGTGTACCAGCATCACCGGCGGCCCGTCGGCGGGTCCGGCGTCGGCGACGTGGATCGTGACACCATCGCCCAGGTCGACGAACTTGTGCTCGACGCCATCGAGCGTGGGCAGCGTAACCATGGCTTGCAAGGTAGCCGATGGCCGCGGCGGGTCGGTTAGGCGGCGACAAGTTCGGGCGCCGCCGTGGTGCTGGGCGTCTTGGGCGGCAGCGCCAGCCTGACGATCTTGCGCACCACGGTGCCGAACTGTCTGGGCAGCGAGCCCGAGTTGTACGGGATGCCGTAGCGCCGGCAGATCTCTTGCACCTCAGGAGCGATCTCCGCGTAGCGGCGGGCCGGCATGTCCGGGAACAGGTGGTGTTCGATTTGGTGTGACAAGTTGCCGGACAGCAAGTGAAAGAGCTTGCCGCCGGTCAAGTTCGCCGAACCGAGGATCTGGCGGAAATACCACATTCCACGTGACTCGTCTCGTGTCTCTTCGGCGGTGAATTCCTGTGTGCCGTCCGGGAAGTGGCCGCAGAAGATGATCATGTAGGACCAGACATTGCGGATCAGATTGGCGGACAGGTTACCGGCGAACACGAACGGGGCGAACGGCCCGGCCAACAGCGGGAAGGCCACGTAGTCCTTCAGCATCTGCCTGCGGGTCTTGCGCCAAATGCCTTGCAGGATTTCCCGCTTGTCGGCCAGCCGGATCTCACCGGCGCGGATCCGCTCGGTTTCCAGTTCGTGCAGCGCGACCCCGTACTGGAACAGCACCATCAGCAGGAAGGCGTAGAGCGGGTTGCCCAGAAAGTATGGACTCCACTTCTGGTCTTCGCTCATCCGCAGGATGCCATAGCCGATATCGCGGTCCATGCCCACGATGTTGGTGTAGGTGTGGTGCATGTAGTTGTGCGAGTGCCGCCATTGATCGGCCGGGCACGCGGTGTCCCATTCGAAGTCGCGACCGCGGATCGCGGGGTCCCGCATCCAGTCGTACTGGCCGTGCATGATGTTGTGGCCGATCTCCATGTTGTCGAGGATCTTTGCCACTCCGAGCATCGCGGTGCCTGCCAGCCAGGCCGGCGGCAGGATCCCGGCGAACAACAGGGCACGCCCGCCGACTTCCAGGGCCCGCTGAGTCTTGATGACGCGGCGGATGTATTCGGCGTCGCGGCGACCGAGATCGGCCATCACGCGTTCCTTGATGGTGTCGAGTTCGCGGCCGAAAGCGTCGGCCTGCTCGACGGTCAGGGCAATTTTGGGCTGTGACATGAACTTCTCCAGCTTCTCTTACAGGGCGCTCAGGGCGCTAAGGGCGCTACAGGGCTATCTCGACGTCGCCGACGGGGACGGAGACACAGATCTGTACGTCCTCGTCGGGCGCGGTCGACACCGCGCCGGTGGTCAGATTGCGCACGACACCACAGGTTTTGCGGCGTGTGCAGGTGTGGCAGATGCCCATCCGGCATCCGCTCTCCGGGGCGAGGCCGGCAGCTTCGGCCTGCTCTAAAAGCGAGCGGCCGTCGTCACTAACCTCAATGCCGCTGTCCGCGAAAGACACTCGCCCGCCCGAGGGCGCTGTGGGCACGTCGAGCGTCGGCGGCACAAAGCTTTCCGAGTGAACGTTCTCGCAGTGCTTACCGACGGCGTCGATCAAGGCCGCCGGCCCACAGACGAATACCGCATCCGGCGACGGCATCGCCGCCGCCAGGTGTTCGGGTCCGAATCGGCCTTGGAGATCGCCGCCGGCGCAGCGGGTGTAGCCGTGCAGCACCCGTACACCCGCCGTCTGCGCGAGCTCGTCGCGGTAACAGGCCTCGGCGGCGTTACGCGCGTAGTGCACGAACGCGATTTCGCCGGAATGCCCCTCGGTGACCAGCGTGCGCAGCATCGCCATGACGGGCGTGATGCCACTCCCGCCGGAGACGAACAGAATCCGGCGAGGTCGTTGCACCGGCAAGACGAAGTCGCCGCCGACGCCGGCAAGCCCGACCACCATCCCGCGCCGGGCTCGCTCGTAGAGAAACGTCGAGACCAGCCCGCCGTCGTGGTGCCCGATCGTCAGCTCGAGATGCGCGGAGCCCTCGGCATTGGCCGGTGAATAGCAGCGGGTGTGCCGACGGCCATCGATCTCGACGGAGAGGTTGACGTACTGGCCGGCACGAAGGGTGTCGCTGAACGCCTCGTTGGGCGCCAACA
>Ga0335075_10012477_pt1 | contig 12832 bp, 11 predicted proteins | sample Lox_Sample_24_FD_206723 | JGI IMG/M metagenome (GOLD analysis project Ga0335075, IMG submission 206723) | Soil microbial communities from Loxahatchee National Wildlife Refuge, Florida, United States - Lox_Sample_2.4 | ecosystem: Environmental > Terrestrial > Soil > Wetlands | place: USA... | reverse complement strand
GAGCGCTACCTGCCCGACCCGCGCCACGTGGAGGTGCAGGTGCTGGCCGACCGCCACGGCAACGTCATCCATCTGGGTGAGCGCGACTGCTCGATCCAGCGCCGTCACCAGAAGGTGATCGAGGAGTCCCCGGCACCCGAATGGGTGGTCGATCCGCAGCTGCGCGAACGCATCGGGCAGATCGGCGTCAACGCGGCCAAAGCCGTGGACTACGTCGGCGCGGGCACGATCGAGGGCCTGTTCACCACCGGCGAGGGCACAACGGACGAGCCGGAGTACTTCTTCCTGGAGATGAACACGCGCGTGCAGGTCGAGCACTGCGTCACCGAGATGACCACCGGCATCGACATCGTCAAGGAGGGCATCAAAGCGGCGGCCGGCGAGGAACTGTCCTACGCGCAAACCGACGTCGAGCTGCGTGGACACGCGATCGAGTGCCGCATCAACGCCGAGGACGCCTCCAAGAACTTCGCCCCCGCCCCCGGCAAGATCGGCGCCTACCGCGAGCCCAGCGGCCCCGGCGTGCGCGTGGACTCGGGCGTGGAGGCAGGTGGAGAAGTCTCGCCAATGTACGACCCGATGGTCGCCAAGCTGATCGTGTGGGACGCCGATCGCCAGCAGGCCACCGCACGCATGCTACGGGCGCTGTCCGAATACGAGATCGAGGGCCTGAAGACGCTGATCCCCTTTCACCAGGCCCTGCTCGCCACCGAGCAGTGGGCGCGCGGAGAGACGTGCAGGGATCTGCTGGAGGACAAGCAGTGGCTGAAAGCGCTCCCCTATCCCGCGGCTGCCCCAGTGTCGGAGGAGAGCGAGGAGCAGGTCGAGCAGACCTACGCGGTGGAGGTGTCGGGCAAGCGCTTTGACGTGCGCGTGGTCGGTCCGCCGTTTGCCGGCGGCGCCAGCGGCGCGGCGAGGGCGAACGGCGCGTCAGCCGCTGCCACGGCACCCGGCGCGCGCAAGGCGCCCAAGCGCGGCGAGCGCAAGTCCTCCAGTGCGGGCGGGCCGGACACCCTGCCCTCACCGCTGCAGGGCAACATGTGGAAGGTGCTGGTCAAGCAGGGGGACACCGTCACCGAGGGCCAGCTCCTGTGCATCATCGAGGCGATGAAGATGGAGAACGAGATCACCGCCCACAAGGCCGGCACGATTGTCGAGCTGCCGATCAGCGAGGGCGCACCGATCCAGGCGGGCGCACCGATCGCGACGATCGAGAGCGCCGACGGCGCGAGCTGACCGCGGCTAGCGAGTAGCGATTCGCGCTGCGTTCTCGGCGTGCAGCGTGCGCTGGTGAGGCGAGCGACGGCCGGCCGGGAGCTGAGCTCCGAGCCCATGCTCGGCGAGCCCCCGCAGATAACGGGCGTCGTCCTCGAGCAGCTCGGACGCACGCGAGCCCTCGATTGCCGGCCCGTGCCCCGGCACCACGTACGCGGCCTGCTCGAGCAGCGGACGCAGGCGCTCGAGGGTCGCCAGATAGGCGGTCACGTCGGCGCCGTCGCCCAGCACCGGCAGCTCGATGTTCGAGAGGTAGTCGCCGGCCACCAGAACCTGCGCCCAGGGGACCCACACCGCCATGCCGTCCGCCGTGTGGCCGTCCGCCTGGTAGAGCTCTAGCTCGAGCTCGCCGAGCCCGCAGCGGCCGGGGATCGGCAGCGCCTGGACCTCGCCGAGCGCGAGCGGACCGGCACGCTCGATGTAGAGCTCATCATCAAATGCCCGCAGCTCCCGCTGCGCCTCGCCCGGCGAGCGCATGAGCCGCGCGGCCGTCGACTCGGCGCAGCCGAGCGCGAGCCCCGGAAACGCGAGGCGTCCCAACAGATGGTCCCAGTCGCCGTGCGTTGCCAGCAGGCCGCTCGGCGCCGGAAAGCGTGCCTGCTCGGTCAGGGTGTGCAGCGCGTCGAGCTCATCCGGCAACACGGGCGAGTCGATCACAAAGGTTTCGCCGTTCTGGCTCGCGCCCTCGGAGCGCAAACCCGCGCCGGCGTCCGCCGCGCGCACGATCACGCAGTTGACGTGCAGCAGCGCGCTGGTGACGACGATCACATCGGGGTGCAACGAAACCGCACGCATGTGGGGTCAGCTCTGGATTCCAGCTCGCGCGCCCGCGGGCCGCTCGGCTAGGTGGCGCCGAGTAGCTTGGCGGCCTCTTTGAGGTTGGCGACCTCGGCGGTGGGCTTCTTCTGGGAGGAGTCGAGCGTCTCCTTGTTGCGGTTGACCCAGATGACGGGCACACGCTGCTTGATGCACGGCGCCACGTCGTGGTAGTGGCTGGAGGCCACGTGCACCCAGCCGCGCTTGCCGCCCATGCGCCGGGCGCACTCGGTGAAGTGCGGCGGCTCGGGCTTGTAAGAGCGCACCTGCTGGGCGGTGACGACGAGGTCGAAGTCGATCGGGATGTGCCGGCGCGTCTGCCCGAGCAGCTTGTCGTCGATGTTGGACAGCAGGCCGAGCTTGTATTTCTTGGCGAGCTTCTGCAACTGCGTGTTGGTCTCCTTGAACGGCGCCCAGCGCTGCACGGAGTCGGGCAGGAAGCCCGAGCGCGAGGGCTCGAGCTTCCAGTCGAGACGTTTGGCGATCTCGATCGCCGTGCGCCGCAGCACCTCCGCGTACAGCTCGTAGGAACCGTTCTCGATCTCGCGCGAGATCTCGTGGAACATGGGGATCAGCACGCTGCGATCGATCTCCACGCCGTCGCGCGCGGCCTCGGCGGCAAAGGCGTCGTAGATCCCGGTCTCCCAGTCGATCAGCGTGCCGTACACATCGAATGTGACGAAAGTAACGTTCTTTGGGATCGGCATCGCCGCGGCATTATGCCCTGCACACGCCTGTCGGCGCCGTCCGCCACCCCCGCAGGCCCTTTCTGCACGCGATCTGCCAGCCGTGGCGTCCGTGAGTGCGCGCGCTCCCGTCGAACTTGCGTTAGAGTCCCGCGCCGCAATGGACCTGCTGGAGTACCAAGGCAAGCAGCTGTTCGCCCGCCACGGACTGCGGGTGTCGGACGGCAAGGCCGTGACGAACGTGGAGGACGCCGTGCAGGCGGCGAACGCGATCGGCTACCCGGTGGTGGTCAAGGCGCAGGTGCTGATCGGCGGGCGCGGCAAGGCCGGCGGCGTGAAGCTGGCGGCGGACGAGGCGGAGCTGCGCGAGCACGCGGGCAACATCCTGGGCATGGACATCAAGGGACACGTGGTGCGCACGCTATGGATTGAGCACGCCTCGGACATCGCGTCGGAGTACTACGCGTCGGTGCTGCTCGACCGCTCGGCCAAGCAGCCGCTGGTGATGTTCAGCGTGGAGGGCGGCGTGGACATCGAAGAGGTGGCGGAGCAGACGCCCGAGAAGCTGATCCGCTACCACGTGGACGCGCTGGCCGGGCTCTCGCGCGGGGAGGCCCAGGAGATCGCGCGCAAAGGCGGCGCGGACGCGGACGTGATCGACGGGGTGGCGGACGCGCTGGTGGCGCTGTACGAGGTGTGGACGGCGGAGGACGCGACGCTGGCGGAGATCAACCCGCTGATCGTGACGCCGGAGCGAGAAGTGAAGGCGCTCGACGCGAAGGTGTCGCTGGACGGCAACGCGCTGTACCGCCACCCCGAGAACCAGGGGCTGTCGGACAGCGAGAACGAAGACCCGATCGAGCGACGCGCGAAGGAAGAGGGCGTGCAGTACGTGAAGCTGGACGGCGACATCGGCATCCTCGGCAACGGCGCCGGCCTGGTGATGTCGACGCTCGACGTGGTCGCCAGGGCGGGTGGCAAGCCGGCGAACTTCCTGGACGCGGGTGGCGGCTCGGACGCAGAGAAGATCAAGCAGGCGGTGGACCTGCTGCTGGCGAACGACGCGGTGAAGGCCGTGCTGTTCAACATCTTCGGCGGCATCACCCGCGGCGACGAGGTGGCCAAAGGCCTGATCGCTGCGTTTGCGGACATCAAGCCATCAGTCCCGTTCGTCGTGCGCTTGGATGGTACGAACGACATAGAGGGTAGGCGCCTGTTGCAGGAGGCGGCGCTGCCTAATGTGTACGCGGCGAAGACGATGAACGAGGCCGCCGAGAAGGTCGTAGCGCTGGCGTCGGGGCAGCGTGTGGAGACGCCGGCCTGATGTCGGTCCTGGTCGACGAATCCACGCGCTTGTGCGTGGCCGGCATCACCGGCCGCGAGGGGAGCTTCCACACGCTGAACAACCGTCGCTACGGCACGAACGTGGTGGGCGGCGTGACGCCGGGCAAGGGCGGCCAGGATGTGGAGGGCATCCCGGTGTTCGACAGCTGGGAGCAGGCGATGGCGCAGGCGCAGCCGAACACGGCGATGATCTTCGTGCCGCCGCGCTTCGCGGCCGACTCGATCCTCGAAGCCGCCGCCGCGGGCGTGGCGCTCGTGATCGCGATCACCGAGGGCATCCCCGCGCACGACGAGCTGCGCGTGTACAACGTGCTGAAGCGCGATTATCCGGGCACACGGCTGATCGGCCCCAACTGTCCCGGCATCCTCTCGCCGGGCAAGGCCAACGTGGGCATCATCCCCGCCTCGTTCTTCGAGGCCGGCAGCGTGGGCGTGGTCTCGCGCTCGGGCACGCTGACCTACCAGATCGGCAACGAGATCGCGCAGGCGGGGGTGGGCTGCTCGACGATCGTGGGCATCGGCGGCGACCCCGTTCCGGGCTCCTCGTTCGTGGACGTGCTGGAGCTGTTCGAGGCCGACGTGGACACCGAGCTGGTGGTGCTATCCGGCGAGATCGGCGGCTCGGCCGAGGAGGAGGCGGCGGAGTACATCGCCGAGCACATGAGCAAGCCGGTGGTCGCGTACATCGCCGGCTTCACCGCTCCGGCGGGCAAGCAGATGGGCCACGCGGGCGCGATCGTGTCGGGCAGCGCGGGCACGGCGGCAGCCAAGGCGGAGGCGCTCGAAGCGAAGGGCGTGCGCGTGGGACGCACGCCGACGGAAACGGCCGCGATCGCGGTCGAGGTCCTGGGCGGCGCCTCGCTCACCGCGTCGTGAGCTGATCGCCGCACGACGACTCGGCCGCGTTCGCACGACGACTCGGCAGCGTTGGTTGGCTGCCGCGCGGGTTGGCTGCCGGTACGCTAGGCGGCCCATGGAAGCCGACGTGGCCAGGACGCTGGGTGAGCTCGAGCGTAAGCTCGGGGAGCTCGAACGCACGCTGAAGACCCTGACGGAGACAGACGGAGGGCAGGCGCCCCCCGTACCGCCCCAGCCGCAGCCGCAGCCACCGCCTCCCGCCACGAGCAGGATCGTGGACGAGACGATCGAGCCACCGCAGGCGCGTCAGCCGTCTGCCCGTGCACCACAGCCGCCGCCGCCTCATTCGCCGCCGCCACGTGCGCCGCTGGCACCGCGGCGCACGGGCGCGGCGGAGCTCCTGCGCTTCCGCGAGCGCCTGGAGCAGGCGGCGCGCGAGCTGACCCACGACTACGACGAGTTGCTCGGGCGCCTAAGCTACACGACGATGTCAACGACGACCGGCACCTCGAGCATCTCCTTCGCGCGCGGCGCGCCGTCGCTGGACATCGTGGACGTGGATGGGCTGCGCGAGGCGGCGGTGCGCGCGTTCGACAGCGACCCGGCGGGCACCACGGCGTACGGCACGTCCGTCGGCTACCCGCGCCTGCGCAGCTGGATCGCCGACCGCCACGGCGTGGAGGTGGATCGCGTGCTGGTGACCAACGGCTCGATGCAGGCGGACGCGTTCCTGTTCGAGCAGCTCGTGCGCCCAGGCGACGACGTGATCGTCGAGCGCCCGACGTACGACCGCACGCTGCTGTCGCTGCGCCAGCGCGGCGCCCGCGTGCACGCGGTGGAGCTGCAGCCGGACGGCATCGACACGCAGGCGCTAGCAGGCCTGTTGACCGGCGCGGCGGGCAGCGCGGTGCAGCCGACGCTCGCGCACATCATCCCCAATTTCCAGAACCCCGCGGGCTACACGCTGTCGTATGAGAAGCGCGCGCACCTGCTGGAACTGGCCGCGGCCCACGGCTTCATCGTGTTCGAGGACGACCCGTACGTCGAGCTGCGCTTCAGCGGCGAGACGCTGCCCACGATGCTCTCGATGGATTCCCCACAAGCGGGCACAGGCGGCGAGCGCGTGGTGTATGCGTCGTCGTTCTCGAAGACCGTCTGCCCCGGCATCCGCGTCGGCTACCTGGTCGGGCCACCCGACCTGATCGGGGCGATCGCGCAGCTGGCGACCAACACGTACATCTCGCCGAACATGGTCGCGCAGTCGATCGTGTACGAGTTCTGCGCCTCGGGCGCGATCGACCGCTCGATAGAAACGGTGAAGGCGGCGCTCGAGCAGCGCGCGCAGACGCTGGCGAGCGCGCTGCGCAGCGAGCTGGCGGACGCCGAGTTCGTGGTGCCGCAGGGCGGCTACTTCATGTGGGTGACGCTCCCCACGGGCACCGACGTGAACGCCCTCTTCCACGCCGCCGCCGAACGCGGCGTGGCGTTCGTGAAGGGCACCGACTTCGTGATGCACGGCGGCGAGAACACGCTGCGCCTGGCCTACTCGGGCGTCACACCCGAGCAGATCGAAACGGGCGTAGCGCGGCTCGCCGAAGCGTACCGCTCGCTCTGATCGTCTGGCGATCGAGAGCCAAGCGAGACAAGGACGCACCCCATTCGGGGCACAGGCAAGGAGCGTGGCGTGCTTGGCACGCGAGCAACTGAGGACGCCGTATCGCGCCGGCTATCGATCGTCAGCGGCCGTAGCGCTGGCCGAGGACCAGCTGCTCCGGCAGCGCGGTGCGCGGCGGCGGCGAGGGCTCGGCGATCACCGACACGGTCTCGGCGACGCTGGCGGTGAGGCCCAGGCGCCGGCCGTCGGCCGTGCGCAGCTCCACGTGCTCGGGGCCGCGCTCGGCCATCACCGCCTCCAGGCCCGGCTCGATGCCGGACGCCTTGAGGTAGTGAAGGAGATCCTCGGCCTCGTTCTCGAAGCGCAGCACGCGCACCGTCGCGCCGACCTCCACGTCGGCGAGCGGCACGCCGGGCAGGCGCGCGCCGGCGACGATCGGGTGTCCGTGCGGGCACGTCTTGGCGTCGCCGATCGCCGCCAGCATGCGCTCCTCGAGCACCGGCGACATCGCGTGCTCCAGGCGCTCGGCCTCCTCGTGCACCTCGTCCCAGGGCACGCCGAGCACGTCGGTAAGGAAGCGCTCGATCAGGCGGTGGCGGCGCACGACGCCCTCGGCGTGCTCGGCGCCGCTGGGGGTGAACGCGATCGCGCGGTCGGCGCCGCGCGTGATGTAGCCGTCGGTTTCGAGCCGCCCGATCATCTCGTGCACGGTCGGCGGCGAGAGCTGCATCGCGCGCGCGACGTTCGCGCCGGTCATCGGCAGCCCCGCCTCCTGCAGCCAGAAGAGGATCTGCAGGTACTCCTCCTCGGCGACGGTGGCGGTCTCGGCGGTCATCTCAGCTGATCATAAGTGCACTCGCGTGGCGGCTTGTCCTCACGCCAGCGGCGCAGCTTGGCACCGTGGCGGATGCGCCCGGCGGAGACGTGGTCGAAGTCGATCTCCACCACCAGCTCCGGGCGCAGGCCGATCCACTCGAGGTCCTTGCCGGCGCTCCAGCGGCTGGGGTCGGCGGAGCCGCGCTCGCCGGTCTCATACGCGGCGAAGAAGCCCACCAGCCGCCTCTTCTCGCCGGCGCTCAGCCCGGAGCAGTGGCCGACCACGCGCAGCTCGTCGCCGTCGTACAGCCCGAGGATCAGCGCGCCGACGGTGCCCGGCTGCTTGCCTGGGCGCCAGCCGACAAGCACCGCGTCGATCGTGCGCACGCGCTTGACCTTCACCATGCCCTTGCGCTCCCCCGGACGGTAGGGCGCGGCGCGCTCCTTGGCGATCGCGCCCTCCGCGTGCTCGAGCCACTTCTGCGCCTGCTCGGGCGTGTCCACCGTGGGCACCAGCTCGACGGGCGCGTCTTTGAAGCTCTCGCCGGCCGCTAGCCCGTCGCCGGCGAGCAGCCTTTCGAGGGCCGCACGACGCTCCACAAACGGGAGCTCCAGCAGCGAGTCCGACCCGCGCGCCAGCAGGTCGAAGACCACGTAGCGGGCGGGCGTCTCGCCGGCCAGCCGTGCGATGCGTGAGGCCGCCGGGTGGATGCGCTGGCCGAGCGCGTCGAAGTCCTCGCGGCCCTCTCGGTCGCGCACGACGATCTCCCCGTCGAGCACGTACTCGCCGGCGGGGAACAGGAGCTCGGGGAAGTAGCGTCCGAGCGGCTTGCCGTTGCGCGACTGCAGGAACACCTCCTCGCCGCCGTGTGCCCCGAATGGGGTGCCGTGTGCCCCGGCTGGGGTATCCACGAACGCCAGGCAGCGAAACCCGTCGAGCTTCACCTCATAGCAATACTCCTCCCCTGCGGGCAGCGTCTTGCGCGAAAGCGCCAGCTGGGGAGCAACGGGCGGGACGAGGGCCAGGCTCACGACTCGCGGCCTGCGCCGCCCTGACCTTCGCCACCGCGTCGCCGCGGCCTGCTGGAGCGGGTCCTGGCGTCTCCCGGACGGCGCGCGCGGCTCGGCTGCACGCGCTTGGGCTCGTCCTTGTGCTTGCGGAAGTGCGGCGGCCACGGCGCGTCGCCGAGACCTTCGCGCTCGTCGCGCGCGGCCAGCTCGAGCAGGCTGTCCAGACGGCCGGGCTGCGCGTCGATGTCCGCCGACGGGTCACCGCGCTCCCGCAGCCGCGCGGGGACGGTCTTGAGCGTCAGCTCCGCGGGCTCGACGTCCGCGACCTCCTCCCACGCAAGCGGGCAGGACACGCGCGCGTCCGGCACCGCCCGCACGGAATACGCGGAGGCGACGGTGCGGTCGCGGGCGTTCTGGTTGTAGTCGATGAACACGCCCTCGCGTTCCTCCTTCCACCAGCGGCTGGTCGCGCGGCCTGGCATGCGCCGCTCGACCTCGCGCGCGAGCGCGAGCGCCGCGCGGCGCACTTCTTCGAAGCCGTGCTCCGGCGCGATGCGCACGTACACGTGCATGCCGCGCGAGCCCGAGGTCTTGGGAAAGCCGCGCAGCGCGTGCTGCTCGAGCACCTCGCGCGCGCCCAGCGCCACCTCGCGCACCTCCGAGAACGGCACCCCTGGGCCGGGGTCGAGATCGACGCGCAGCTCATCCGGGTGGTCCACGTCGCTGCGGCGTACCGGCCACGGGTTCCAGTCGATCACCCCCAGGTTCACCCCCCACACGAGATGCGCCGCGTCGTTGGGCACCAGCTCGCGCGCGTGGCGCCCGCTGGGGAACGTCACCGTGGCCGTCTGCAGCCACTCGGGCGCGCCGTCGGGCACGCGCTTTTGAAAGAACGGCTCGCCCGTCACGCCGTCCACCCAGCGCTTCATCACCGTCGGGCGCTCGCGCAGGCCGCGCACCACCGCCTGCTCGCACTCGATGTAGTAGTTCACCAGGTCGAGCTTCGTGAGACCGACGTCGGGGAAGAACGGCTTGTCGGGGTTGCTCACGCGCAGCTCCCGTCCGCATACGTCCAGGACCACGTGGTCGGCTTTGGCGGCGGCCATTGCTGGAAGGATGCCCGATCGTGACAAGCTCGCGCACCATGACCAGCCAGGCCCCACCGTGCCGGGCGCGCTGATCCCGCAGCGGCTGCTGATCGCCGCCCGCCCGTTCGGCCGCTCGTTGACCGCGCCCGCGGTGGCCGCGGCGATCGCGCGCGGCGTGTCCGCCGCCGGCCGGCCCGCGCCCGACCTGTGCCCGATCGACGCGCTCGCGCGCGGCGTTTGCGGCGCCGGTGGGTCTGAGCCCGACCTGTGCCCGATCGACGCGCTCGCGCACGACGCAGCGGAGATGCGCGCGCTGCTAGACGGGATGAGCTTCGATCGGCGCATGCGTGTTGCGCGCGCGGTGGTGGTGGCGTGCGCGCGGCTGCAGGAGCACGCGCTCGCGGGCAGCGTCGCGTTCGAGATCGCCACGCGGGCCCGCCAGGGCGGCGTGCCGACGTACGCGATCACCGCGCACAACCGGCTGGACGCGTTCGACGCGCGCATGCTCGACCTGCAGCTCATGCTGGAGGCGCGTACCGCCAAGGGCCTCGCCGACGCCGGCCGCAAGCTCGCCGAACTCGCCTGAACCGCACGCAGCTGACAGCCAGCAGGGGGCGGTGCCTTACGCAGCCGTGCCGTTCGCGCCAACCCCGTCCGCGGCCAACCCGCATGCCAGCGCGTGCACCAGGCGGGTCGCGTCCGCGACCGTGCCGTAGTCGAGGTTCGCGGGGATGTCGCTCGGCAGGTGGTAGTTGGCGAGGCTGCGCCAGTCGGTGAGCGACACGAGCGTGGCGATCGGATAGCCGGCCCGGCTGGGGATCACGCTGTCGGTCGACGCGCGCGCCCGGAAGCCGCGCTCCAGCGGGACGCCCAGCTCGCCGGCGTGCTCGACGAGCAGGTCGCGCAGCCACGGGCCGGGGTACTCCTCCATCCACACCGGCCCCTCGCCCTCGACCATCGCCAGGTGCGGCGAGCCGACCGTGTCGAGGTTGACGAAGCACGTGCGCCCTGGCGTGAGCTCGCCGCGGTGGCGCGCGATGAACGCGCGCACGCCGTCCTGCAGCGTCTCCTCCGCGCCGCACGAGACCAGCAGCACGCGCAGCCCAGGCGTGGGGCGCTCGCACAGCAGCTCCGCGAGCGCGACCAGCGCCGCCGCGCCCGACAGGTTGTCGTTGGCGCCCGGCACCGTCTGGCTGCGCCACACGTCCGCCACGAGCGCCGAGCCGAGCACGCCGATCGCAAACCCCGCCCACGCCAGCCCGCGGCGGCGGGTGAGCGCACCGGCGATCGTGCACAGCGGCCCCGCCAGCCCGACCCACCACTGCGGCGGCGAGGTCTTCATCCGCTCGACCAGCCGCGGCGCTAGCGCGTGCACGCGCCGCTGCAGCGTCTGGTCGAACAGGATCCCCGTCTGTGGGGCGTCGTGGTGCGCGAGCACCACGAGCGTGTCGCGCGGGCCACCGGCGGTCCCGTCGAGCGGGCCGCCGGCGTTCCCGTCCACCGGGCCGCCGGCGTTCCCGTCCACGGCCGCGCGCTCGCCCACGCGCGCGACCACGTTAACGGTGCTGCGCCGGCGACGCACCGCGCGGCGCAGCAGGCGCGGACCGTTCTGGGCCTCGTCGACCACGCCCGCGAAGCTCGCCGCCGCGAACAGCGCGCCCAGCGCCCGGCGCGCGACGCCGCCGCGCCGGGCGCCCAACACGAGGGCCGCGCCCGCCATGCCCAGCAGCCCGAGGCCGGTGGCCGTCGGCGGGAACGTTCCCCACGAGGGCTCGTCCTCGAGTGCGACCTCCACGCCCGCGACCGCGCGCAGCCGCGCGGCGAGCCACTCGGCGGCTTGGCGCTCGCCTGGGGAGCACGGCGGGCGCTCGATCGCCGCCAGCGTCTCCACCACCTCGCGCAGCACCACCTCCAGCCGCGGTGCGGTTGCCCCCGTCAGGCCGCCCGGCGGGGGCGACGAGAGCTCGCCGTCGGTCGCGCTGTCGCTCACAGGAAGCACCTTCCCTCGCCTCTGTACGTGGGCACCTCGTCGACGATTCTCCCACCTACCAGCAAGTGCAAGCTGTTGAAACGCTCACACAACTCGCCTGCCTTGGCGTGGCGGAAGTACACGCGATTGCCGATCGCCAGGCTATCTACACCGCGACCGAACAGCGGCGTCTGTACCTCACCGGCGCCCTCCAGACGCTCGAGACGCAGACCGGCCGGGAGGTGGGGTCGCGGCAGCCGCCCGGAGTCGGCGGGGCCAGATGCGAGGTAGCCCCCGCCGAGCGCCGTCACCACCCCCGGCCCCGGCCGGCGTACGACAGGCAGCGCGAACATGGCCGCGGGCTGAGGCGTGAACGCGCGGTACGCGTCGAACAGCGTCGGGCCGTACAGCCCCGACCCGGCGGACACCTCGGTGACACATCGCTCGGCGGCGGTGCGCTCGAGGCTGCCGGTGCCGCCACCGTTTACGAACTCGAGCGGCGGGGCGCCGTGCGCGGCGATCGCCTCCTGCACCGCCGCCACCGCCGCGGCGCGCCGGCCGGCCAGCTCGCGCGCTGACAGCAGCTGCATGCCACGGATCGCCAGGCCGCGCAGCGGACGACCGGGCGGCGCGTCGCCGACGCCCGCGATCTGCGCCTCGTAGACCATCACCCCCACCAGCTTCAAGCCGTCGCGCGCCACGATCTCCCGCGCCAGCGCCGCCGCCTGCGCGGGCATGTGCACCGGCGAGCGCCGTGCGCCCACGCGCACGCGCCCACCCAGCGCACGCCAGCTGGCGTCCACGTCGATGCACACGCGCACAGGCATCGGCGGCGCGGAGCCCACCGCGCGCTCGATGAGGTCGAGCCCCTCCGCGCCGTCCACCATCAGCGTCACCGACTCCGCCGTGGGGGTGCTCGCGAGCGCCCGCAGCGCGTGGCTGTCGGCGGTCGGGTAGGCGACGAGGATGTCGTCGAACCCGCACGCGTGCAGCCACAGCGCCTCCGGCAGCGTGAACGCGAGCGTGCCGCGAAAGCCGTCGCCCGCCAGCACGCGTTCCTGCAGCGCGCGGCAGCGCAGCGACTTGCTCGCCAGGCGGATCGGCTTCGGCGCCGCGCGGCGGCGCATGTCCGCGGCGTTCTGCCACAGGGCGTCCAGGTCCACGAGGGCAAACGGCGCGCGCAGCTCGGCGGTCGCCCGCTCCAGTCGGGCGTACTCGGCGTCAGCCATCCGCGGGGGCACGTACTCGGCGTCAGCCATCCGCGGGGGCACCCTGCATCGGGTCGGCGGGAGCGGCCACGGAGCCGACGGGTCCCAGCACCCGCTCGGTCCAGGCGTTGGCGAAGCGCCCGCCG
>Ga0335075_10012476_pt1 | contig 12832 bp, 11 predicted proteins | sample Lox_Sample_24_FD_206723 | JGI IMG/M metagenome (GOLD analysis project Ga0335075, IMG submission 206723) | Soil microbial communities from Loxahatchee National Wildlife Refuge, Florida, United States - Lox_Sample_2.4 | ecosystem: Environmental > Terrestrial > Soil > Wetlands | place: USA... | reverse complement strand
TGGTGCCGATCTGGCCGCTGTTGAAGACAATCGCGCCATAACCGTCGAGATAGACCGAACCGGTCAGCACCCCCGTCGTGCCGAAGCCGGCAGCGGTATTGACAGCAACCGTGGCACCTTGCGTTGCCGTGCCGGAATTGCCGATAACGCTGAAATAACCGGTATTGACCAGCGCGCCGACGCTCAGCGTGGTTGCGGCCGTCAGACTCAGGTTTCCAATATAGGCGTACCCGCTGTTGCTCAGCGTGCCACCAACGGTTAGCGTGGTGCCGCCACCCGATGTGTCGAGTTCGACGATCCCGGCGTTGGTCAATCCGGCCGTGACCGATTCTGTACCACCTGGATTACTGATGGCCAGGACCGCGCTCGTATCGCTTATATCGATCGACTGAACGGTGACAGACGAATTCGACAGAGAAACGGTATAACCCCCCGCCACCCCGATCAACGCTTCATTGCTGGAGCCTGGGACTGAACCGGAGCTCCAGTTGGACCCTACGGTGAAACTACCGTTGACGGCATTTATCCAACTAACTGTGGTAGTCATGCCAACCTCCGCCTAACTCAGGGGTGTTGCGATCACCCCTCTGCTTTACAAAATCGTGACGTAATAATCATCATAGAACGGCGCTTGCCGGCGTTACAAGAGAATTCGCAATCGACTGACGGAGGCGCTGAGCGGCGCGTCTGCCGATCAGTAACACACAACCACTGCGTGCGCCGACTGCCGAGTTACCCGAGCCGTCAGCATCTGACCTGCAACTTCGATTCAAGCCGATGCCCCAACTGCCGCGCGAGATTCTCGCCGCTGCCGGGCAATTCGCCGCTATCTACCTGAAGTTGCATCGCACCGCTGCGACTGCCCGCATTACTCGTTGATTGCACGAAATAACGCGGTACTTCGGAATGATAGCGACTGTCGAAATGAGGCGATTACGAGAGTGGAAGTGACCGGAAAGTCGAGCCCAATAATACACCTCGCCCACTCAGCGACGCGCCGCGGGGAGAGGTCGCGGCGCTGAGCGCGGCGCGTGAGGGCGCGTGATCCGAAATCCCGCGCATTACGAAATGAGACGAACATGAGATTGGCCCGAAGCTTCCCCCACCGCCCATTCCGCGCTCAGATGCCGCGGCCCCAACCCACCAAGGGGAGACCGCCATGCACATCACCCCCACCGGCGAGACCCTCGGCGCTCGCATCGACGGCATCGACCTCGCCCAACCGCTGCCGGACCAGGACATCCGCACCATCCTGCGCGCCCACGGCGCCCACGGCGTGCTCTGCTTCCCAAACCAAACCTGCGACATCCCCGCCTTCGCTGCCTTCGGCCGCCGCTTCGGCGAACTCGAGATCAACGTTGCCAACCTCTTCCACGAGGACGGCTTCCCCGAGATGATGATCCTCTCGAACATGAAGGACGAAGCCGGCCGGCCGCTCGGCGCACACGACGCCGGCCAGGGCTGGCACACCGACATGTCCTACAGCCGCGACATCGCGCTCGCCAACATTCTGCATGCCCAACGTGTACCCCGCCGCAACGGCAAGCCGCTCGGCGAGACGCAGTTCCGCAACATGCATGCCGCCTACGACGACCTGCCCACCGACCTGAAGCACCGCCTCGAAGGCCGCACCGCCACGCACGACTTCGCCAAGTTCTGGGATATGATGCGCGCGCGCCCCGGTTCCACGCGCAAGCCGCTGACCGAGGAACAGCGACGCAAGAAACCCCCCGTCTCCCAGCCGCTGTTCCGCAAGCACCCGATCACCGGCCGCACCGTCCTCTACGCCAACCCCGGCTACACGATGTGGATCGACGGCATGGAGGAGCGCGAGAGCGGCGAGATCCTCGACTTCCTGTTCCGCCACCAGGAACGCGCCGAGTATCTCTACGCCCACCATTGGACCGAGGGTGACGTGCTGATGTGGGACAACATCGGCACCGTGCACAACGCGGTCGCCGACTACACCGCCGACGAGCCCCGCTGCATGCGCCGCCTCCAGGTGATGGCGACGCTGGACTACGCGTCGATGCTCGCCTGAGCACGGGGCACTACAGGGCGGACGCGGTCCGCCGCCGTTCCCGATGGCGGACTGTGTCCGCCCTACGAGGCGTCAAGCACGTCCAGCACCACCGCTGTCACGTTATCGCTCGCGTCCCGAGCCAGCGCCGCTTCGACCAGCCGCTGCGCCGCATCCTCCCGCGCCTCCCCAAGCAGCAAAGCAATGTCCTCCTCAGGGATCGTCTTGGTCAGCCCATCGCTGCACAGCAGGAACCGGTCGCCCGGCCGCAGCTCGTCGATTGCCTTGTCGAGCGCGAGGCCATCCGCCTCGCCGGCCCCCACGGCACGCGTGATCACATTGGCCTGCGGGTGGTGCTCGCTCTCATGCGCCTCGATCACGCCGGCATCGACCAGCTCCTGCACCAGGCTGTGGTCCCGCGTCACCTGATAGAGTTCGCCCCCGCTCAGGCAATATGCCCGCGAGTCGCCCGCCCACAGACAGGCGTAATGGTCAGCGCGCGCACATAGGACAACCACCGTGGAAGCGATGGCGACGCCAGGTCCCCGTCGCGCCGCCTCGTCGATCAGGGCGCGGTGTACGGCGTCGATCCGGGTGCGGATCTCTGCAAGTGCCTCGGTCGCGCCAAGTCCCGGCGCGATGGCGCCGAGCGTCTCGGCGATCATGCCGGCGGCGACCTCGCCGGCCTGATGGCCGCCGGCTCCGTCGGCGACAGCCCAGATCCCCAGATCGGGTCGGTCCACAAACGCATCCTCGTTGTGCTTGCGGTGCGGGCCCGTTTCGGTCGTCGCCGAGGAGCGCAGTCGGAGTGTCATGCCGACGGCTCCGCACGCTCGTTGTCATCTATCATAGCAGCGAACCCGGCCGGATCGGGCAAGCCGGGCACCGAGAACCGCGTGGCCGCCACCAGCGGTCCGCCGGCGGTCCACCATAGGCTGTGCTCGTCCGGCGAACCTCTGCCGTTTTCCGGCACCGGCAGGCGTGCGACCACTTGCTCCGCCGTCGCATCCTCCTCCAGGGCCAGCCGCCCGGCCGCCTCGCAGACGTCAAGCCAGGCATCTCCCGCCGCCCCCCCAACGACGCTGTGACCGTCGGGATACACGGCAGCCAGGGTCAGCGGGAAATACCGCCCGACGCGGTCGACGCTCGGGATCATGAGGCCGAGCACCGCCCCCTGTCCGCACACCCAGGGCGGCAAGGAGAACCGCCAGACCGGCGCCTCCAGCCACGCCGGCAGCCAGCGCTCCCCCATGGTCCGGCGAGCCGCATCGATCGCGCGTTGCAGCCACGCGTCCCACGGCTCGATGAAGCTGCCCGGCAGGCCGGCACGCACAAAATCGCCGCGCGCCGGCAGCTTGCCGAACAGGCCGACACGTGCACCCCCCATGCAACCACCCGCGGACTCGAGTGCAATTCCGCCAGCTTACCACAGCCGGGCTAGCACCGCAGCGGTGTTCCTTGCGCGAGGGACACGTTGGGCCGGCGTCCCGGAATGTTCGCCTGCATTCGCGAGCCCGGCGCGATAAGATGGCCCGGACCGAGAATGACACCGGGGGAGCGATGAGCACGCACGAGAGTCTGGAGCATCAAGAGCACGCCGAGCATGCCGCCACCCACGGCAACAAGCGAGCCGCCCTGCTGATCGCCGTTCTGGCGGCCGCCCTGGCGATCTGCGAGCAGCAGGGCAAGCACGCCGAGATTGCGGTGCAGGAACAGGCGATCCTGACCGCCGATGCCTGGGCGCAATACCAGGCCAAGTCGATCCGTGCCGCCGTCGCCGAGGATATCGAGCGGCTGGCCTCCACGCTCGATCGGCCGACCGACGCGGACCTGATCGCGACGCGCATGGGCGTGCTCAAGCAGCTTCAGGCCGATCAGGTCCATTACGATACGGATGCCAAGGACGGCAAGGAAGCGATTGCCGTCCGTGCGCGCGCCTTCGACGCGGCACGCCAGGAGGCGCTCGAACGCGATCATAGTTACGACAACGCAGCGGCGGCGCTGGAGCTTGGGATCGTGCTGGCGACCGCCTCGGTGATCACGGCGTCGAAGCTGCTGATCCGCTTCGCCTTCGTGCTCGGCGGCATTGGGATCGTGATCGGCATTCTCGGATTCGTCGCGCCGACGCTTGGCGCATTGTAGGTTCAGGCCTCGCGCCTTGCCAGCGCGAGCAGATGGGAGCGGTACTGCACCGCCCCGCGCTCGTGCAGCCGGGTCTGCCAGGGCCACGCCTGATCCTCCTCCAGCAGCGTAAGCCCGGCGACCGACTGTGCGTGTGCCCCTTCCTGCAACAGCGCGCGCAGGAACGGCTCCGCCTCGCCGGCATAGGCGCTGCGCTGGGAATGACCGCCGATCCACGTCTCGACCGGCGTTGCGCGGGTGGACCAGTCGTACGGAGTCGCCAGCAGGATACGTCCGCCGGGCCGCACCGCCTCGGCGAGTCCTGCCAGCAGCCGCAACGGCTCGTTGACGCAATCCAACAAATTGAGCGCCGCTGCCAGGTCCGACGATTCGGGCAGGAACGGCAGCGTGAGCGCATCGCAGGCCCAGAAATCCACCCGTTCAGTACCGGCGGGGGAAACAGCGAAGCGTCGGCGCTCGTAAACAAGGCCGATCTGGCGGCGGGGATACGAAACCAGCCCGCCAGCAGCCCCGCGCGCCAGCCGCAGCAAAGCGAGATTCGTATCGATCCCCAACACCAGTGCGTCGCGATATCGCGCGGCCAGGTCGAAGGTTGTGCGCCCCGCACCACAGCCCAGGTCCAGAACGCGGCCAGCCGCCGATGCGCCGGCCATCTCCAACAGGCGGGCGAGGCAGCGTCGCGCAGCCCCGGGGCGCGGTCCCTCTCCCGGGGGCAGCTCGGCCGGATCAAGATCGGCCCAGCCATCCCATGCATAAGTCGATACGACCTGACGCATCGTATCGAACCACGTGCTGGGCCCGATGGCATCGCCGACCAGACTTTCCAGCGCCGGATCGAGGTCATCGCGCAGCAGCAGCTCCACACCACGTTCCGCCATCAGCGCTCGCAGCTCCGGGACGATGACCGGGATGCCGTCGATGATCGGATACTCATGGCAGCAGGCGGGGTTCGAGCAATGCAGGATCCCGGCGACCACGTCTTCATCCCGCTCCTCGTACACACAGGCGAGGGTCAGAGCGTGGCGACCGCGCCCGTGCCTGATGCAACTCGGGCAGAGAGGGGCGAATGCGTCAAAATGGCCGCGGCGCAAGTTTGGCTCAGCCGCCGATCAGGACGGTCTCGCAGCCCGGCCCGATGATCATGCCGGTCGGACCGGGGATCGGGCCAACACAGGCCTCGTGGGTCGTCGTGTCGAACAGCCGGGCCGCCGGCAGCCCGTTGATGTTGACCGTGGCGGAGCCCTTGGTGATCACGCCGGGGCCGCCCGGGATGCAGGCGGGAATGTCGCAGGGCTCGGTTTCGTCGGTGACCCGCGCGGCCGGCATGCCGCCGATGGTGACGTTGGGAGAGCCGCTGAGGATCGGCAACTCCATGGGCGGATGCGGCAGGGGCGTCGGAACTGGAGCCGCCGGGTGCATGGGGGCGTGGCAGTGCGGCTCGTCCTGCAGGACGTTGTCGCCGATGCGCGCAGCCGGCTGTCCCATCTTGATCCCCCGCCGTTCCGGACGGATACGAAGCTAGCGTGTTCCGCCGTCGCACCCAAACCGATTATGCTGCCGGTCGAGGGAGACGCGCATGGGATGCTTCTGCCACGGCTCGATGCTGCCGATTTCGGCGCTGCTGCCGAAGCTGAACGTGTCGGTCAGCCTCGGCCTGCCTGGGGCGAACATCCCGCTGTCGTTATCGGCGTGGCTCAATCTGCGCGGACTGCCGGCGCTGCCGTGGACGCCGGAGCCAAGCTGGCTCACCCTGCCGCTGCCGCGGTTGCAACTCAACGCGCGTGCCGTCGCGACGATCTCGGCACTCGCGTCGCTGCGTGCGCAGGTGTTGGCCCAGTTCGGGCTGGACTTGCTGATCCCGCAACAGGCGCTCGCGTTTGCCCGCATCGTCGCCACCATGAATGCGCGGCTGTCGGTCATGGCGAATTTCAACCCGCTGAGTTGGATCCGGCTCGCCGCCTTGAACGCCGCTATCGACCAGGTGCAATTGGCACTCGGCGCCGGCGTGTTCGCGCCGCCGGCCAGCCTGATGCTGTCACTTAGCATGCCGGGCGGCTTTCCTATGGCGAATTGGCAGAGCCTCCTGGCGCTGTTGCGGCTGCTTGCGCCGATGATCGCCGCATGCGCCCAGCTTAGTGTCAGCCTGTCGGAGACGGCCCAGTTCTCCGCCGCGCTGCGGGTTCTGGCGCAACTGTCGCTGCCGCCGCTGGCCGCGCCGCAGTTAATGGCGAGCCTGACCGCGGCGCTCTCGGCGGTGATGCGATTGCAGGCGAGCCTCGGCCTGCCGGTGCTGCAGCTCGGTTTCCCGGCGATTCAGTTGCGCGTGCAGGCCAAGCTTGGAGCGCTGCTGCCGGTGCTGTCGGCGCGCTTCGGGCTGAATCTCAGCGGAGGCGGGGCAAGCCTGCTGGCCGCGCTGATGTCGTTGTTGCCCAACCTGCCGCCTGTGCCGACCAGCCTCGCCACCAGCGAAGTGGTGCAGGCGGCGCTGTCGGCGCAGGCGATGGCATCGCTGAACTGGCAAGTACCGGCATCGCTGCCGGCGATCCGCATCGGCCTGCCGACCTGCGCGCTGGTGGCCCAGCTCAACGCTGCGCTTGGCATCAACGCTGTGCTGCCCTCGCCCTGTGCGTCCGGCTGCGATGCGGCGAAGATCATGAAAGCGCTCGCCGCCGCCTGACCATCATCCGCGAAAGCAGAGGCCGGCGCGGATGCCAGGCCTTCTGCCTTCGCAGGAGCAAGCTTCGCCCGGCATGACGTGAGTGCCACCCGACGGGCGACCATTGGGATTGCCTATGATATCATACGAAACCAGGCGGGGACCAGCGGATCGGACTCCACCGCGGCACGCACGGCCGCTTGGCCCTCCGGCGTGGGACACACGGCGACCACGGTTCGGAAAAAGACCGCCTTACCCCGCGCGCGTGCCAGGAACAGCGCGGCGAGCGCAACGGCCGCCGGCGATCGGGTTGCGCAGCACGGGCAGCCGGCAGGATGCGGGCCAGCCGCCGCCTCGGCCGTGAACCGCACGACCGCCACCCCATCCGGTGCCGGCGCGTCGCCTTCGATCAGCAGGGCGGACCCGGCATCAGTATCGGACACCGACCCGAACCGCACCGGCACGCGGGCATCAACGAATAGTGGCATAGGCTGGACATAAGGATATGTTTATGTCAGATACAAGCCTATGGAGGCCCTGCTCACTGCCCTGCGCGCCGCCGCCGAGCCGACCCGGCTTCGCATCCTGGCCCTCGCCGGCCGAGGGGCGTTCTGCGTCTCGGAATTCAACGAAATCCTGGGGCAGTCGCAGCCCCGGCTGTGACGGCGCAGCAGAGCGGCAATAAACTCGGCAGCAGGTCACGTCGCGCAGTTCACTGGTCATCTCACGTCCCGATTCGTTGGATGCCCTACCGATTCGATGCGAAGCAAATGTCAAAACGCATCTTCACCCCGGGCCAACTCGTTGCCCGATCTGGTTTGTTAATCACGGCAAATTACCGTACAGGTAATGGACTTCGTGGCTCGAGGTGTGTATTATCTAATCGGTTACTTGTCGGTTCAGGAGCGCGAGGATCTATGCAAGACGACGACGACGACGAGGATGAAGGCAACAACAACGAGAACGACAAATTGGCCGCGGAGTTTATTGAATTTTATAAACCTTGGAAAATTGCGTGTGGCCAAGATATCTCAGTCAAGGCTGCATGGGCCATTTTCCGAGTGAGCCCATTTCTTAAGCCGGACAGAAAGTCCTCGGGCCACGACAATAGGCGAGGCGAGGCAACCGATAAGGGACAGCAGGGTAGCGGCGCATCCGAAGATGCTCACAGTATCAACCAGGGAAAACAGACCGTCAGCATAATGCAACAAGGCATAAACAAGTGCAAATTGGACGACGCCAAGATTGACCGTTTCGAAAAGCAGCTTAATAAAATCTGTAGAGAAGGACCCTGGCGCATAGACCAAACCAACGGCCTTATTAGTACAGAATCCACATCAGGCAGCGGCAGCTCAGATCGTACGAAGCGTAACGAGACCCTAGCAATAAAAAAAGCAATAGAAAATGAAGGAAAACTTGCGATGGAGGCGCTTAGCGCGGTGGCATACAGTAAATGGCAAGAGGAAACGTTCCCAAAAAACAAGAACTATAAGCCGGACAAGAAAATCAAGGACTCCTTCGATAAGGATTGCGAAAAAGAATTTAGGAGTAAGATAAAAGGCATACAAAAAGACCTGCTCAAGAAACTAAACAAAGAGGAGCAAGCAGTAAAGCAAAGCAGGACGATAACGATTGATACCGTCGCTGATCTCTTTCGGGAAAACATCCCTCGACAAGAAGCTGAGCGGTGGGGGGCGGCGCTGCCCGCGCCCACGACTGCAGCCCAACAGAGGCCCACAAACTTTGATAAGATATATAATCACTACAAGGAAAAACGCGGGAAGGGCGCCAAGAGTGAAGAAGAATTTCTAGAGATTTGGGATACTCTGAAGTTTGGCACCAGTCCAAAACTTGATAACCAAACCAAACTGAAAATCGACAACCTTATTGACAAGGAGGACCCGAAGGGAAAAGCGAGGAAGAATTAGCGATGACCCGGTAAATGCTCGTGCCGTTTCCCGTAATTCCTCATGCCTCATCTGAGTAGTCACGGAGTTGTGGCAGGAAGCGCTGACAGCGATGGTGTGGCTCTGGCACCTCGGCGACTCGATTGGTGGGAGCACAAAGACTGCATTGCGGCGATCTCTCCCTGCTAGCGACCGCTGCGATGATCTTACTAGTGTGCCTTCTCCACCGGGCTAACGCTGTTTCGCGCTTGCGGAGTTGGGCCGTTGCTCGCTCTTGGCGTGGTAGCCGGCACGCTGGTGGTTGCTGGCGCTCTTTTCTCTTCCTGCGTGTGGAGCAATCGCTCGCCTGCGCCGCCGACGAATTGCAGTGGCGCGAATTGGCCTGCCTGGCGCCCACCGTGCACGGCTTGCGTTGCTCAGCGATCGGCAGTTGCGCGACCATGTGGCGACGATGCTTGAGTGGCTCGGCCATGAGTTGCTTACACCGGACACGGCGGCCAATGTTGCGGCCGTGAAGAACGGTAAGAATATTGCCGCCTTCACCGCCGATACCGACCTTGCACCGACTGCGCTAACAGGAACGACATAAGCAGAGCCGCTTCACACGTAATGCCAACAACGAAGGCGTTTCGACACGATTTAGAATACGGGCTGCGCTATAGGAGAAAACGAAAGCGAGAACGATCGCTGGGATGGCTTGAACCTCGCTGATAATGTCTTCTCGGCCGCTGACCGGCGCGAAACTTGGCTGAGACTAAACGGATCGAGTTGTAACGCCGAGCGAACGGCCGCCTCGCCCCCCGGCGTGCAGCACGCTGCGACGGCTGTGCGGAGGAACTCCACTTCGCCTCGCGCGCGGGCCAGGAACAGCGCGGCAAGCGCCATCGCTGGCGGCGAGCGGGCTGTGCAGCAGGGGCAGCCGGGCGGATGCTGGCTAACGGGTGCCGCGCCGGTGAAGCGGGCTACTGGTACGCCGTCGGGGGCCGGCGTGTCCCCTTCGATCAGCAGCGCCCAGTCATGGCCGGCGGCCTCCGACACTGACCCGAACCGCACCGGCACGCGGGCATCAACAAACGGCGGCATAGGCTGGACATAAGGATATGTTTATGTCAGATACAAGCCCATGGAGGCCCTGCTCACCGCCCTGCGCGCCGCCGCCGAGCCGACCCGGCTTCGCATCCTGGCCCTCGCCGGCCGGGGGGCGTTCTGCGTGTCGGAGTTCACCGAAATCCTGGGGCAGTCGCAGCCCCGGCTGTCCCGCCATCTGAAGCTGCTCTGCGAGGCCGGCCTCCTGGAGCGGGTGCGGGAGGGCGCGAATGTGTGGTTCGCAGTCCCCACGGGCGAAGCCGGCGCGCTGACCCGCGAGCTGCTGGCGCGGGTGGCCGAGGACGATCCCACAATCGCAGCAGATCGCCGGCAGGCCGCGCGGGTGCTGTCGGAGCGGGCGCGCACGGCGTCGGAGAGCTTCCAGCGCAAGGGCGCAGACTGGGACGAGATGCGCGCCATGGGGCTGCCGGCCGCCGCGATCGAGGAGTGGCTGCTGGCGCTGGTTCCCGAGGCGCATGGCGGCCGGCTGCTGGATATTGGCACCGGCACGGGGCGCGTGCTGGAGCTGCTCGGCCCGCGCGTCGATGAAGGGCTGGGGATCGATGCCAGCCGGGCGATGCTGGCGCTGGCGCGCTCGCGGCTGGCCAAGGCGGGGCTGGCGCATTGCTCGGTCCGACTGGCCGACATGTACAGGCTGCCGCTGCGCGATGCCTGCTTCGATATCGCCGTGCTGCAGATGGTGCTGCATCACGCGGATGACCCCGAGGGCGTGCTGGCCGAAGCCGCGCGCGTGCTGCGTCCAGGAGGAAGCCTAATCGTCATCGACCTGGCCGATCATCAGCAATCGGCGATGGCCGAGAAGCTCGCCCACCGATGGCCGGGCTTTGCTGACGAGGTCATGCAGCACTGGTTGGCCGGTGCCGGGCTGGCGGCCGGCAAGAAACTGTCGATCCGCGGTCCGGCCGAGCTCCCGGTGCGGCTCTGGTCCGCCGCCCGCACCGCTGCCGCCCCCACCCAACGCCTCATCGAACTCGCTGTCTGACGCAGGACACGCCATGTCTCGACCCCACCTCCTGGATGCGCTGCGCGACCGTGTGCTGTTGTGCGACGGCGCGATGGGGACGCGCGCCCAGGCGCTGGACCTGGACATAGACCGCGACTACTGGGGCAAGGAGAACTGCACCGACGTACTGACGCTGTCGTGCCCCGACATGGTGCGCGAGATCCATCGCGGCTATTTCGAAGCCGGCGCCGACATGGTGGAGACCAACAGTTTCGGCGGCTCCCCGGTTACGCTGGGTGAGTTCGGCCTGGCCGACCGCGCCTTCGAGATCAACAAACGAGCCGGCGAGTTGGCGCGCGAAGCCGCCGAGAGCTTCGCCGACGGCCGGCATCGCTGGGTGTTGGGCAGCCTCGGGCCGGGCACCAAGCTGCCGACGCTGGGCAACATCGCCTATGACGCGTTGGAAGCGGCGCTCGCCGAGCAATGTCGTGGGCTGATTGCCGGCGGCGTCGATGCCATCCTGGTCGAGACCTGCCAGGACACCTTGCAGATCAAGGCCGCGGTGAACGGCGCGAAGATCGCGCGCACCGAAGCCGGCACCGACACGCCCGTCTTCGTGCAGGTCACGGTGGAAACCACCGGCAGCTTGCTGGTCGGCCCGGACATCGCCGCGGCCGCCGCGGTGGTAGCGGCGCTCGACGTGCCGCTGATCGGGCTGAACTGCGCCACCGGCCCACAGGAGATGGCCGAGCATCTGCACTGGCTCTCCGGCAACTGGCCGGGTTTGCTGTCGGTGCAGCCCAACGCCGGCCTGCCCGAGCTGGTGGACGGGCAGCCGCACTATCCGCTGGGCGCCGCCGAGCTGGCGACCTGGCTGGAGCGCTTCGTGGCCGAGGACGGCGTGAACCTGATCGGTGGCTGTTGCGGCACCTCGATCCAGCACATCGCCGCGCTGGATGCGATGCTGCGCAAGCGGGGCGCCAAGGGGACAAGACTCCGGCCCGTGCCGGTACCGCGCAAGCAGGTCTGGGTCCCCAGCGTCACCTCGCTGTACCAGGCCGTGCCGCTGCGCCAGGAGAACGCCTTCTTCGCCATCGGCGAGCGGTGCAACGCCAACGGCTCCCGCCGCTGGCGCGAGTTGCAGGAGGCCGGCGACTGGGACGGCTGCGTGGCGATGGGCCGCGAGCAGGTCGGCGAAGGCTCCAACGCGTTGGACGTGTGCACGGCCTTCGTCGGCCGCGACGAGTTGGCCGAAATGACCGAAGTGGTACGTCGCTTCAACTCGTCGGTGAATGCGCCGCTGGTGATCGACAGCACCGAGACGCCGGTGATCGAGGCGGCACTCAAGCTGTATGGCGGCAAGCCGATCATCAACTCGATCAATTTCGAGGACGGCGAGCAGCACGCAGCCGACCGGCTGCTGCTCGCGAAGCGCTTCGGCGCTGCGGTGATCGCGCTGACCATCGACGAGCAGGGCATGGCGAAGACCGCCGAGCGCAAGCTCGAGGTCGCGCGTCGGCTGGTTGCGTTTGCCTGTGACCGTTACGGGCTGGCGCAGTCGGACCTGCTGATCGACCCGCTGACCTTCACGATCGCCACAGGCAATGAAGACGACCGCAAGCTTGGCCTGTGGACGCTGGAAGGCATAAAGGCGATCCGGGCGGAATTTCCCGATATCCAGATCATCCTCGGGCTGTCGAATATCAGCTTCGGGCTGAACCCGGCGGCGCGTGCCGTGCTGAACTCGGTGTTCCTGGACCACGCGGTGCGTGCCGGGATGACCGGCGCGATCGTGCATGTGTCGAAAATCCGCCCCCTGCACCTGATCGCGCCGGAGGAAGTTACAGTCGCCGAAGACCTGATCTTCGACCGCCGCCGCGACGGCTATGACCCGTTGCAGCGGCTTTTGGAGATGTTCGCCGACCGCAAGTTGGCCGATGCCACGGTGAAGCATCGCGCGCCGACCGCCGAGGGACGGCTGAAGGACCGCATCGTGGACGGCGACCGCAAGGGCCTGACCGAGGACCTGGACGACGCGCTGACCCGGCTCTCGCCAC
>Ga0335075_10012475_pt1 | contig 12833 bp, 12 predicted proteins | sample Lox_Sample_24_FD_206723 | JGI IMG/M metagenome (GOLD analysis project Ga0335075, IMG submission 206723) | Soil microbial communities from Loxahatchee National Wildlife Refuge, Florida, United States - Lox_Sample_2.4 | ecosystem: Environmental > Terrestrial > Soil > Wetlands | place: USA... | reverse complement strand
GCCATGTTCGTCGAGAAATCGGGCCTCGGGCCCCGTGAGACCGCCGACGTCACCGTGACGCCATCGGGACGTGTGCTCGTGCACGCCGGAGGGACCTCGTTCGGCCAGGGCATCGAGACCGTGCTCGCGCAGATCGCCGCCGACACCTTGAGCGTGCCGCTGTCGTCGGTGAGCGTCGTCGTCGGCGACACCGATACGCAGCCGCTCGGCACCGGGTCGTGGGCGTCCCGGTCGACCGTGGTCGGAGGGAGCGCCGTGCACCTGGCAGCGCTAGCGGTGCGCGCGGCGATGGGCACAGAGGCCGCGGCCGGTGATATTACCGCGCGGCGCACGTTCGAGACCGCGCACATGACCTATCCCTACGGCGTGCACATCGCGGCGGTCGACGTGGACCCCGGTACCGGACAGGTCCGCGTGACGCGCTACCTGGTCGCCTACGAGGTGGGGCGCGCGATCAATCCCGCGCTGGTCGAAGGGCAGCTGCGCGGCGGTGTCGCCCAGGGCGTGGGCGGTGCTCTGCTCGAGGAATTCGGTTACGACCAGGACGGCCAGCCGCAGGCGATATCGTTCATGGACTACCGGATGCCCACCGCGGCGGAGGTCCCGGCGATCGATATCTTGCTGCGGGAAGACGCGAGGGCGCCCGGCAACCCGCTCGGCGTGATGGGCGCGGGCGAGGGCGGTGTCAGCGCGGCCGGCGCCGCGATCGCGAACGCTGTCCGCGACGCGATCGGCCTCGCGGGCAGCGTCGGGCGGCTCCCGCTGACCCCTTCTCGGATCATGGGACTGATCTATGCCTGATACTCCCGCTTACGTGAGCAAGACGGACCTGGTCGTCGCGCTTATCCGCGAACTGGTCATCACCGGCGAGCTCGCCGCCGGAGAGCAGCTGCGCCAGCGTGATCTGGCCCAGCGATTCGGCGTCAGCCAGACTCCGGTGCGCGAGGCGATGCGGCGCCTGGAATCGGAGGGCCTGCTGGTCTGCGACACGCACCGGGGCTTCACGGTGATGGCGCCGGACGACGGCCCGCTCAAAGAGAACTTCCAGATCAGGGCCGCACTGGAGTCGCTGGGCGCGTCGCTGGCGGCAGCCAAGATCGACGCGGACGGGCTCGCCCGGCTGGCCGCGCTGAACGAGCGGATGCGCACGCTCGCCGACGACGACCCGTCTTATGCGGACCTGAACAGGGAATTCCACTTCACCGTGTACGAGTACGCGCGCAGCCCGCTGCTGCTGTCGCTGATGCGGCTGCTGTGGGCGTCGCTGCACGGCGGCCCCAAGGTGGCCAGGACCCACGCGGAGTCCGCCCGCCAGCACGATGAGATACTCGCCGCGCTGCGCGCCGGCGACTCCGAAGGGGCCGCTCAGCGGACCCGCGAGCACATCATGGGGCCGCGGTGAGTGGTGTTACGACCAGCGACGGTGTCATCCTGCACGTGGAGGAAGCAGGGCCTTGCGACGGGCAGCCGTTGCTGTTCATCCATGAGTTCGCCGGGGATCACCGCAGCTGGGAGCCGCAGGTCCGGTATTTCTCGGATGCGTTCCGGTGCGTGCGGTACGCGGCGCGCGGCTACCCGCCGTCATCGGTGCCCGCCGCCCCGGAGGCGTATTCCCAGGAACGGGCCATCGCGGACGCGCTCGCCGTGCTGGACGGCCTGGACATCGGCGCGGCGCACGTGGTCGGCCTGTCCATGGGCGGGTTCACCGCGCTGCACCTGGCACTGTCCTACCCGGACCGGGTGCTCAGCGCGGTCGTGGCCGGGTGCGGGTACGGGTCGCAGCCCGACCGCCAGGAGGCATTCCGCGCCGAGTGCCAGGTGATCGCCGCGGCGTTCGAGGCCGACGGCGCGGCCGCCGTTGCCTCGTGGTACGCGGCCGGGCCCGCGCGGGTCCAGTTCCAGAACAAGAACCCGCGCGGCTGGGAGGAGTTCGCCGCCGCCCTGGCCGCTCATGACGCGCTCGGCGCGGCGCTCACCATGCGCGGCGTGCAGGCCGCCCGCCCGTCGCTGTACCGGCTCGGCCTCGCCTCGATCCGCGTCCCCATGCTGGTCCTGGCCGGCGACGAGGACGAGGGCTGCCTGGAGCCCGCGCTGATGCTCAAGCGCACGATCCCCACTGCGGGCCTGGCCATCATGCCCCGCACCGGTCACACCGCCAACCTGGAAGAGCCCGACGTGTTCAACCGACTCGCGGATGACTTCCTGACCGCGGTCTCCAGGGGCGCCTGGCGTGCCCGTGACCCTCGCTCCCTGTCCGGTTCCGTAACCGGCGTGCGCTGAGGGCCCGGCGAGCACTGATACAGGCCTGCCTTGACCTGGACGCAGCCGGCGGTGACCCATGCGGTGATCCACTGGGCCTGACCGGTGACGGGCCGGCCCATGAATCCCGCTCCTTGCTCGCCGAGGAGGAAGAACCGCAGCTGGCCGCTGGCCACCAGGTAACGGACGTGGCGCAGCGTGGGGGAGGGCACCGAGCCACTGAACCCGCCCATCGGCAGTACTTCCTTGCCGGTGGCCAGGATGTAGGGCGCCGCCTGGCTCCACGACTGCGTCGCCATCAGGTACTGTGCTCCGTCCCGGTGGGTGGTCACGTACCGGTAAATGCCGCGCTGGGCGGCGGTGAGGGTCGTCGAGGTGCCGCCCCAGCCCGGCCTGCCGCCGGCGTGACGCCCGCCGAAGCCAAGTATCCGCTGTACGGAGGCCGGGATATGGAACAGGCCGCCGCCCTGCGGCGCGGGCCCGGCGATCGCGTTCATCTCGGTGCCGTCGTAACGCGCGTCAAGCGCCGATCCGGCCCACGCCGCCGGGGCGGCGACCATCGTGGCCGCGCCGGCCAGCGCCCCGAGCGCGATCAGCGTCCGCTTCCGCTCGCGGCCGGACAGCTTCGTGACCACCATGACCGCGATGGCGCCAGCCCCGGCCATGATGATCACCCAGCGGACGACCGGGAGGAAGCCTCGATACGACCGCCACAGCCAGGCCGACCAGCCGAGTTCGGCGGCTACCGCCACCGGCAGCAGCCAGCCCCGGTGGCCGCCCGCGGCGTACTCCTGCCAGGACATCACGATTCCCGCGCCGGACAGCGCCGCGAGCGCCGGCGCCAGCGAGGCGAGGTAAGCGGTGTGCGGGATGACCGTCATGGCACTGAACACGGAGCCGAACGCCACCAGCCACACACCCCACAGCACGAACCCGCCGGTGCGCTGCCGTTCGCCCCGTGACCAGAGCAGGCCGCAGGCCAGAGCGAGGAACGCCAGCGGGAACAGCCACCCGATCTGCGGCCCGAACTCGCTGCCCGCCAGCTTCAGCCAGCCGCCACCCGAGCGCATGCCGAAACCGCCGCGCGGCAGGTCCCGCAGCACCGCGCCCGCCGGCCCGGCCAGATGCGCATGCCTGTTACCGCCGAACATCGACGCGACGGAGCCGGGAAACGGGACGCCGAACCGCTCCAGTCCGTTGTAGCCGAACACCATCGAGATAGCGCTGTTGTTGGTCGAGCCGTCGATGTACGGCCGATCGTGCGCGGGGGTCAGTGTGTACAGCGCGATCCAGGACAGCGACACGGCGAGACAGGCCGCACCGGCCAGTCCGGCGTCCCGGATCCGGCGCCGCGCTGACAGCGGGGCCGCGCACAGGTAGCCGGCCGCCAGCGCCGGCAGCACGATCCAGGCTTGCATCATCTTGGCCTGGAAGCCCGCCCCGACCCAGAACGCCGCCCACAGCAGGGAGCGCAGCCGTCCTTCGAGCATCGCGCGCTGGCATGAGTCCGCGGCCAGGACCAGGCACATGGTGAGCAGGCCGTCCTCCATGGAGTGCCCGAACATGGAGACGCACACCGGGGTCAGCGCGAAGATCGCGGCGGCCAGCAGGCCCGCTTCCGGCCCGGTCCACCGCCGCACCACGCGGTACATCACCAGGACCGAGATGACGCCCTCGATCACCTGCGGTAGCGCGAGCGACCATGCGTGAAAACCGAAGATTCGCGCCGATAGCGCCTGCGGCGCGAACGATCCGGCGAGCTTGTCCAAGGTAATGGTGGCCTTCGGGTCGAAGGCGCCGTAAAAGAATGCCTTCCAGCTCACCGACATGCTCTTCACCGCGACCGAGTAAAATCCCTCGAAACCGGCGTCCGTGATATTCCGCGCGTACAGCAGCGTGGCGAACGCGGCAATCGCGAGCAGCGCGGGCCGTGCCCAGGCCGGCTGGTCCTGCGGCGATTTCCAGAATTGCGACCGGATGCTGAACGGCATCGTTCCCTCCGAGTGTGCCTCTGCGTTACCGGCGCATCACTCTAGGAGGCGAACCTGTAAATTGCCCCTGGTCGCCAAAACGGCGTTTCCCGGCATTCCATCACGACCAACCCGCGTCAGGGTTCACTACCCAGGTCACCGGCGAGCTGGCCGGTCGCGGACAGGCGGCGCATCCGGCTGGTCCAGCCAGAACGGTGTCGGCTTAGCCGCCTCAACCAGTGACTCGTACCGGTTGCTCACGCGTTATCACTGAATGCGTCTTCCAGGATCGTCAAGCCCTCGTCCAGCAGGTCTTCGCCGATCACCAGCGGCGGCAGGAAGCGGATCACGTTCCCGAACGTACCGCAGGTCAGCGTCACCAAGCCTGCCTGGTGACAGGCCTTGGAGATGGCCGCAGCGGTCGCCGGGTCGGGATCCAGGGTGCCCGGGCGATTCAACTCGATGGCGAGCATGGCGCCGCGACCGCGCACGTCGCCGATCACCGGGTACTCGGCGGCCAGTTTGCGCAGGCGGGGGAGCATGATCTCGCCGATCCTGCGCGCCTTGCCGGGCAGGTCCTCGGCCTCCATGGTCTCGATCGCGCCGAGCGCCGCTGCGCAGGCGACAGGGTTACCGCCGTAGGTGCCGCCGAGACCGCCGGGATGGACCGAATCCATGACCTCCGCCCGGCCGGTTACCCCGGCCAGCGGCAGGCCGCCCGCGATGCCCTTGGCGGTCGTGATCAGATCTGGCACGACACCCTCGTGGTCCACCGCGAACCAGTCGCCGGTCCGGCAGAACCCGGTCTGGATCTCGTCCGCGATGAACACGATCCCGTTGTCGCGGCAGAACTGCGCCAGGCCGGGAATGAAGCCGTCAGGAGGGACGATGAACCCGCCCTCGCCCTGGATCGGCTCGAGGATCACCGCGGCCACGTTGTCCTCGCCGACCTGGGCGTGAACCAGAGATTTGAACGTGTTCAAACTCTCTGCCGCGCACGCGTCGGGGCCGCCGGGCCAGCGCAGCGGGTAGGCCATCGGCACCCGGTAGATCTCGCCCGCGAACGGGCCGAACTTGTCCTTGTACGGCATGTTCTTGGCGGTCAGCGCCATGGTGAGGTTGGTACGGCCGTGATACCCGTGGTCGAACGCGATGATGGCCTGGCGCCGGGTGTGGTGGCGGGCAATCTTGACCGCGTTCTCAACCGCCTCCGCGCCGGAGTTGAACAGGGCCGAGCGCTTGCCGTGGTTGCCGGGCGTGTGCTCGGCGAGCTTCTCGCAAACGGCCACATATCCCTCGTAGGGCGTGACCATGAAGCAGGTGTGGGTGAACCTGTGCACCTGCTCGGCCACGTTGGCGGCGACCCTGGGCGCGGCGTTCCCGACCGACACGACAGCGATGCCCGCCCCGAAGTCGATGAGGGAGTTTCCGTCGGCGTCCACGATCACCCCGCCGCCGGCGTCGGTGACGAAGACCGGCAGCATGGTGCTGACCCCGCGCGCCACAGTGCGCTCGCGGCGGGCGAGCAGCTCACGGGAGGCTGGCCCGGGGATCTCGGTGACAAGATGGCGGCGCTGGGGCGGCCCAGAGCCCCAGGGCACTGACCCGCTGCCTGAATGCTCAGTCATGCCACGACGATAGATCATTTGCCGGAATGGCCGGTAGAGGGGTCGTAAGGTGGGGAGCCGTGACGATCGGACTGTTCGACCCCGTGTTCAATCGCGGCGGCGTGGCGGCGGGCGATGACGCCTGGCTGCGGGCGCTGCTGGACGTCGAGGCGGCCCTGGCACGCGCACTGGAACGGGCCGGGCTTGCGTCGGCCGGGTCCGGTGCGGCGGTCACCGAGGCCGCCGCCACTGGCACGTTCGACCCGGCCGAGCTGGGTACCGGGCTGACCGGGAACCCTGTGCCCGGCCTGGCTCGTGCCCTGGCCCGGCAGGTCCCGCCGGCCGCTCGCGAGGCGGTGCACCGGGGCGCTACCAGCCAGGATGTGATGGATACCGCGGCGATGCTGCTGGCCGGACGGGCGTGTGACGTCATCGGAGCGGACCTGCGGCAGGCGGCGGACGCCGCCGCGGGCCTGGCCGCCGCGCACCGGGGCACCCTGATGATGGGCAGGACGCTGTTGCAGCAAGCGGTGCCGGTGACGTTCGGGCTGGTCGGGGCCGGGTGGCTGAGCGGGCTGGATGATGCCCGCGCGGGGCTGGCCACCGTGCGCCGGACGCGGCTCGCGGTCCAGTTCGGCGGCGCGGCCGGAACGCTGGCCTCGCTCGGCTCCGACGGGCCCCGGGTGGCAGCACTGCTGGCCGGTGAGCTGGGCCTGGCGGTGCCCGTGCTGCCCTGGCATACCGACCGGCTGCGCATCATCGACCTGGCGGCAGCGCTGGCCAAGGTCACGGCGGTGCTCGGCAAGATCGCCAGGGACGTCACCCTCCTCGCCCAGAACGAAGTCGGAGAAGTCCGCGAAGGAGGACCGCCCCCGCTTGCGGGGGCCCAGAGCGGCCCGGGGGGAAGGTTCCCCCCGGATGCGGGGGGGTCACCGGGGGGGTCGCCCCCCCGGGGGAAATACGGCGGTTCTTCCGCTATGCCGCATAAGAGCAACCCGGTGGCGGCGATCGCTGTGCTGGGCTGCGTGAAACAGGTGCCCGGGCTGGTCGCGACCCTGATCGGGACGGCGGAGCAGGAGTACCAGCGCGCGGCGGGTGCGTGGCACGCGGAGTGGGAGCCGTTCAGCACCCTGCTGCGGCTGGCCGGCTCGGCCGCCTCGTGGGGTGCCGGACTGCTCGGCGGGCTGGTGGTGGACGGGCAGCGGATGGCCGCCAACCTGGCCGCGACCGAGGGACTGCCACTAGCCGAGCACGTCACCAGCCTGCTCGCGGGGGTGCTCGGGCAGATACAGGCACACGACCTGGTGGCCCGGGCCAGCGAGCGGGCGGTGAGCGCGGGCCTGCCGCTGCGCGACGTACTGCTCGGCGTGCCTGAGCTGGCAGACCGGCTGTCGGCGGCCGGGGTCAGCGCCGAGCAGGTCGAGGCGGCCCTGGAGCCGGCCGGTTACCTCGGTGCGGCAGACGCCTTTATCGATGCGGCGCTGACGGCTCACGGAGGCCGGTATGGATGACGCCGAGCGCAGGGAACAAGGGATGAGGGCGCGCCGTGAGGTGCTCGGGGACGAGCACGTGGACCGGGCGGTCGCGGGGACTACCTCTTTCACCGAGCCGTTCCAGGACTTCATCACCCGGTACGCCTGGGGCGAGGTCTGGTCCCGCCCGGGCCTGACCCGGCCCGAGCGGAGCATCGTGACGCTGACCGCCCTCGCCGCGCTGGGCCGTGAGCACGAACTCGCCATGCACGTCAAGGCGGCGGTGCGCAATGGCCTGACCGCCGGGCAGATCGGAGAGGTGCTGCTGCAGGTCGCGGTGTACGCGGGTGTTCCGGCTGCTAACCGGGCGTTCGCGATCGCCCAGCAAGCGCTGGCGGAAGTCACTGACTGACAGGGTTCAGCCGTCCGTATTGCGAACAGCTGTGCATTATGCGGGCATAGGACGCTATCGTGTTGGTAGATAGTGATCAGGAGGGGCCCGATGGCGCAGATCGTCTCACTCGCCGAAGCCGTTCGGCTGGCGGTGCACGACGGCGACATGGTGGCGATGGAGGGGTTCACTCACCTGATCCCGTTCGCGGCGGGACATGAGGTGATCCGGCAGGGCCGCCGGGACCTGACCTTGGTCAGGATGACGCCTGACCTAATCTATGACCAGCTCATCGGCGCCGGCTGCGTTCGCAAGCTGGTTTTCTCCTGGGGCGGCAATCCCGGGGTCGGCTCGCTGCACCGTTTCCGCGACGCGGTCGAGCACGGCTGGCCCGCGCCGCTCGAGCTGGAGGAGCACTCACATGCCGGGATGGCGAACCGGTACGTAGCTGGCGCGTCCGGACTGCCGTTCGCGGTGCTGCGCGGGTACAACGGGACGAGCCTCCCCTCGGCTGGCTCGATCCGGCCGATCGCCTGCCCGTTCACCGGCGAGACGCTCACCGCGGTGTCGGCTCTGCGGCCCGATGTGGCGATCATCCACGCACAGCGTGCCGACCTGGCCGGGAATGTGCAGCTGTGGGGCATCACCGGGGTTCAGAAAGAAGCCATTCTTTCCGCAGAACGAGCAGTGGTGACAGTCGAGGAGATCGTGGACGCCCTCGATCCCCGGCCAGATGCCGTGGTGCTTCCCGCCTGGACGGTCAGCTACGTCAGCGTGGTGCCGGACGGCGCGCATCCCTCCTACACACTGGGGTACTCAGTCCGGGACAACGACTACTACTCCCAATGGGACGCGATCAGCCGGGACAGAGGACGGTTCACCGAGTGGCTGGACTCATTGCACCATGAGTGATAAGCGCATGCACGATTACGGCAGTGACGAGATGATGACGGTGTCCGCCGCTCGCGCGCTGCGGGACGGCATGACCTGTTTCGTGGGAATCGGACTGCCCAGCGCGGCGGCCAACCTGGCCAGGGCGACCCATGCGCCGGGCCTGGTACTGATCTACGAGTCCGGCACGATCGGCGCCAAGCCAGGCCTGCTGCCGCTGTCGATCGGCGACGGGATCCTGGCGGAGACCGCGGATGCCGTGGTCAGCGTGCCGGAAATCTTCAACTACTGGCTGCAGCCGGGACGTATCGACGTTGGTTTCCTTAGTGCCGCTCAGATTGACAAGTTCGGGAATATCAACACGACGGTCATCGGCGGGGATTACCGCGACCCCAAGGTACGGCTGCCCGGCGCGGGCGGCGCGCCGGAGATCGCCGCCTCGTGCCGTGAAGTGATTGTCGTGGTCCGGCAGAGCATCCGCTCATTCGTGGAGCGGGTGGACTTCGTCACATCGGTCGGTTACGGAAGCGGGCCCGGTGACCGGGAGCGGCTGGGTCTCACCGGCGCGGGACCGCGCAAGATCATCACTGACCTCGGCGTGCTCGAACCGGACTCGGACACCCTGGAGTTCACGCTCACCGGGATATATGAGGGAGCGTCGGCCGAACAGGTCAAATCGAACACCGGCTGGGACCTGCGGGCGGCACCGGACCTGGAAATGATCACGCCGCCGACGGGGGACGAACTGGCCGCGCTGCGCGAGTTGCGAGCGCGCAGCGGCGCGCAGACAAGGAGCGACAGTTGACTGCTGATGTTACGGTTTCCGCGCCCGCGATCACCGAGCCGTCCCGGCTGCTGCTGCCGGTCTACGAGCGGCCCGGGCCGGCTGTGCACCCGCCGCTGGATTTCGCCGGCTACCGTTCGACCGGGCTGCGCCACCCGAAACGGCCGCTGGTCCTGCTCCCGCACCGGCTCACCGAGGTGACTGGCCCGCTGCTCGGCAGCGACCTCATCACGCCATCTGACGCGGACCTGACTATGCAGCACGATGGTGAGCCGCTCGGCCAGCGGATTATCGTCACCGGCCGGGTGCTGGACTCTGACGGCAGGCCGGTGCCCGACACGCTGCTCGAGATCTGGCAGACCAATGCTGCGGGCCGGTACCGGCACTCGCGCGAGCAGCACCCCGCGCCGCTCGACCCGAACTTCACCGGCATCGGCCGGTGCATCAGCGACGCCGGCGGCCGGTACCGGTTCATCACCATCGCGCCCGGCGCCTACCCGTGGGGCAACCATCACAACGCCTGGCGGCCCGCCCACATCCATTTCTCGCTGTTCGGCCGTGCGTTCACGCAGCGGCTGGTCACCCAGATGTACTTCCCCGGTGACCCGCTGCTCGCGCTCGACCCGATCTTCAACTCCGTGCCCGACGAGGCGGCCAGGCAGCGCCTGATCGCGCGGTTCGATATCAACCTCACCCAGCCAGAGTGGGCGCTCGGCTACGAGTGGGACATCGTGCTGCGCGGTCGCATCGCGACCGTCTTCGAGGAGCCGCACCTGTGAGCGAGCGGAGAAATATGAGCGGGCTGACTCCCTCGCAGACCGTCGGGCCGTACTTCGCGATGCGGTTGCCATGGCCGGACGGGCCATACGTGGTACCAGAGGGCACGCCGGACGCGTTCACGATCGTGGGGCGGGTCTATGACGGCGCCGGGAACGCGCTCCCCGACGCGATGATCGAGACGTGGCAAGCCGACCAGGACGGGCGTTTCGCTCACCCGGACGACCCGCGTGGCGCCTCGCCCGCCGGTTACGCCGGGTTCCGCGGTTTCGGCCGGTGCGAGACCGCCGCGGACGGGTCGTACCGGATCGTCACGGTCAAGCCAGGCCCGCTGCCGACGCCTGACGGCGACATCGAAGCGCCGCACCTGGACGTCTCGGTGTTCGCCCGCGGGCTGCTCGACCGGGTAGTGACCAGGATGTACTTCCCGGACGAGATGGCCGCCAATGCCGCCGACCCGGTGCTGTGCTCGGTCGACCGGGCCCGGCGCGGCACGCTGATCGCGATCGCAGAGCCGGAGGGCCACCTGCGGTTCGATATCTGGCTGCAAGGTGACCGCGAGACGGTCTTCTTCGACCTGTAAGCTCCCAGCCCCCCCTCCGCCGCCCCGCCCCGGCCAGTCCAGGCCCCTTGGCCTGCGCGGCGGCGATATCAGCCGCCCAGCATCTTGCCGAGACGGGCGGCCACCGTGGCCGCGCATGGGGTCAGGATGACGGTCACCAGGACGCCGACCGGCAGGGTCGGCTGGCCAGGCTTATAGGCGGCGGGTTGCTCCGCCCGCGCCGCCTGCGTGAAGGGCGTGGGGGCCGGCTTGGCATGCGGATGCGGCCTAGGGTGCGGCCTAGCGTGCGGCTTGACCGCGACGGTGGTGACCGGCGGTGCGGTGACCGGAGGGGCCGGCCGGGGGCGCCGCGGCGCCGGTGACTTCCGCGGGGGCGGCGCGACGGCGGGTTTGGTGGCGGGGGGCGCCGGGGTGGTGGCCGGCGGCGGAGCCGGGGTGGTGGCGGGCGGGGTCGGCGGCGGTGGCTGGAGTGGTGGCGACCCTAGGATCGAGGACGGCTGCGGAACCGGCTGGGGAGGCCATGGCGGAATCACGTGCGGCGGGCGCGGCGGGGCTGGCGGGACGATCCGTTGCGGGACCAGCGCCCGGACAGCAACGCGTAGCTTCGTCACGCACGGGTCGTAGCTGTCCTCGTCCGGCGGGCCGATAGCCACGCCGAGGTTGAGCTCGAGCAACGGCACACCGGCGATGGTGAGTACCGGGGAGGTGCCTAGGTACAGCACTCCCGGTAGCACCGGGAGCCATGCCTGGCAGGCGGGCGCCTCGCCCGCCACGACGGGGTGCGGGAAGCCGGGCCGGTGGGCGGGATGCGAGGGGCAGTGCAGCAAGGCGAACGCTGGCAATGCGAGCACCGCGACACCGGTGGCGGCGAATGAGGGCACGGCGGCCGCCTTGACCGCGGACGCGCGAAGCCTGGTCCAGTGCGGGGCGGCAGGCCGTCTCGAATGTGAGCGCTCGCGCCGCCTCACGGCGCGCCGATCTGCTGGATGACCGCGACCATCGAGTCGGGCTGGACCGCGAGCGGCCCGGAGTAGGCATGGTCCAGTTGGAAGACCACGACCACGCCGATGACGACGAGCGCAGCCTGCATGGACGCGAGGATGATGTTCGGCAGCACCGGCTTGATGCCGACGGCGAACGGGAACAGTCCGACAACCAGCGAGGTGGCGATGACGCCGGCCAGCATTCCGCTGGGCAGCCGCACGAGCGCGTCGTCCTCGCGCTGAGCCCGTACCGCCGCCAGCGTGGCGATCTGGTTCAGGGCGTCGGCTTGCGCGGCCGACGCGGCGGCGTTCGGCGGGTTGACCTTGAGTACCGTGGCCTTCATCGCGCCGAGCATGTCGTAGGTCTGGTCATCGAGCGTGCCGCTGGCCATCTCCGGCCAGTCGTGGTGCACCACCGCGTACGCGTAGACGCGGACATCGTTCTTCAAGACGGTCGCGGCGGCCGGCGGGAAGCCTTGCGCGGACCAGTACAGCTGCTGGACTGCCGACGCCTCAGTGGTGGCACCCTGGTGCGCGTCGCTGATCGTGCCCCACTCCGCCGCCAGCGAGAGGGCGAGCACCAGCAGGTAGAGCGCCGCGAGGGAAGGACCGAGGAATCCGATCGTGACATCCTCGGGCTCTGCCTTGCGGCGGCGCATCGCCCAGGCCAGCGCGGCAGCAGCCGCGGCACCGAGCAGTCCGGCGATCAGCACGGTCAAAGTGTCAGGCACGCGAGCTCCCATCCCTCAGCACTCACTGCGACAACGATGTCACGTTAAGTGTATGGGCACCGTCTTGTCGAGGCCCTTGTGACACGCTGCCGCGTGCGTGGTGCCCGGTTCGGGTAAGAATGGGGAGCCCGATGTTCTGAGGAGGAACCCTTGTTGCCCTGGTCAGCCAGCCTTTCCGGCCGGATCGAGGAGCACGTCATCGACAGCGAATTGCTCCGCGGCAATCCGCTCGGCGACCCGCACGAGCGCCCGGTGCTCGTGTACCTGCCGCCGGGGTATGACGACGAACCGGACCGCCGGTACCCGGCGGTGTATGTGATCCAGGGTTACACCGGCCAGGTGACGATGTGGCGGAACAGGACGCCGTTCCGGCAGCCGTTCCCTGAGCGCGCCGACGCGCTGTTTG
>Ga0335075_10012474_pt1 | contig 12833 bp, 13 predicted proteins | sample Lox_Sample_24_FD_206723 | JGI IMG/M metagenome (GOLD analysis project Ga0335075, IMG submission 206723) | Soil microbial communities from Loxahatchee National Wildlife Refuge, Florida, United States - Lox_Sample_2.4 | ecosystem: Environmental > Terrestrial > Soil > Wetlands | place: USA... | reverse complement strand
CGGTGTCCTCCAGGTGGCGGCGCGCGGCCTCCAGCCGGGCCAGGTCGACGTACCGGCCGGGCGGAAGGCCGGTCTCGGCGGCGAAGGCGCGGGCGAACTGGCGCGGCGACAGGCTGGCCCGTTCGGCCAGGGTCTCGACCGACAGGTCGGCCGCCGGGTGCTCGGCGATCCACTGCTGGACCTCGCGGAGCGGCTGCCGCTCCGCCACCTGAGCGGAGAGCTGGGCGCTGAACTGCGACTGGCTGCCCGGGCGGCGCAGGAACACGACCAGCTGGCGGGCGACGGCGAGGGCCGCGTCGCGGCCCAGGTCGTCCTCGACCAGGGCGAGCGCGAGGTCGATGCCGGCGGTGACCCCGGCCGAGGTGGCGAGGTTGCCGTCCTTGATGAAGATCGGGTCGGGGTCGACGGTGACGTCCGGGTACTGGCCGGCGAGGTCGTCGCAGCGCTCCCAGTGGGTGGTGACCGTGCGCCCGGTCAGCAGCCCGGCCTCGGCCAGCAGGAACGCGCCGGTGCAGACCGACGCCAGCCGTCGCGCCCTGGGCGCGTTGCGCCGCAGCCAGCCGACCAGGTCGGGGTCACGGCGGCGGGCGCCCGCCCCGCCGGGGACGACCATCAGGTCGGGGCCGTCCCCGACCGAGGCGAGGTCGGCGTCGGGCAGCAGGCCGAGTCCGCTCGTGGTCCGGACGGCGGCGCCGCCGAGGCTGGCGGTCGTGATCGCGTAGCCGGGCGCGGCGTCGCGTTCAACGCGCCACCGGTTGGCGGTGTTGAACACCTCCAGTGGGCCGGTTACGTCGAGGCTCTGCACCCCCTCGAACAGGACAATCAGCACGGTCCGCATGCCTGTCAGTCTGGCTGGCATCCCGCTATGGCAGCAAGGACGAAAACCCCACCTTTTCCGCCATCGAGATTTGGCCGCTACCGTAGGCGGAGACTCATGGTCGATCGCGGAAGGCGCTGCATGCTCGCTTCGGTTCACATCTACCCGCTGAAGGGGTGCCGGGCGGTCGACCTCGACGAGGCGGTCGTCGAGCCCTGGGGGCTGGCGGGCGACCGCCGCTGGCTGCTGGTCGACGCGGACGGCCAGTTCATCACCCAGCGCGAGCATCCGGCGCTGGCGCGCCTCGTCGTCAGCTACGGCCCGGGCGCGGACATCACCGTGTCCTGCGCCGGCTACCGGTCACTGTCGGTGGCCGCGCCGCGCGAGCGCGCCGAGCTGCTCAAGGTCACCGTGTGGCGGTCGACGGTGCTGGCCGCCGCGGCCGGGCCCGAGGCGGACGCCTGGTTCGCGGCCTACCTGGGCCAGCCGGTCCGGCTGGTCTGGCTGGACGACCCGACCAGGCGGGCGGTGAACCCCGCGTACGGCCTGGACGGTGACGTGGTCAGCTTCGCCGACGGGTACCCGCTGCTGCTCACCACCGCCGGCTCGCTCGACCAGCTCGGCCAGTGGCTCACCGACGCCGGCGAGCAGCCGGTGCCGATGAACCGCTTCCGGCCGAACGTCGTCGTGTCCGGCTACGAGCCGTGGGCCGAGGACCGCTGGCGGCGGATCCGGATCGGCGCGGTCTCCTTCCGCGTCGCCAAGCCCTGCGCCCGGTGCGTGGTCACCACCACTGACCAGGCGACCGGCGAGCGCGGGAGGCAGCCGCTGCGGATGCTCGCCCGGCACCGCCGGCTCGGCAAGAAGCTGCTCTTCGGGCAGAACCTCATCCCCGACTCCCCCGGCCTGATCCGCGTCGGCGACCCGCTGGAGGTAACGGAATACGATGAGGGCCATGGTCGTGGTGCGGGCAGTGATCCCCGATGATTAGGCGCCTCCCGCAACGCGGCCGGGGCGGCGGCACAGCCGCCGGGTCACAATCAGGCTCACCCCGGTGGGGTGGCGACGTGGCGGGGGCGGCGAGATGTCCTTGACAGGCTGAGCGCCGCTCAGCGCTGGGCCAGTCCGGGAGGGGGAGGGCCTGATCGTGGGGCAGCTGCGCATCCCCGGGACCGGCCAGGCAATGGCACGGGACTTCCCTCGCCCGCGGGGTCAGGAGCCAGGCGAAGACGACGGCCAGCCGCCCGCGGGGATGGTCCGCGAAGGAACGCGCAGCCTGGAGGTGCGCTGGATTTTCCCCGGCCAGATGGGCACGGGGGTGGCCCGGTGGCTGGGCCGATTCCCGGCCGAGACGGATTCACGCGAGGACATTTACCTGGTCAATCCGGAGTTGCGCGGGCTCTCGGTGAAGATCCGGGCGGGCACGGCGCTCGAGGTGAAGGAGTACGCCGGCAGCCGGGGAACGCTGCTGGTGGGCGGCCGCGTCAGCGGCCACCTGCAATCGTGGCTGAAGTGGTCGTTTCCGTTTAACCCGCTCAGTCGGGGCATCGGCGACCCACCGGGCTGGCGGCCGGTCGGCAAGCGGCGACGGACCAGCCGGTTCTCCTTCGCCGAGGGCCGGATTGCGGCGAGCGCCCAGCGGCTGGCCGGGGAGGCGCAGTGCGCCGTGGAACTCACCGCGCTGCGGACGGGCGGCCGGTCCTGGTGGTCCCTGGGCTTCGAAACGACCGGCCCGGCCGATCTGCTGCGCGGCGCACTCGAAGCCACTGCCACGCTCGTGTTCGCCCATCCGCTGCCGGATGGCCTGCAACCCGGCCTGGAGGAATCCTCATCCTACGCGGAGTGGCTCCTGTAGCGGCCGTGATCGTGCGCCTGCGGATCGGCGTTCACCCGGGCCGGGTGAGGCGCATCACCGGCCGAGCGGCGTTGACTACTCAGGGATCGGATTTTGGCGCGGCCGGAAGCAAGCACGAGGTAAGGAGCGTCATCGATGTCAACAACGGCGTGGCGGTTCAACGGCACCGAAGGGGCCGATGCGGCGGTCCTGCGGCTCAAGCAACTGGACGCTCAGGAGGTCATGGACGTGCAGGATGTCGCCGTGCTCCGATGGCCGCAGTACGCCTCGGGCCCGCAGGTCCAGGAGCACGTGACCGACGAGGGGAGCAAGGCCTCCTCGCTGGCCAAGCGGATGAGGAAGGCCGGCATCGACGGCGCGCTGCTCCAGGCGGTCAAGGATGACATGCAGCTGGGGACGTCCGCGCTCATCGTCCTCAGCGCCGATGCCGCGCTCGACGCGGTCGCGAAGGCGTTCGACGGGCAGGCCATGGAGCTGATCCGCTCGGATCTCTCGGTCCAGCAGGAGGACGCGCTGAGGACCGCGTTCAACGATCAACCCCGCTGACACCGCACCCGTCGATTTCCCGGGCTAGGCCCCGCGGAGGGCGAGGAAGAAGTCCACCCGGTCCGCCAGGGCGGAAAGGTCGCGGCCGGTCAGCGCCTCGATCCGGCCGATGCGGTAGCGGACCGTGTTGACGTGGACGTACATCCGCGACGCGCACGCCGACCAGGAGCCGTCGCAGGCGAGGAACGAGCGCAGGGTCGGCAGCAGCTCGGCGTTGTGCCTGGCGTCGTAATCGGCCACCGGGCCGAGCAGCCGCTCGGTGAACGACCGCAGCACCGGCGTCGGGACGCTGGCGAGCAGCCGCTCGTGGGAATCGAGTGACTGCTCCCGCACCGTGACATCAAGGGCTTCTACCGCGCTCACACGCACCTCCAGTTGGCGACCGGGCCACCGTAACCCGCGCGTGTTTATCGGAAGCTACAAAAATGTTCGGCCCGCGTTACGCCACTCCGCCGGTTGGTTTGCCGATTCGGCGATTCGCGCCGGTACCGTGGGGAATCGCGTGACCGCCACCGAGGAGGTTCCCCCGATGACGCTGGCCGGGTTCAACGCCGCGCCCGCCGACGAGGCGGTCTCGGCGATGCTGGCCTGCTGCGGGTCGCGGCGGTTCGCGCAGGCGATGGCGGCCGGCCGGCCCTATCCGTCGGCCGATGCCGCGCTCGCCGCCGTCGACGCGGTCTTCGAGTCGCTGACCTGGCCCGACGTGCTGGAGGCAATGGACCGCCACCCTCGGATCGGCGCCCGCGTCGGCGGCCAGTCGGCGGCCGAGCAGTCCGGCGTGGCGGACGCCGCGCGGCAGCCGCTCGCGGTCGGCAACGCCGAGTACGAGGAGCGCTTCGGCCACGTCTTCCTCATCTGCGCCACCGGTCTCACCGGAGACCAGATGCTCGGCGCGCTGCGAGAAAGGCTGAAAAACAATGCCGATGTCGAACGGACCGTGGCCGCCACGGAGCTGCGCATGATTACCCGCCTGCGGGTGGCGAAGGCCCTCGCGTCGTGACCGTCTCCACCCACGTCCTCGACACGGCGGCCGGGCGGCCCGCCGCCGGGGTGTCCGTCGAGCTCTCCCTGCGCGACGACGACGGCCGATCGTGGCGATCGGTCGAGGCGGGCGTCACCGACGCCGACGGCCGGATCCGCTTCGCGGCCGAGACGGTCAGCGGCGCGTACCGGCTGACGTTCGGCACCGGCCGGTACTTTTCCGATCACGGCCTGGTGGGGTTCTACCCCGAGGTCGTCATCACCTTCAGCGCCGTCACCTTTGACGATGCCCCGGGTCACTACCACGTGCCGCTGCTGCTCTCCCCCTACTCGTACTCGACGTACCGGGGCAGCTAGCGGGCGTTCCGGCCGGGCGTCTGGTCGCGCAGCCCGATCGCCACCGTCGGCCGGTCGGTGATGACCACGTCGGCCCGTCCGCCCGACAGCCAGTGCAAATGCTACTCAGCGGGCACGCTTGACGCGGGCCTCATCCCAGACCGGCCCGGACGTCTCGCGGACCACGCCGTCGGCGCCGAAGACCAGGAACCGGTCGAAGGTCCGGGCGAACCACCGGTCGTGGGTCACCGCCAGCACCGTGCCCTCGTAGGCCTCGAGGCCCTCCTGCAGGGCCTCGGCCGATTCCAGGTCCAGGTTGTCGGTCGGCTCGTCAAGCAGCAGCGCGGTCGACCCCTCGAGCTCGAGCAGCAGGATCTGGAACCGCGCCTGCTGCCCGCCCGACAGCCGGTCGAAGAGCTGATCGCCCTGCCGGTCGAGCTCGTACCGGCGCAGCGCGCTCATCGCGGCGCCGCGGTTGCGCGCGTAGCTGTCCCAGAGGACGCCGACGAGGGTCTTGCCCTCCAGCTCCGGGTGCGCGTGGGTCTGGGCGAAGTAACCGGGGACCACCCGCGCGCCGAGCTTCCAGGTCCCGGCGTGGTTCACCGGCTGGCCGGCCAGCAGCCGCAGGAAGTGGGACTTGCCCGACCCGTTGGAGCCGAGCACCGCCACCCGCTCGCCGAAGAAGACCTCCAGGTCGAACGGGCGCATCAGGCCGGTCAGCTCGAGCCCCTGGCAGGTGATGGCGCGGGTGCCGGTGCGGCCGCCGCGCAGCCGCATCTTGATGTCCTGCTTGCGGGGCGGCTCCGGCGGCGGGCCCGCCTCCTCGAACATCCGCAGCCGGGTCTGCGCGGCGGCGTAGCGTGAGGCCATCGCGTCGCTGCGCTCGGCGTACTGGCGCATGTCGACGACGAGCCGCTTGAGCTGCGCGTGCTTCTCGTCCCAGCGGCGGCGCAGTTCCTCGTAGCGCTCGAACCGCTGCGCCCGCGCCTGGTGGAACGACGCGAAACCGCCGCCGTGCACCCACACGTCGGATCCGCCCGGGGCCGGCTCGACCGCGACGATGCGGGACGCCGACCTGGCCAGCAGCTCCCGGTCATGGGAGACGAACAGCACGGTCTTGTGGGTGCCGGCGAGCTGGTCTTCGAGCCAGCGCTTGCCCGGCACGTCCAGGTAGTTGTCGGGCTCGTCGAGCAGCAGCACCTCGTCCGGGCCGCGCAGCAGCGCCTCGAGCACCAGCCGCTTCTGCTCGCCCCCGGAGAGCGTCTTGACGCTCCGCAGCTGGGCCTTCTCGTACGGCAGGCCGAGGGCGGCCATCGTGCACATGTCCCAGATCGTCTCGGCCTCGTAGCCGCCCGCGTCGCCCCAGTCGCTGAGCGCCTGCGCGTACGCCATCTGGGCCTTCTCGTCGTCGCGCTCCATGATCGCGAGCTCCGCGTCGTCGACGGCGCAGGCCGCGTCCCTGATGCCCGCCCTCGCCACGGAGACGAGCAGGTCGCGGACCGACCTGTCGTCGCGGACCGACCCGACGAACTGCGGCATGACCCCGACGCCGCCGCTGGTGGTGACCGTTCCCGCCTCCGGCTGGAGCTCGCCGGTGATAAGCCGGGCCAGCGTGCTCTTGCCCGCGCCGTTGGGGCCGACCAGCGCGACCACCGCGCCCTGACCGACCCGGAAGCTCGCGTCGCTGAGCAGCATCCGGCCGTCGGGGAGGTAGTAGTCGACGTGCGCGACCTCGATATGACCCACGCCCGCCATCATGGCAGACCCGCACAATTGATTAAGTCCCAGCTCCTGCCGCCCAGCTCCTACGATGGCGGGGTGACGGAGCAGACGCCCGCGGGCGCCCCCGGCCGCCGCTCCTACCCCAAGGGGGTGCGGCGCAGGCAGCAGATCCTGGACAGCGTGATCGCGCTGCTGGCGCAGCGCGGCGTGGACCGGGCGTCGCTGCGGACGGTGGGCGAGGCGATCGGGGTCTCTCACACGGCCCTGCGGCACTACTTCTCCTCCCGCGACGACCTGCTGGTGGAGGCGTACCGGACGCACGAGGCCCGGGCGGCCGGCGACGGGCCGCGGGCGGACTCCTCGGCCGTGAGCGTGATCATCGAGGCGGCCGAGCGGAACCGGTCGATCCCCGGCCTGGTCGAGCTGTACGCCACCCTCACCACCGACGCGCTGCAGGAACAGCACGCGCTGACGCGGGAGTTCATCCGCGGCCGGTTCCGGTCGCTGCGCGCGACCCTGGCCGGGCTGATCGCGGAAGGGCAGCCCGCGGCGGGCATCGATCCGATGGACGCGGCCGCGCTGGTGATCGCCGCGTCCGACGGCCTGCAGATCCAGTGGCTGCTCGACCCCGACGGGGTGGACGTCGGCCGCTCGCTGGCTATCTTGGACCGTCTATTGCCACGAAACCCCAGGCCAGAGGCGGACTAGGCCTCTGGCGGCGGGACCCTGATGTTCGCCTGCTGTGATACCTTCCAGCGGAAGGTTTTTTGAACGGAGGCGCCGTGGACCCCCATCCCGTGCCCGCAATCGACGCCCGGGCGCTGGCCCGCTGGCGCTGGGCGATCACCGCCGCGTTCGCGCTGGGCGGGATCACGCTCTCCGCCTGGGGACCGCGGCTGCCGGCCATCAAGGCGGAGCTCGGCGTCGGCACCGGCACGATCGGGCTGCTGCTGGCGGGGGTGACCGTCGGGGCCATCGGCGGGCTGCTCGGGTCCACCCCGGTCTTGCACTGGCTGGGCGCGCGCCGGGCGCTGGCGGGAGCGCTCTGGCTCGTCGCCGCCGCGATCACCGTGATGGCGCTCGCGCTCGTCGTGAAGTCGGTCCCGCTGGTGGCGGTCGCCCTCGTGATCACCGGCGCCGGCATCGGCACCCTCGACGTGCTGATCAACGTCGAGGGCTCGGCCGTCGAGCGGACCGCCGGGCGCACCCTGCTGCCGAGCATGCACGCCGCCTGGTCCATCGGCGCCGCCGTCGGGTCGGGGATCGGCGCGGCCTGCGCCGCGCTCAGCATCACCCCGGCCACCCAGCTGATCGGCGAGGCCGTCCTCATCGTGGCCGCCTCCTTCTGGGTGGCGACCGGAATCCCGCCCGGGCAGCACGGGCCGGACACGGGGCCGCCGCAGGACCGGGCGGCGCGGCTGCGCCAGTGGCTGCGCGGCTGGCTGGACTGGCGGCTGCTGCTCATCGGCGTGGTCATGCTCGGGTGCGAGCTCGGCGAGGGCTCGGCCAACAGCTGGCTCACCCTGGCCGCGCATAGCGACCACGGGCAGAGCGCCGCCATCGCCGCGTTGTTCTTCACCGTCTTCGCTGCCAGCGAGGGGATCACCCGGCTGTTCGCCGGCCCCGTCGTCGACCGCCTCGGGCGCGTCCGCACCGTCCGTCTCACCACCGCCCTCGGCGTCGTCGGGATCGCGCTATTCATCGTGGCCGGGAACCCCTGGATCATCCTCATCGGGGTGGCCCTGTGGGCGATCGGCGTCTCGATGGGCTTCCCGCTCGGCATGTCCGCCGCCGCCGAGAGCGGGCCGGACCCGGCCGCCCGGATCAGCGTGGTCGCCTCCATCGGCTATTTCGCCAACCTGGCCGGGCCGCCCGCCATCGGCGCCCTCGCCCAATCCGTGAGCCTGCTCAGCGCCCTGTGGGTCATCGCCGCGCTGTTCGTCGCCGCCTTCGCGGTGGCCGGCTCGCTCGGCCCCGGGCGCGCGGCCGCGGCGCCGGCCGGCCTGGTGGACCAGAACTCGGCCGGCCACCGGTAGCCCGGTCTCGGCGCTGTCTCGGCGCCGGTCACCGCCAGGTTCAGCTGGGGAAGAGTGCACGCAGGCTGACCAGCGTCGCCCGCAGGCGGGTGAGGAGCTCGGCCAGCTCTTCGTCGGTTGCGGTGAGGGGCGGGGCGACGATGAACGCGTCCCCCCGGGTGCCGTCGATGCAGCAGCGGGCCGGGTAGACGATCAGCCCGCAGTCGGCCGCGGCGGCGACCGCCCGGGCGGTCACGTCGAGGTCGGGGTCGGGCGGCGCGGCCGTCGAAGGGTCGGCGACGAACTCCAGGCCCCACATGTAGCCGACGCCGCGAACGTCGCCGACGAACGCGAAGTCGTCCCGCAGCGCCCGCAGCCGCTCCCCCAGCCAGCCGCCGCGCTCGGTCACCCGCGGCAGCACGCGCTCCTGCTCGAGCACCTCGATGGTGGCGACGCCGGCCGCGCACGCCAGCGGCGCGTTGGTGAAGGTGTGGCCGGCCGGCATGGCCGGGTGGACCCGGCTGATCTGCTCCCAGACGCGACCAGAAAGCGCCGCGCCGCCGAGCGGCACGGCGCCGCCGCCGGCCCCCTTGGCGAACGTGACGATGTCGGGGACCGCGTTCGCGTGCTGGAACGCGAACCAGGCGCCGGTGCGGCCGAACCCGGACATGACCTCGTCGCAGATCCAGAGGATGTCGCTGGCGTCGCACAGACGGCGGAGCTCTTCCAGGTAGCCGGGCGGCGGGACGAGCACGCCGCTGCCGGAGCCGCCCACCCCCTCCAGCAGGACGGCGGCGGTGCGGCGGGCGTCGAGGCGCGCGAAGTCGTCGCGGAGCCTGGCGACGCACACGGCCTCGGCGGTGCTGCCGGCCGGGACCGGCAGCCGGTACACCTGGGGGGCGGTGATGCGCTCGCCCGGCCGGACCAGCGGGCGGTAGGGGGCGGCGTACCGGGGCTGGCCGGACGCCCCGAGGGCGCCGGCGGTGTTGCCGTGATAGCTGACGGAGCCTGACGCGAACCGGTGCTTGTCGGGCTGGCCGAGCGCCGCCCAGTACATGTGCGCGGCCTTCATCGCGACCTCGTTCGCCTCGGAGCCGCTGCCGACGAACAGCACGTGGTCGAGGCCGCCGCCGAGCCTGGCGGTGACCAGATCCGCCAGGTGCTCGGCGGCCTCGTTCCTGAACTGGGTGCGGTGCACGTAGTCGACGGCCTCGAATTGCCGCAGAAGGGCCGCGAGCAACGCCGGGTGGCCGTGCCCCAGGCTGACCGCCAGCGGTCCCGACGAGGCGTCGATGTAGTCGCGGCCGGACTCGTCGACGATCCGCGCGCCCTTGGCGGCCACCGCGAGGGGCAGCGAACGGGTCGCGGTCGGGATCAGCGCGGGCGGCCTGGTTGCGGGGCGCATCTGGACTCCAGCCTGACGAGGTTCGGGCCCGCCAACGATACGTCCGCCACGCCGGCCGCGGACATGGCCGAGAGGCGGGGACTCACGGTCCGTTCACTATGATCGATTGTCTGACACGGCAGGCGAGGAGAGACATGGTGGCGATCGGATCGGCGCTGGTGCTTGGCGGCGGCGGGGTGGCCGGGATCGCCTGGATCACCGGGGTGCTGGCCGGGCTGGCCGAGGCCGGACAGGACGTGACCGGGGCGGACCTGGTGATCGGCACCTCGGCCGGGGCGACGGTGGCGGCGCAGCTGGGCGGCGGGCTCGGTCTTGACGAGCTGTTCGCGCGGCAGGTCGAGCCGGCCTTGCAGTCGCGGGAAGTGATGGTGGAGCTCGACCTGGCGAAGTTCGGCGCCGATATCCAGGCGTATATGGCCCGGGCGGTGTCGCCTGAGGACATGCTCAGGCAGTTCGGCCGGTTCGCGCTCGACGCGCAGACGCTGCCCGAGGCGGAGCGGCGGGCGGTGGTCGAGGGCAGGCTGCCGTCGGCCGCCTGGCCGGCCACGCCGACGAAGCTGATCGCCGTCGACTGCGGCTCAGGGACGATGGCCGCCTTCGACGCGGCCTCCGGCGTCAGCCTGGTTGACGCGGTGGCCGCGAGCTGCGCGGTGCCCGGGGTCTGGCCGCCGGTCACGATCGACGGCCGGCGGTACATGGACGGCGGGGTCCGCTCGACCGACAACGCCGACCTGGCGGCGGGTGCGGAGCGGATCACGGTGATCTCGCCGATGGGCATGGACGCCGCCATCCCGACGCTGCTGCCGCTGCGGGAGGCGGTGGCGGCGCTGTCGGCCGGCGGCGCCTCGGTGACCGTGGTGTGGCCGGACAAGGCGTCGGTGGCGGCGATCGGGACCAACGCGCTTGACCCGGCGACCCGGACGCCCGCCGCGACCGCCGGGCGCGCGCAGGGGCGAGCCGGGCTGCCGCCCGCTCTCTAGAGCCGGGCGAGCGTGGCCTCGTCGGGCCGGCCGTCGAAGTACCGCGTGAGCAGCGCGCCGAAACTCGGCTCTTCCGGCGCGGCGGCGGCGAACAGCGTCATGCAGGAACGGAGCTTCATCGCGTCGACCGGCCCGAGGATCCGGTCGGCGGTGCCGTCGTCGACGGCGGCGACGGCCCCGGCGCACTCGCGCAGGCGGGGTCCGAGCACCGGATGGCCGAGGTAGGCGCGGGCCTCGGCGACGCCTGAGATCGCGTACCGCTGCGCCATCGCGCTCAACCCGAGCCCGGCTACCTGAGGGAAGATGAACCACATCCAGTGGCTGGTCTTCCGGCCCGCGCGCAGCTCGGCCAGCGCCCGCTTGTAGGTCCCGCCCGAGTCCTGGGCGGTGACGAACCGCTCCAGGTGATAGGGGTCACGAGCGGCGTCTGAGCTTGCTTTCCCGTCGCGCATCAGGCGGCGCCCAGATAGCGCAGGACGGCGAGGACGCGGCGGTGGCCGGAGTCGCTGGGGTGCAGGCCGAGCTTGGCGAAGATCGAGTTGATGTGCTTGGAGACGGCGCTGTCGGTGATCACCAGGGCGGCGCCGATCTCGGCGTTGGACCGGCCCTCCGCCATCAGCGCGAGGACGTCGCGTTCCCGCTGGGTCAGCGCCTCCATCGGGTCGGCGCCCCGGCGGAGCAGCAGCTGGGCGACGACCTCGGGGTCGAGCGCGGTCCCGCCCGCCGCCACCCGGCGCAGCGCCTCAAGGAACTGGGTCACGTCCGCGACCCGGTCCTTGAGCAGGTAGCCGACGCTGCTGGTGTTGGCGGAGAGCAGGTCGGCGGCGTACCGCTCCTCGACGTACTGGGAGAGCACGAGGATCGCTATGTCGGGCCACCGGCCGCGGATGGCGAGCGCGGCCCTGATGCCCTCGTCGGTGTGGGTCGGGGGCATCCGCACGTCGGCGATCACCAGGTCGGGCTGCTCGCGCTCGACCGCGTCGACCAGCGCGGTGCCGTCGCCGGCGGTGGCGACGACCTGGAAGCCGGCGCTGTCGAGGAGCTTGACCAGACCGGCCAGGAGCAGCACCGAGTCCTCGCCGATGACCACCCGCAGCGGCGGGCCGCCGTCCGTCTCCGGCGCGGTCGTTTCCTGTTCGACTGTCACGGTTCCCACCGTACGGCTATCCGGGTCATTCCGCCCGCAGGGCCGTGGCCGGGCGGGTGCGGGCGGCCCAGATGGCGGGCAGCAGCGCCCCGGCGACCGCGATGGCCACCGCCGCCAGCGACAGCAGCGCCAGTCTGAGCGGGCCGAACACCTGGGTGAAGCTGGCCGGGATGCCGGTGTGCGCGGTGGTGCCCATGGCGTGCAGGGTGGCGGTGTTGAGGGCGACGGCGGCGGGCGCCGCCATCGCGGCGGCCACGATCGCGGGGACCGCGATCCAGCAGATGACCATGGTCACGACCTGGCCGGGGCGCATGCCGAGCGCCTTGAAGACGCCGAGGTCGTGCACCCGGTCCCTGGTGGTCATCAGGACCGTGTTGAGCACTCCGAGCCCGGCCGCGATCGCGACCATCAGCGCCAGGAATCCGATCAGGGCGCTGGCGATGACGTAGAACTGGCCGACGTTCGGCGGCATCGCGGCGAACATGCCGTTCGCGCCGAACTTGGCGTTCACCGCCTGGATGTAGGCGGCGGCGCTGGCGCCGGGGCGCAGCCCGACGTCGACCTGCCAGAAGTTCTGGCCGCTGGCCAGGCCGGGCAGGGTCTGGGTAGCGCCGTACAGCCGCGGCTGCCGTGACGGGGCGAACACCTCTCCGGCGATGCGGACGGTGACCTCGGCGGTCCCGGTGTCCACGGTCGTGCTGTCGCCAATAGCCAGGCCGCTCGCGTCGAGGAACGACGTGTTGACGTCGACCTGGCCCGGCTCGTCGTACCAGTGGCCGGCGATCAGGGCGTAGCCAGTCCAGGCGGACGGGCCGTCGAAGGCCACCACCTGGACCTGCTGGGAGATCCCGGCGACGGTGACCTGGTTTCCGTAGACCGTGGCCTCGTGAGCCGTGCCCGGCTGAGCCCGCAGCATGGCGGCGAGCGTGGCCAGCCGGGAGGCGGTGGGCATCTGGTCCGGGCCGGGCCCGTAGTTGGCCTGCTGGATCTGGACGGGCACCGTTCCTGACAGAGACTGGGCGGCGGCCG
>Ga0335075_10012473_pt1 | contig 12833 bp, 15 predicted proteins | sample Lox_Sample_24_FD_206723 | JGI IMG/M metagenome (GOLD analysis project Ga0335075, IMG submission 206723) | Soil microbial communities from Loxahatchee National Wildlife Refuge, Florida, United States - Lox_Sample_2.4 | ecosystem: Environmental > Terrestrial > Soil > Wetlands | place: USA... | reverse complement strand
TAGGCGGCGCGGGCGTCGAGGAAGGCCTGCTCCGCCGCGGTCGGCGGCTGCTGACCGAAGTCGCTGGTGACGACAGCCGAGGTGATGTGCACGTCGGCGACATCACGCGGATAGAGGGCACCAAGTCACTGGGTCACGCCGCCGCCGATGTCCCCGCCGAAGGCTCCGAACCGCTGGTAGCCCAGGGTCTTAGTCATCAGCTCGTGCCAGATTTCGGCGACGCCGCGGCGAGTGAACGGCCCCCGCGGCGCCTCGGAGCACAAGAAGCCTGGCAGCGAGGGGACGACGACATCGAACGCGTCCGCGGGTTCGCCGCCGTGGTCTTCCGGGTCGGCCAGCATGCTCGCGGCCTGCAGCATCTCCACGAAGCTGCTCGGCCAGCCGTGCGTCATGATCAGCGGCAGCGGGGCCGGTGCGCCATCCGAGACCGAACGGTCAGTTCGGCAAAGGCCCGAGAAATGTGAGATGGGATAATGACCTCATGTCGCCGTACGAGGCACCGCAGGATCCGACGGATGCCGGCCGGTCGAGCCGCCAGGATCATCCGGCACTGCCGACGCAGAGCTGGGAAGACACCGACATAGCGTGGGGCGACCGGCCTGAGCTCGACGAGAACGACAAGTTGTACCGTGATCGTCCGCCGCACTGGGACTCCGAGTAAAGGCTCAACGCTATATAGGTGCGTAGCCCAACGGGCAAAGTCTACTGCGTCGTGGTGCGCAGTGGCCGGATCGCAACGGCTATGCGGCCGGGCGCATCGGATGGTGGCCCGGGCTGCTCCATGCCGTAGCGATCGGCCAAGCGGAGGAACTCCGAGGCTTCGGGGTCGGCCACGATGCGCTCGACCCTGCCGCGGATCTCCAGGTACCGGGACGGCTGGTCCGGGTCGAGGATCGAAAGGGCAACCGCGGGCTGAACCTGCCAGTTGCGGTTCTTCTGCCGACGGGAGGTGGCAGTCAGCCACAAGTAGGTGCCATCGAACCGGACCCAGGTGGGGTTCACCTGCGGAGTCCCGTCGGGCCGAACAGTGGCTAGATGCGCGTATAGCGGGCGATCCACTAGGTCCCGCACCCTGCCAGGGATGACCTGTATCGGATCGCCGTGCTGGCCCGGCGTGCTCGCTGACATCCTCACCTCACCATCGAGGCGGCCAACGGGCCGCCCGCATCCAAGCTAAGGTACGCCGCTGCGGCCGAACAGGACATCTGCCTGATGTGGCGGGACGGGCCTTACCGCCAGTGTGGTGCATCGGGGCCGACCGAACGCCCGTACCGAGGAGGAAGTCCGATGTACTCTCAGGCTCTGCGCTGGGCACCTGACCTGCGGCTTGTGGCCATCGGGCGGCGGCTCACCCGCCTGGCTAAGGTGACGACCGCACCTTTCTGCCGCGCTCGGTACCGACGCCCCCGGCCCTGGGTCAACCTGGAAGCGAACCTGCTCAATGCCGACCGGGCACAGGAAGAAAGCTACCGCGATTACATATTCAGAAAATCCATCTGGCCTTAGTAGCAGCGGAACCGGTGAGGCTGGACCCCGCCGCGAGACCTGTGCACGATCGTAGGGTAGTTCACGTGGCGAACGTTGTTTCCAGTGTGACCTTTGACTGCGTTGACCCGCGGCGGGTCGCGCGCTTTTGGAGTGCCCTGCTCGGCCGCGAGCCGGGGCCGTCGCAGGACGGCTGGGTTTACGTTGGCCATCGCGGGGATGCCCAGCCGCGGCTGGTGTTCCAGCCAGTTCCCGAACCGAAAGTAGGCAAGGCCCGGATCCATCTCGACGTCACCGTCCCCGACATCGATGAGGCCATCGAGCTCGTTACTGCCCTGGGCGGACAGTCCACCGGGGAACGACACGACTACGACGAAGGCATTGTTGTTGTCATGGCCGATCCCGAGTGCCACGAGTTCTGCCTGGTGCAGTACTACTGACGATCAGCAGCACCCTCGCCAGCGGGCCGGTTATTGCGAGGCGGCTGCCTGAGCCTCCTGGCTAACATCGCACGATGACCGATGAGCGTTTCGTTCCGGCGGATTTCGCGGTACCCGACGGACTGAGAGGGGACGAATTCCGCCTGGTCCCGCTCGGACCGCAGCACAACGAGTCGGACTATGCCGCCTGGACGGGCAGTATTGAGCACATCCGTGCCACGCCCGGATTCGCGGGGCGAAGTTGGCCGCACGAGATGTCCTTGCAGGACAATCTGCGCGACCTGGAACGGCACGCACAAGACTTCGCCGATCGCCGGGGGTTCACCTACACCGTGCTCGGCACCGAGTCCGGCGAGGTGATCGGCTGCGTTTACATCTACCCGCCCGAAGGTCAACACCGGGACGGCGGTACCGAGGGCCAGCCGGCTGCTGCCGTCATGTCCTGGGTCCGCGCCGACCGCGCCAACCTCGACCGGGTCCTCTACGACACGGTCACCGCATGGCTCGAACGCGCCTGGCCTTTTGGCTCAATCCAGTACGCACTCAGGGACTGACCCGCGACCGCCCCCTGCAGGCGAGGAACCTCGTACTGGGCTTTCACCGGGAACGCCCACGTGTGCCGCGAGTCACGCCGTCCATGTTCGGTCGGACTGGCCGATAGCTATGAGTAGGCTTTCGCGACCGCGGCAGGGTTCCGGCCCGGCGCAAGCTTGGAAGGCGGGCCCGTAGCGGGAGGTTACCGGCAATTCTGCCACCTCTTCTGAACTCTTGACCCTTAGATCCAGACCTGGCCGGTTTAGGCGGCCAGGTAGCCAGGGACGATGTAGCCCTTGACCTCATTGCTCTTGGCGATGCGCTGCGCGTACTCCTCGTCGCTGCAGCATGTGAGGACGACAGTGGCTGGCTCAGGCTTGTGAACTTCCGTGCGCCGCTGCGATGGTGGTGCACTTGTCATGGTTGCTGCCCCCGGTTCCCTAGTACTGAATCCATACGCTCCGACGCGTATCGAATCAGTTGCGTTGCGTGACGCTGGACACATAACTGGGCGCAGCCGCGAGAGCAGGCAGAACTGTGCGGGCCGGTCGTACTCACCCCGCACCCGAACACGGCCAGGGCTGTGGTCGCAGCAGCGAGGCCAGGCGCCTACCGCGTGAACGGCTCGAGCAGTTCGCTGAACTCCCACGTCTTCTGCTTAAGCCCGGAGCAGGTGTTGCTGTCAAACGCTCCAGGGCAGCCGCCCTTGTCCCGCTCGATCGCCCAGATCGACAGGAAGTTCATCCCGTGAGAGCGCGCGAAGTCGAGCATCTGCTCGGCATCAGGCAGGTGAGTGACCTCTTTGGCCGGGGTGTAATCGTCGATGCCGGGCAGCATGGTCATGCCGAGCATCGTCCAGAGCCGCGGCCCGGAGGCGTGCGGGTACAGCGACTCGAGCTGGCGGTGGGTGTTCGTGGCGGCTCTGATCGCCTCAGCGCCCATGTTCAGCGTGGATTCATGGGCCGACAAGTAGTAGTCGAAGACCATGATGTCGACGGAATGCACGCGAACTCCGGCAGTGACAGCGCTGCGCAGCACCGCCTTGTCGTGGCTGTCCATGCCGGACGGCTCTATCGGGATTGTGAACTGCACCTGAAGCCGGATGTGGTGGCGGATTGCCCAGGTCTGCGCCAGCCGAAGCGCCTTGCTGCGGCGCTCGATCCCGGCCTTGTTGGTGAGCGAGTTGTCTTCGACATCCATGTCCAGCCGGGTCACGTGGAGGGTCCGGACCACCGACTCATAGTCGGCGGCGATCTTACTCACGCTCGTGCACGAGTCGGCGATCTCGGTCCGGTCGTGATCCGCGCTGTAGCCGCCGAACGACGGAATCACGTCACCGCCCATCCTCCGGAGCCTGGCGATGTCGGCTGCGTAGTAGTTAAGTGGCTGCGACTTGGCCCCGTTCCAGTCCAGTGCGCATGAGCCCTTCTTCGGGGCCTGCAAGAAGGCCAGCGTGAAGTAGCGGGCACCAGATCGTCGCGCGACCGTCGAGATCGACGCGGTATGCGGGGCAAGGTAGGTCTCGTAGTAGGGCGCGTAGACGTGCGCTGGCAGCCGGTCCTGATGGCCATGAGGTCGCCATGCCGCGACGGCGGTCATCCCGGTGACGCCGACCGCCGTGAGGGACATGGCGGTTGCCGCCGCTAACGTGAGCGCAAGGCGATGGCGGAGTCTCACGGACGCCTCCGTTCTGTGACGAGGAACCTCTGATATATCGGGGGCCGGCCGGCCGTTAGGCTCCGGCAGTCAGTTGTATCTGTGCCAAACAAAGGCCGTCAAGGGTGCATATGGGCACGCCGCCAGCCGTCACAGCTTCCGCCCTGGCCTTGACCGCGGATTACGGCTCCTGACTTGCCGTAGGTCGCGCATCCAGAGCCTTGCGAACGAGCTTCATCTCGGTCTGGATGGCGGTGCCGGCCCGGTTAACCCGGTCGTTGAACGACCGCAACCGGGCGAGAGAAGACGATCGTGCCTGCTCGATGGTCACCCCGACGCGGACATGGATGGCCTGGATCAGCGCCTTGGCTGCAGGGGCGACAGCGGGCGGGAACGGGAATCGCGCCAGGCTCGCGTCGAACGCATCCGCCGATGCCACTTCTGCCTTCAGGGCGGATTCGGCCGCGGCAAGGTCGTGCCCTTCGTTGGCAACATAGGCGGCCACGTCGGCATTCAGCTGCTGAATGGCCGGAGTCGTGATTTTCGTGTACTGGCCGGCCAGTTGCTGCTCGGTAGTACAGTCCAGACCGGTCACCACCAGGCTGGCCACGGGTGCGCAATCGCCGGCAGCCAGCAAGGCTTTACGACGCGCGCCAATGCCTGTGGCGTAGACCAGGGCCGCGATGACCAAGATCGCTGACAGGAGGGAGATGGTCGCGAGAATGAAGCCGCCAGTGCTTGCCGGCTCCTGGCTCCGTCTCGCGTAGGTCTCGCTCATCGACGATTATCGCTGTCTACTCGGCGCTGGGGGTGTTGTTAAACATGTCGAGTCCCTTGAAGATCTCCTCGTTAATGAGGAAGGTCATTCCGAATACGAAGAGCGCGAAGATCGGCGCAATCGTCAGGAACACGAGCCAGTTCCGGCCTTCCTTTTGACGCGCGGCGATCCAGCGCTTTACTGGCGGCAGTCTGAGGGTGAGCAGGAAGATGCTGCACGCCGAGTACTGGTAGAAGCGCTGGTGGAAGGCGATATCACCGTCACCGGCACCGCCAACTTGGACGTCTGGCTGGAACCCGAAGAGCGTCAGGAGGTGGATGGCGAGCAGCCCCCAGATGACATAGATGAGCCGGTGCAGCACCTTCCAGTACCGGCCCAGCTTGCGCTGCGCCCAGTTGTTGCCAGTGACCAGGAGCGGTATGACCAGCATCACCATGATGAGCCCGACGAGCGTGAAAGTGTGCTCAGTGAGCTTGGCGAAGAAGCCTCCCGAGAAAGTATCGGTGGCACCTGCGGCGATCGCGTCGCCGATACCGCAGCACGCCATCATGATCCCGTACCAGCGCCTCAGCGGGACGAACCAGCGCTGGCCGGTGAGTGTGACCATCGGAGTGACGAGCAGGCAGAAGAACAGGCACAGTTCGGCACCGGTCCCGAGCACGTCGTCCACCGCAACCGAGAAGGTGTTGTAGTCCAGCGTGAAGAGCGCGGGCAGACAGAAGAACAGGGGAACGACCGCGGGCCCGCCCAGCAAGACTAGGGCGAGCGCCTTGCGCTTGATCCGCGAGCCGCCGAACTTGAATTCCACCTCCATCCATTCGTCGACACGCTTAGACCGCCGTGGTTGATAGCCGTAGCCGTCCGCCGGCGGCTTGTAGTCATCCGCCGGCTGCTGTTTGCCTGGCCATGTGTCTGGGGAGTCGCGAGGGTAGAAATCTCTGTCGTAACCCCTCGTAGTAGTCATCTGGCTGCGTCCCTTCCGTAGGGCTGGCGGCGCGACTTCTCAGTGGTGGACCTCGAGGTGGTCTGACTGCTTGTGGTGCCGCCCCTTCGGCGCCGCAGCGTGGTGCGTCGCGGCGGCCTGCCGGGCCAGAAACTGCTGGTCAGTTGGGCCATCAGTCGACTGGCCTTGGCCTTGTTCTCTGAAGACAAAGAACTTCAAGCCGTGTATCCCGATCTCCGCGGCACCAAAGACGAGGGCGAACGAGACCAGCGCCGCGGTGGAGTACTGGGCGATGCGCATCGCCTGCTGCTGCCTGCCGGGCTTCTGCGGCTTCTTGGTCGCCGTTGTGCCCGGCTTGGCCGGCCTGGCTGGCCCGGTGTCCGGCTTCGTCGGCTTGGTGATCGGCTTGGCCGGCCCGGTGTCTGGCTTCGTCGGCGTGGTGGCGGGCCGAGCCGGCCTTGTGCCGGGGGGAGCAAGCGCGGCTCCAGGGAGCGCCGGAGCGGTCGCGGGCATCGGGGGAGCGGCGAGGTTTTCGGCAACGTACGCGGCCACCCGGCCCAGCTCGCCGGTCATCGAGTCGAGCCTGGCCCGCAGCTCGCCGGCCTCGCGCTCGGCCGCCTCGCGTATCTCGGCGGCCTGGCGTTCCGCCGCTTCGCGCGTAGTGGCGGCGTGGCCCGTCGCCTGCTGGGTAATCGCGGCAGCCTCGCGCTGCGCGGCCTCGCGTATCTCGGCGGCATAATCCTGCGCCTGTTGTGCGATCTGCGCCGCCCGGCTTTCGGCCAGCGTGAGAACCTGCCCAGCCGTCCAGAGCGAATCCCGGCTCGGGGGAGCGCCGTCCTGGAATCGCCCGGGCGCGGGTCCGCGGTCAAGTCCAGGCGGATTGCCACCGCGGCGGTAGTCGGTGGTTTCCTGCCAGCGGAAGCCACGCTGTTCCTGGGACAGGCTGACCTCCCGCGGCGCGGCGTGGTCCGGGTAGGACGCGTCGTCGGGGACGGCGTAAAGCCAGCGATTGCCGTTGTCGTGGCCGGCATCAGGAGATGGCGGTGGCGCGTTCCGGGTTCTGGCCGGCTCGTCCGGCCACCATCGCGGGACTCCGGGTGGACCGGATGTGCGCGATGCCGGCATGGGTCCCGACGGATGGTCGGTAGCGAACTGGACCCGCGGCACTGGCGCCGACGGATGATCAGGATGCAGCTCCGGCGGCGGTCCCCAATCTTGCCAGTGCTCCCAGTCCTGCCACGACTGGCCCTCGGGGGCTATCTGCCAGCCTGGCTCGGCCGCGTCGTCGGTGTAACCGGCCGGCCCACGGTAGCCGTTCCCCTGGTGCCCGAATCCGCCGTGCACGCCCGGCGGTCCGAACGCGCCCGCGGCCTGGCCATACCCGACCGCCTCGGGCCAGAATTCGGTTCTGTTCGCAGGAGTACGAACTGACACCCGCGATGGCTCAATCTCAGACCTCCGGTGCTTAGGCACCACGTGGCCTCCGACGGTAAGCGCGCCAAGGTGAGGAACCCGCCTCGGCGCGAGGCTGGAGTTCGAGCTACTCCCCGCCCGCCACAAGTTAGATCCTCCAGTTGTCTTTCGCACAGGGACGAGAATCTCTCAGGGGACGAAAATCCCTTGGGGGGGTCTAGCTGGTGAGGGCGTATTGGCAGCAGCTACGCAGGGCAATAGAATGCGCCCGGTGCTGGCGTGCTCCCAGCCTGATGTGCCGCCGCGCATGCGCGGCGGCACATCAGGCCGGTCTTCGTTGATGAGCGAACTATCGGTGAGCAGCGTCCTGGCTGCAGGCCGGCGGGGCGAGGCCGAACGTCACCAGCCGCCACCGCCCGAGCCGCCCGAGCCACCTGAGCCCCCCGAGCCGCCGCCGGAACTCGACGACGCCCGTCCGAGCTTCGTGCCGGACGGGGTTACCGCCCACCAGCGACCGCCCGAGGCGTTGAGGCCGTTGCCATTCACCTGACCTGCCGCTGTGTCACCGGTGTAGGTATACAGCGGATGACCGTCATAGGTTGCCTGTGCCTGTCCGCCCGCGCGGGTGATCGTCCCGAAGCCGTGCGGCAGCACTGCGCCAGTCGTCGTTGCCGTCCCCCTGACCGGCGGCCAGTACGTGGCGCAGGAGCCGGTGCAGTTCGACCGGGTCGCTGTGTCCTTGGCAAACCAGTACAAGGTGCGTCCGTCAGCGTTGGCGAGCACAGTTCCCTTGCTCGTGCTCATCCTCTTGACCGCGACTGAGTCGGCTTTTGCGTCGGCCGCGTGTGTCGCGGACGCGGCTGGATTGGATGTTCCCGGATCTGTCGGGCTGCTGTTGCTCCCGCAGGCCGCAAGCACAGCAGCCACAGCCACGAGACCGGGGCCTACCAACCATCGGTTGCGCATGGCATTGTCTCCGTTCGTATGACCTGGGGGTAGGCGGAAGTTCCTCACCCGCGCGGCAGACTAGGTGCGCCCGGCCCGGCCCGGATAGGGACCAATAACCCTCGGGGGACGGTAAACCCCTGGGGGGAGACGGCCTCCGCAAGGTCCGCGGCCGAGTACCGGTGCGGTAGTCGGCCGACAGCAGCCACGTCCGGGCGCGACCAGCGGAAACCGTGAAGTCAGCTTAATAAATCCGAAGGTTTGTACAAAAATTGCGCAGATCCGCGCGGCAGCGACGAGTCTGTAGAAACGTTGAGTCAGATCACGTGAAGGTAACAGAGCCCGTTGCTCAATAAGTTGAAGTAGCCATTGGTTAACGCCTGCCCGGCGTAGACTGCGCTTCCATCTGCTAATCCGTCACTTGTGGAGATACCGGAATACAAGGCTAACGATGGCCGCGCCCCCCGCTCGCGTCACCGTCCGGGTAGCCGTGCAGTCGTCCCGTCGGCTGCTCCGCGACACCTTGTCCGCATGCCTGGCCATCCGGCCCGACATCACTGTGGTTGGCAAGGTGGCGGAGACGGACGACCTCCTCGCGCTCTGCCGGCTGCGCCAGCCAGATGTGGTGATCCTTGATGCGGGCCCTCGGCTGGCCGAGGTCGCTCCTCTGGTGGGCGACCTGATGCGCGGCTTCCCTGATCTCAACGTGATCGTCAGCTACCGGAACGCAACCGAGCAGGATCTCGCTGCCGCCTGCCGCGCTGGCGTTACCTCGCTCGTGCCCGAGTCGCATGGCCTCGCAGCACTGCATGCGCTGCTACGGCCGAGCAAAGCGCGCCATGCCCGGACAACCCCCGGCAGCCTGACCGACCGCGAAGTTGAGATCGTCGTGCTGACTGCGTCCGGGCACAGCGTTGGTGAAATGGCGACGCTGCTGCGGATCAGCCCGCTCACGGTGGAGAACCTTAAGCGCCGCGTATTCGCGAAGCTGGATGTCAGCAGCAGCGCGCATGCCGTGTCCAGGGCAGCCGCACTCGGGATGCTGGAACGCGGTGCAGCTCCGGCCCCCAAGTCGCGGGTGAGTGACAGCGGCGAATTCCCGACGCTGACAGTGGTGTCCGGCCAGGATGGCTTCGCAGTCGATCAGATAGCGGCGGTCCTGGTCGCGACCCAGCTACCGTTCGTGCTGATAAGGACGCAAGGTCCGGTGGCCGAGACGCACTGGGCACGCTGGCATCGCGGTCCGATCGTTGCCGCGCTGGTGGATCCCGGCCAGCAAGACTGGGATCTGGTCGCAGAACTCAGCATTCCGGCGATCCTTGTCCACAGCAAGGCGGTTGACCCGCCGGAACTCGCTGAGGCACTAGCATCCGGAGCAACCGCGCTCATACCCGCCGACAGGATCGAAGAACACTTCCTCTCGGTATTGCGGATGGTGAGTCAGGGTTACCTCGTGGTCGGCTCGACGCCGATGCGGCCGCTGATCGGAGCGGTGCGCGCCCGCTGGGAGGACGGAGCGGCCGGCCGACTGGACCTGCCAGAACTGACGGCGCGGGAAAGCGACATTCTCCGGTGCCTCGCACAGGGATACTCGATCCGGCAAACCGGCCGAGTGCTCGGGATCGCCCCGAAGACAGTCGAGAACGTGCAGACCCGGCTGTTCCGCAAGCTAGGCGTGCGCAACAGATCCGGCGCATTCGCCGTTGCAGATGCGTTCGGCCTGCTGCCCGCGACGGGGCCACCCGCGCAAGGGGACCCCAGGGGGCACACGTCCCCCAAGGGGTATTCGTCGGTGTCCGGAAACGGCCAGCGGTCTTAGCTTTGTCGGCGGCGAAGTAACGACTCTGTCGTCCCCGAGGATCACGACGTGACCTCGGCGTGCCCGTCGAATATCGAATAGGAGTGCCAGGGTGACCTACATCATCACGCAGTCCTGCGTCGATCTACTTGACCGGACATGTATTGGCGAGTGCCCGGTCGACTGCATCTATGAGGGCGAGCGCATGCTCTACATCCACCCCGACGAATGCGTTGATTGCGGAGCTTGCGAGCCGGTCTGCCCGGTCGACGCGATCTTCTATGAGAGCGACCTTCCTGCCGAATTGACGGACTACTACAGGATCAACACCGAGTTCTTCAGCTACCTTGGCTCGCCAGGCGGCGCGGCTAGCGTGGGCAAGATCCATTCTGATCACCCGCTGGTGGCAGTGCTCCCGCCGCAGGCGGCTCGGTTCTAAGTAGATCGAGCTGCGCTGACGCTCGCGGCGCGCTTCTCCAGGCTGCCGGGATGCGTGCACCGGGTGCCGCCCCGGCGGCGACGGCGCCAGCCAGTGATCGTCGGCAGGCCATTGCCTGGTATCTCGCGTTCGCCGGTTTCGCATCGGTCGTCTTCGCAACGGCCGGGCAGCCGGTGCAGTGGATCTGGGCTGCCTGGGCCACTGCGGGCTACGCACTGGCCGCTCTGGCCGTCGCGCTGTGGCAGTCGCGGGGCCGCGAAGCCGCGCTGGTCATCGCTCTGGCCGGCGCGGTTGCGGTCCCGCTGGCCTGGCAAGTCACGCTCGGCAGCGCGATTTCCAAGGTGGACGAGGGCTCGCTGACGGTCGTTGCCCGTTCCGCGGTTCTGCTAGTGCGGCACGGCACCCCCTATCTGCCCGCAGCTCAGATCTCGCACGCCCTGCAGTACAACCCGTACGAGCCCGCGATGGCGACATTCGGCCTGCCCGCCGCGGTCGGCCTGCACGGTGCGGCCGGCAACCCGAGACTCTGGATGGGCATTACCGCTGCAGCGGTAACCGCCGCCGCGTTCCGGCTGGCGAGGCCAGGCAGCGCGCTGCGCAGTACCGCGTTCGCTCTCGGCTCGCCGGTGCTGGCTTTGCCGCTGACGCTCGGGCTCACCGACTTGCCGGTACTGGCGCTGCTCAGCCTGACGCTGGCCGGCACTGCTGCACGCACCCGCTGGCGAGCACTACCCGCGGCCGCTATCGCTCTTGGCGCTGCATGCGCAATCAAAGCCACTGCATGGCCAGCCGTGCCGGTGCTTGTTGCGATGCTCGCGGCCAGGGACGGCAGGCGGTCAGCAACCAGGTTCGCGGTCACGACGGGCGTCACCATGATCGTGCTGGTCGCGGCCACTGCTTCGGCGTCGGCTGCGGCGCCTGCCGCGCTCTTCCTCAACACGGCGCTCTTCCCGCTTGGCCTGACCAGGTACCAGACCGAAGCGGCCAGCCCGCTGCCCGGGCACCTGCTCGCCGCCACCGGCCCCGCGGGCCACTGGGCTGCAATCGGTCTTCTGTGCGCTGCCAGCCTGGCGATGGCAGCATCACTCATCGCCCGGCCGCCAGCCAATACCCGGGCGGCGGCGTGGCGGCTCGCCGTCACTCTCGCCGTGATTTTTACGCTGGCCCCCGCGAGCCGGTGGGGATACTTTGCCTATCCGGCAGCGCTCCTGGGCTTCGTGAGCCTGGCGCGCAGCGAGCACAACGTGCCGCGGCCCGCGCTGGCCAGCGACCGAGGGCCGCCCGCCGGTGGCGGCTCGCCCGTAATGCATGAGATCATCTCGCGTTGTGCACAAAGACCTGCGGGAATCCGCTGAGTATGCGGCGGTTAGCGACCACATCCGGCGGCTGCACGAGCCGGCCTTCGGCAAGCCTCACCACGTCACCGACCTCGTCGCGACGTCGGACGCTAGCCGGATCGTGGTGACCGGATCGGTCTATGACGAACTCGACGGGTTGCCACGCACGGCCCTGTACGAGGTGCAAGACAGCAGGCTGCGCGCGCTGACCTCCGGTGGCGGATCGGCCAAGGCCGCGCGGTTTGCGCCGGACGGGTCAGCTCTGGCGTTCCTGTCTGACCGGGCCAGTGCTGAGGTGTTTCAGCTCTATCTGCTCACCGACGGGCAGCTCGGCGAAGCCAGGGCAGCGCCTGCTGTCCCTGGCACGGTCGAGTACCTGGCATGGTCACCGGATGGCACCCGGATCCTGCTTGGCGTCGCGGGACCCGGAGCCGAGATGGCTGACGCGCAGGGATCGGGAACGGTTGGTGCCGGCGAGTCCGTGCTGCCGTCCTGGTACCCGGAGGTCGAGGCAGGGACGCCGGAGGATGCCTGGCGCAGCCTGTGGTTGTTTGCCCCGGCCTCCGGCGAGCTGGCCAGGATGACGCCCGACGGGCTGAACGTCTGGGAGGCCGCCTGGTGCGGGCCACGGCATGTGCTGGCGATTACCAGTCAGCAGCCCGGCGAGGACGACTGGTATCGCGCGGTGCTCAGCCGGCTCGACATCTCGACCGGCGAGGTGACCGAACTGCTCAGCAGCGACGTCCAGCTCGGGCTGCCTGCGGCGACGCCCGACGGCAGGAAAGCTGCGGTGGTCCAGGCCGTGTGCAGCGACCGGTGGGTCGTGGCGGGCGAGCTGATCCTCCTGGACCTGGTGGCCGGCACCAGGTGCGCCGTCGACACCGCCGGGACAGATGTCACCTCAGTCCAGTGGATCGACCAGACGCGGCTCGGCTACACGGGCCAGCGTCATCTGGACAGCGTGGCTGGCATTGCCGACTGCGGGGAAGCACCCCTGCCGGAGACCATCACCGCCACCGAACTGGCCACCTCCGAGCAGTCGTGGGCGAGCTGGTTCTACCCGGC
>Ga0335075_10012472_pt1 | contig 12834 bp, 12 predicted proteins | sample Lox_Sample_24_FD_206723 | JGI IMG/M metagenome (GOLD analysis project Ga0335075, IMG submission 206723) | Soil microbial communities from Loxahatchee National Wildlife Refuge, Florida, United States - Lox_Sample_2.4 | ecosystem: Environmental > Terrestrial > Soil > Wetlands | place: USA... | reverse complement strand
TTCCCATAAGCGACGCGTCGAGTATATCCTTGCTGACTTCGTCGCCCCTGCCGGCGCGTCCGATCACCAGAAGGTCGGCCGCTCTGCCGTAGGCGGCGAGCAGCTCCGGCTCGTCTCCCATTTCCGCTCGCCAGGCGGCGGTGGGCCGAGCGATGTTCAATGCCTCGCTGATCTCGCTCTGCTCGTCGCGATAAAACTTCCGAACACGACTCTCGGCTTCTTCCTGCTTGGCGATCGCCTCCTGGTTCAGGCGGTCGCCAATCTGATCCAACCCGGTGCCGCCGAAGAAGTCGCCGGCCGCCACGTTGATCACGATCTACTGCACGTCAGGCGGAACATGGAGGAATTCCAGATGGCTCGACCACGGGCGAGCGATCTGGAGCGCGAAGGCGAAGACGAGTTTATCGGCAACGGTACCGGTTGCGCGGGCGAGGATGAACTTGAACACGCGGCACTCCTTCAAATGATGACAGCCGCGCTAAATTGAGCGCCAAAAGCTGGCGGCCGTGGTTGATCCAGATCAATGCCGGGAATTGATGCAGGTGCGAACGTTACGGGCATTCGTATGCTCCGTGGCGATAGGGAGACGGCAATGCCTGATGACCAGACCCGGACGTTGATTTGGAACGCTGCCGGGCAGCGTGAGCGCTACGACAACTTCATTGGCGGCAAATGGGTGGCACCGGTCAAGGGGCGATACTTTCCCGACCGGAGCCCTATCCATGGGAAGATATTCGCAGAAGTCGCCCGATCTTCGGCCGAGGATGTCGAATTCGCGCTCGACGCTGCACACGCAGCGCGCGATTCCTGGGGCCGTACGCCGCCGGCAGAGCGTGCGCGGATGCTGAACAAGATTGCCGACCGGATCGAGGAGAATCTGGAACTTCTCGCTCATACAGAAACCATCGACAACGGCAAGCCGATTCGCGAGACTCGAGCCGCGGATATTCCACTCGCCGCGGATCATTTCCGCTATTTTGCCGGCTGCATCCGGGCGGATGAGGGAACGCTCGCAGAGCTCGACAACGACACCGTCGCCTATCACTTCAAGGAACCGATGGGTGTTGTCGGCCAGATCATTCCCTGGAACTTCCCGTTTTTGATGGCGGCATGGAAGATGGCACCGGCGCTGGCGGCCGGGAACTGCGTTGTCATCAAGCCTGCTTCGGATACACCGCTCAGCCTGGCGGTGCTGATGGACCTGGTTGGCGATGTCTTGCCGCCAGGGGTCGTCAATGTCGTCAACGGGCACGGCTCGGAGGTTGGTGCGCCGCTCGCGTCGAGCCCGCGCATTGCCAAGATCGCCTTTACTGGCGAGACCACGACCGGCCGGCAGATCATGCAATACGCGTCGGAGAACCTGATTCCGATGACGCTCGAGTTGGGCGGAAAATCGCCGAACATCTTCTTTGCCGACGTCATGGATGCCGACGACGCCTTCCTTGATAAGGCGCTCGAAGGATTTGCTCTGTTCGCCTTCAACAAGGGCGAGGTATGCACCTGCCAGTCCCGTGCTCTTATCCAAGAGTCGATCTTCGACGAGTTCATGGATAAGGCAGTGGCGCGGGTCGCCAGGATCAAGCTGGGCAACCCGCTTGATCCGAGCACGATGATGGGCACCCAGGCGTCGCACGGCCAGGTCGAGAAGAGTCTCGACTACATCAATGTCGGTCGACAGGAAGGAGCGAACTGTGTCATTGGCGGCGAGCGGGCGTATCTCGGTGGCGAGCTCGAGGACGGCTTCTACGTAAAGCCCACCGTATTCGTGGGTCACAATAAGATGCGCATTTTCCAGGAGGAAATCGTCGGCCCCGTACTGTCCGTGACCAGATTCAAGACCCTGCATGAGGCGATCGAGATTGGCAACGATACGCTCTACGGTCTCGGCGCTGGCGTCTGGTCGCGCAACGGCTCCACCGCTTATCGCGTGGGCCGCGAGATCCAGGCAGGTCGCGTGTGGACCAACTGCTACCATATGTATCCGGCGCATGCAGCGTTCGGCGGCTATAAACAGTCGGGCTTCGGTCGCGAGACCCACAAAATCATCCTGGATCACTACCAGCAGACCAAGAACCTGCTGGTCAGCTACAGCGCCAAGGCCATGGGCTTCTTCTAATCGAGGTAATCCTGCCCTTGCGCAGCGCCATGCCCCGTCGCGTCATCGTGACGGCGGAAGCTGACCATCGGCGTGGTGACCGGAGGTGGTGATAGTTTTTCGCTCGAGGCGGCCGATGGCGTGCGTCTTGTTACGCGTTCGCGTTTGTTTGACGATGCGGAGGCAGCAGCATTGGACGCGGCCGAGCCACCGCCGCGCGGACCCCAGGCGCCGGCGACTATGACCTCAGGCGGTTGCTGAACACGGGCTCCCTTGGCAGTAGACTAGAGGGAGACAGGCGGGAAGGAAGGGCCGGATGGCGGAAACCGAACTGCCCGTGGGCAGCAAAGCCGCACTCTCTCATCAGGGCCTCCAGGCCCTCATTGAGGCGCTGGTAGCGCGCGGCTACCGGGTCCTCGGTCCCACTGTGCGCGACGGCGCGATTATCTATGACGAGATGGCGACAATCGACGATCTGCCTGCCGGATGGACCGATCGGCAGGACGCCGGGAAGTATCGGCTCGAGAGGCGTGCCGACAAGGCGCTGTTCGGCTACGCCGTCGGACCACAATCCTGGAAGCGCTTCCTGCATCCACCGATCGAGCTGTTGTGGCAGGCGCGACGCGAAGGCAACGGGTTTGCCATGACCGGCCCCGAAAAGATTGCACCGAAATTTGCTTTCCTGGGCGTCCGGGCCTGTGAACTGCACGCAATCGCTATCCAGGATCGGGTTTTCACCCAGGGGCCATACCATGACACCAGCTATCAGCAACGGCGGCAGGACAACTTCATCATCGCCGTGAATTGCGGCGAGGCGGGAGGCACTTGCTTCTGCGTATCGATGAATACCGGTCCGAAGGCCGACGCCGGTTTTGACCTTGCATTAACCGAATTGCTGGATGGGGATCGTCATAGTTTTCTGGTCGAGGTCGGCAGCGTGCTGGGCGGCGAGGTGCTGGCCGCCCTGCCATACAGGCCGGCAACACCGGGCGAGAGCGCAGCCGCAGATGCGGTCGTGGCGCAGACCGCGCGTCGCATGGGACGCCAGCTCGACACGAACGGCGTCAAGGAGCTGTTGCAGGACAATCCCGACCATGCTCGGTGGGACGATGTCGCCGCCCGTTGCCTCACCTGCGCCAACTGCACCATGGTCTGCCCGACTTGCTTCTGCACTACCGTCGAAGACCACACGGACCTCGCCGGCCAAACCGCTGAGCGCGTGCGCCGGTGGGATTCGTGCTTTACGCTCGACTTCTCCTACATCCACGGCGGAAGCGTGCGGAAGGAGAACCGATCGCGTTATAGACAATGGATGACGCACAAACTCGCGAGCTGGATCGACCAGTTTGGTACCTCGGGCTGCGTCGGCTGCGGACGTTGCATCACCTGGTGCCCCGTCGGCATCGATATCACGGTGGAGGCCGCCGCAATCCGGGCAAGTGCACGCGGCTCCAGGGAGGCAGAGCATGGAGGGACTTGAGCGGATCGTCCTCGCGCATCCCTTCTTTGCCGGGCTGGAGGCGGAGTTGGGTCAACTCGTTTCCGGATGCGCACGCAATCTGCGATTCGACCTCGGAACCTACCTGTTTCACGAAGGCGACGCCGCCAATGAATTCTACCTGATTCGTCATGGCTCGGTTGCCTTGGAGATCTTGCCGCCAGGACAACACCCCATCGTGTTTGCGACGGAGCGCGAAGGCAATATCGTCGGGACCTCCTGGCTGGTGCCGCCGTATCGATGGCGATGCGCCGCGCGCGCCGTGGAACTCACCCGGGCGATCGGCATCGAGGCCCGTTGCCTGCGCGACAAGTGCGAGGCGGACCATCATCTGGGCTACGAGATGATGAAGCGCTTCCTCCCGGTGATTGTACAGCGACTCGACGAGGCTCGTCTGCAGATCCTCGATGTTTACGGAAAGCACGACACGTGAATCTGGCAGCGGTTGCCGACCCTTTCGTTCCGGTGCCCTACCGCGTGGCCCAGGTACGGCGTGAAACGCGCGACGTAGCGACGTTGGAGCTCCGCCCCACAGCCGGCGAACGGCCAGCGTTCCAGCCCGGCCAGTTCAACATGCTCTATGCGTTCGGGGTTGGCGAGGTTGCGATCAGCGTGAGCGGCGATCCGGCACGGATGGGCAGCTACGTCCATACCGTGCGCAATGTCGGTACGGTCAGCGGCGTCATCGCGGCACTCAAAGAAGGGGCAATCCTGGGGCTTCGTGGCCCGTTCGGCACACCCTGGCCAAGTCAGACGGCCGAAGGATGTGATGTGGTCATCGTGGCCGGGGGCCTCGGTCTGGCGCCCCTGCGGCCGGCCATCTACCACGTGCTCGCCCGGCGCGAGCGGTACGGCCGCATCGCCATCCTCTATGGCACACGCAGTCCGGCCGACATCCTCTACCACCGGGAGATCGAGCGATGGCGCCGCCGCTTGGACGTGGATATCTCGGTCACGGTTGATCATGCCGACCCGTCATGGCACGGCAATGTCGGCGTGGTGACCAAGCTGATCGCACGGTCCGGCTTCGACCCGAACAGCACGATCGCGATGATCTGCGGGCCGGAAGTGATGATGCGCTTCGCCGCCATGGCCTTGAATGAGACCGGAGTTTCGTCTGAGCGCGTCTATCTGTCGATGGAACGCAATATGAAATGCGCCATCGGCCTGTGCGGCCACTGCCAGTTCGGTCCCAACTTCATCTGCAAGGATGGCCCGGTGATGCGTTACGATCGCATCGCCGAAATTCTTGCCGTGCGGGAGATCTGACTTGAGCGAAAAGCGACGGCCACGGCTCGCTGTCTGGAAATTCGCCTCCTGCGACGGCTGCCAGCTCTCGCTGCTCGATTGCGAGGACGAACTCCTGGCGGTGGCCGATGCTGTGGAGATCGCCTATTTCCCCGAAGCGTCGCGGACTATGGCAAAAGGCCCCTACGACCTTTCCGTCGTTGAAGGGTCGATCACGACGTCACACGACGCAGAGCGGATCCGCAGGGTGCGCCGGCAATCGAGATATCTGGTGACGATCGGGGCCTGTGCCACGGCCGGCGGCATCCAGGCGCTGCGCAACTTTGCGGACGTGCAGGAATTCGTCGCCGCGGTCTATGCTTCCCCGCAATACATTAAGACGCTGGCGACATCGACACCGATTTCCGCGCACGTGCGGGTGGATTTCGAGCTGCATGGCTGCCCCATCAACAAGGCTCAGCTTCTGGAGGTGATCTCAGCCTTCCTCGCCGGCCGCAAGCTGGCGATCAGCGGGCATAGCGTCTGCGTGGACTGCAAGCTGCACGGCAGTGTCTGCGTCATGGTTCAGGGCACGCCGTGCCTTGGGCCGGTCACGCATGCCGGCTGCGGTGCCCTGTGCCCCTCCTTCCGCCGCGGCTGCTACGGCTGCTTCGGCCCGATGGAACGACCGAACACCGCAGCACTCGCCGTCGAATGGCGGAAGCTTGGAGCCACGCCACGGGACATCTGGCGCGTCTTCCGCACCTTCAACGCCGCCGCCGAGCCTTTCCGCAAGGAAAGCGAAGGTCATGGCGAATAAGACGATCCGTGTCGATTATATCGCCCGCGTGGAAGGCGAGGGCGCGCTCGACCTGCGCATCCGGGACGGACGCGTCACCTCGGCGCGGCTCAAGATATTTGAGCCGCCGCGACTGTTCGAGGCACTACTCCGCGGCCGCGGCTTCGCCGAAGCCCCCGACATTACCGCTCGCATCTGCGGCATCTGCCCGGTTGCCTATCAGATGAGCGCGGTCCATGCGATGGAAGACGCCCTCGGCGTCAAGGTCGCCGGCCCTTTGCGGGGGCTGCGCCGCCTTCTCTACTGCGGAGAGTGGATCGAGAGTCACGCGCTGCACGTGGTGATGCTGCATGCACCCGATTTCCTGGGCTATCCGGATGCCATCCAGATGGCGCGCGAGCACGGCGATGCCGTGCGGCGAGGGCTCGCCCTGAAGAAAACCGGTAATGGGCTAATGCGCATACTCGGGGGACGGGAGATTCATCCGGTGAATGTCCGTGTCGGCGGATTCTACCGCACCCCCAGCCGTGCCGAGCTTGCATTCCTGACCGACGATCTGAAGCGGGCCCGTGATCTTGCCGTTGAAACCGTCCGGTGGGTGGCGCGATTCCCTTTCCCGAATTTCGAACGCGACTACGAATTCGTCGCCCTTCGACATCCGGACGAATATCCCTTCAATGAAGGGCGCATCGTCTCGAGCCGTGGCCTCGACATACTCGCCCGAGAGTACGAGGCCGAGTTCGAAGAACGCCACGTCGCATATTCGACAGCGCTGCAATCGGTTCTGAAGCGGCGAGGCAGCTATCTGGTCGGACCGATGGCACGGTACAACCTCAATTTTGATCACCTGCCCTCTCACGTTCAGACGCTTGCCCACGAGGTTGGGCTGGGACCGGAATGTCGCAACCCGTTCCAAAGCGTCATCGTGCGCGCAATCGAGGTGGTCTACGCCTGTGACGAGGCGCTGCGGATCATCGGTGCCTACCAGGAACCAGATATGCCCGCTGCGCCGTTGGAACCGCGTGCCGGCATCGGCCGTGCCTGCACGGAAGCGCCGCGCGGGATCCTCTATCATCGCTACCAGCTCAATGACGACGGCAGCATCCTTGAGGCCCGCATCGTGCCCCCCACCTCGCAAAACCAACTAAGCATGGAGGAGGATCTCTGCGAGGTCGCCAGCCGCTCGCTCGATCTTGCCGACGATGCGTTGCGGGATCGCTGCGAGCAGACCATCCGTAACTATGATCCATGCATTTCCTGCTCCTGCCACTTTCTCAAGCTTGCGGTGGATCGATCATGACGAACGTGCTGCTGGTCGGCATGGGCAATCCGGACCGCGGCGATGACGGGATCGGCCCTGTGGTGACGCGGCAACTCCTGGGACGTGTGCCGCCCAACGTCGCGATCATCGAGCGTACCGGCGACGCGCTGGCCCTGATCGAGGACTGGACTGGCCGCGATGCTGTAATCCTGGTGGATGCGGCGGCACCAGGGACGACGCCGGGACGCATCCATCGCCTCGATATGCTAAATGACGTGCTGCCCGCCGAGCTTTCGCTGTCCTCCACACACGCGTTCGGGGTCGCAAACGCGGTCGGTCTGGCTCGCACCCTCGGCCTGCTGCCCAGGACGATGATCGTCTATGCGGTCGAAGGCGCCAATTTTGCACCAGGCGCCCCGCTCAGCGCAAAGGTGGCAGCGGCGGTCGGTGAAGTGGTTTCGCGCCTTACCGTGGAACTTCGATTGCTGCGAGCGGAAGAAGCGTCCCATGCATGAAACAGGGCTGATCCACGACCTGGTGCATCGGTTGGAGGCAGCGGCGCGCGATGCTGGAGCGGAAAGGGTCGTCGGAGTAAAGGTCTGGCTTGGTGCGCTGAGCCAGATGTCGGCCGAGCACTTCCGCGAGCATTTCGAAGCAGACGTGCGCGGCACGCTCGCCGACGGCGCGGCGCTGACGCTCGAAGTCTCGGACGATCCCGGCCATCCACACGCGCAGTCGGTGATGCTGCAGTCTGTGGACCTGGCGGCTTAAACGGCGTGAACGTTACTCGGTCATCAGCGCCATACGACGGAGTGGTAAAGCGGTTGCGGCTGGATGTGACTGGAGCCGTGCAAGGCGTCGGCTTTCGTCCGTTTGTTTATCGGCTGGCCACCGCGGAGAACTTGAGCGGTTTCGTCCGCAACACCGGCGATGGCATATCAATCGAAATCGAAGGGACAGCTGCGGCCCTTCAACGCTTCCTTGGCCGACTCGACGAGAAACTGCCGCCGCACGCCGTCATCCATAGGCGGCATACCTCACGGCTTGCGCCACAAGGAAGCGCGGAATTCGTCATTGCACAAAGCACGAAGGCAGGCACCGATTCGGCAGTCGTGATGGCCGACCTCGCAACGTGCCCGGACTGCCTGCATGAGATCCTGGATCCTGAAGATCGCCGCTACCTCTACCCGTTCACCAGTTGCGTGTGCTGCGGTCCGCGCTACAGCATCATTGAATCTCTGCCGTACGATCGGCCACGGACAACGATGCGGCATTTCCCGATGTGCGCGACGTGCCGCGAAGAATACACCGACCCGATTAATCGTCGTTTCCACGCGGAACCAATTGCCTGTCACGAATGCGGTCCGCAGCTCGCTCTTTGGGATTCTGCCGGCCAGGTGCTGGCGACACGACAGGCGGCGCTGCTGGAAGCGGCCGAGGCTTTGCGTCGTGGGATGATAATCGCTCTGAAAGGACTGGGCGGCTTCCAGCTTCTGGTCGATGCAGCCAATGAGGATGCGGTGCGCTGCCTCCGTGCACGCAAGCTACGCCCGAGCAAGCCCTTTGCCCTCATGTTTCCATCGCTTGACGCAGTCAAAGGGGTGGCGCAGGTCGGCGAAGTCGAGTGCCGGTTTCTTACATCAGCGCAAGCCCCGATCGTCCTGTTGCGCACGCGATCAGGGGGAGCTGCACTGGCGCCGAGCGTCGCACCCGACAATCCTTACCTCGGTGTCATGTTGCCTTACACTCCGCTGCATCATCTCCTGCTGCGCGAGCTCTGTTGCCCCGTTGTTGCAACAAGCGGCAATATCGGGGACGAGCCGATCGTTGCGGACGAGATCGAGGCGCTTGGATACCTTGCCAGCATCGCAGAGCGTTTCCTCGTACACGATCGGCCGATCCGGCGACCGGTCGATGACTCTGTCGTACGGGTCCTTGCCGGGCAGGGAGTCGTTCTGCGGCGCGCGCGGGGATATGCGCCGATGCCAGTCATGCTTGAGGAAGTGGCGGAACCGATCCTCGCCTTGGGCGGACAGCAGAAGAATGCGTTGGCCGCAGGAGATGCGGGCAGGGTGTTTCTGGGACCTCATATCGGCGATCTGTCCACGGCAAGGACCAGAGCCGCTTTTGCTCGCGCCGCCGTTGAACTGCCCGAACTGCATGGCATCGATCCGGCCACCGCCGCCTGTGACAGGCATCCCGATTACCACAGCACCCGGGCCGCCACGGACTTGGGCCTTCCGGTCCGGACGGTGCCGCATCATGTGGCCCATGTCCTTGCCGGCATGGTTGATAACGACTTGGACCCGCCGGTCCTGGGCGTTGCGTGGGACGGCAGCGGTTACGGCAACGACGGCACCATCTGGGGCGGCGAATTTCTGCTGATCAACGCTGGGCGTTTCCGACGCTTCGCGCATCTTCAGCCGTTCCGCCTGCCTGGCGGCGAGGCAGCTGTGCGTGAGCCGCGTCGAGCGGCGCTCGGCGTGCTTTACGCTCTTCAAGGGGAGGGCGCCCTTGCGCTCACTGCCCTGCTTCCCGTGGCTGTTTTTACTCCGAACGAGCGCGCGGTGCTGGCAACAATGCTGCGGCGAGGGGTCAATGCCCCCCTCACATCGAGTGTCGGCCGGTTGTTCGACGCAGTGGCCGCTCTGCTTGGGCTCTGCCAGACCACCAGCTTCGAAGGACAAGCAGCGATGGCGGTGGAGTTCGCCGCAGATCGTGCTACCTACACAGTTCCCCTGCCGCCGATGGTCACGCGCGGCGAGGCCGGACAATGCGTCGTGGACTGGCGACCTCTGCTCGCGGCGCTGATCGCAGAACGAATCGGCGGCGTGGCGCCGGAGTCGCTCGCCGCGGCATTTCATGATGCGCTGGCCGAAGCGATTGTTGACGTCGCCGGTACCATCGGGTTCCGGCGCATCGTGTTGACCGGTGGCTGCTTCCAGAATGCCCGGTTGACCGATCGAGTGGTCAGTCGCCTGCGCGTGGCCGGTTTCGATCCCTATTGGCATCGGCGCATTCCGCCGAACGACGGGGGATTGGCAGTCGGCCAAATCGCCTTCGCTGCGCACAAGCTAATCGAGGAGAAGATGTGATGTGTCTCGCTGTCCCGGGCCAGGTCCTGACCATCGAGGGCGAAGATGCATTGACCCGCCAAGGACGGGTGGCATTCGGGGGGATCGTGAAACAGGTCAACCTCGCCTATGTGCCAGAGGCAACGGTCGGCGACTACGTGCTGGTCCACGCCGGTTTCGCCATCACGACGATCGACGCCGAGCAGGCACTCAAGACGCTCCGTTACCTTGCCGAGATCGAACCGGAAGCAATATCGTGAAATACATCGACGAATTCCGCGATGCGGCATTGGTACGCCGCTACGCACAATCGATCGCCCGGATCACCACGCGACCCTGGACGATGATGGAGATTTGCGGGGGCCAGACGCATTCGATTGTGCGCTACGGCATCGACCAGCTTCTGCCGCCAGGAGTCAGTCTGCTGCATGGCCCCGGCTGTCCGGTCTGTGTCACGCCGGCAGAAAGCATCGATATGGCCATCGCCATCGCCAGCGAAGCCGGCGTGATCCTTTGCTCCTTCGGCGACATGCTGAGGGTGCCGGGCAGCGGCGGAAGTCTGCTCGCTGCAAAGGCGCGTGGGGCGGATGTGCGCATGGTCTATTCGCCGCTCGACGCGCTGCGGATCGCGCGCGAAACACCCAGCCGGGAGGTCCTGTTTTTCGCAATCGGGTTCGAGACCACGGCCCCGGCAACCGCGATGGCAGTGGCCCAGGCCGCGCGGGATGGGATCGAGAACTTCTCCTTGCTCGTCTCTCATGTGCTTGTGCCACCGGCGATCGAAGCGCTGCTGACCGCCCCCGACAACCAAGTGCAGGGCTTCCTGGCGGCCGGGCATGTCTGCACCGTGATGGGGTATCGGGAATATGAGCCGATCGCACGGCGGTATCGCGTGCCGATCGTCGTGACCGGTTTCGAGCCACTCGATTTGCTACAGGGTATCTATCTCTGCCTTCGCCAGCTCGAAGAGGGCCGAGCAGAGGTGGAGAACCAATACAGCCGCTCGGTTCGACGCGATGGCAACCGCACGGCGCAAGAACTCATGCGCCGCATCTTTACTGTGCAACGGCAGCGCTGGCGCGGAATCGGCGAGATTGCCGCGAGCGGGTTGGGGCTGACCGCTGAATATGCCCGTTACGACGCGCGTGTCCGATTCGGCCATACCAAGACGGCGACCGAACCTCCGACCGAGTGCATTGCCGGCATGATTCTGCGCGGGCTCAGAAAACCGCACGACTGCCCGGCTTTCGGAACACGCTGCACGCCGGAGCGGCCACTCGGCGCTACGATGGTTTCGTCGGAAGGAGCCTGCGCCGCCTACTACCGCTATCGCTGCCACATGGCCGATAACGGTCGGGTTGTCTCCCGATGACCGAAGGCTCCGGCTTCCCGCTGACTTGCCCGCTGCCCGGCGGGGAGGGGGATGTGATCGAGCTGGCTCATGGTGGTGGCGGGCTCTTGATGCACCGACTGATCGATCGCGTCTTTCGCCCGGCTTTCGCCACGTCGCCGAGCGATCTGGTCCATGACGGCGCGGTGCTCGACATCGGCGGCGCGCGGTTCGCCTTCACGACCGATTCCTATGTCGTGCGACCGCTGTTCTTTCCGGGCGGCGATATAGGCTCCCTCGCCGTTAACGGCACAGTCAACGATCTGGCGATGTGTGGGGCCCACCCGCTGTTTCTGAGCGCCGGGTTCATCCTTGAGGAGGGGCTGCCGATCGAACAGCTCCACAAGGTGGTAGCGTCGATGCGTGCTGCCGCCGGGGCTGCCGGCGTGAAGCTCGTCACCGGCGATACCAAGGTCGTCGAACACGGCAAAGGCGATGGGCTTTATGTCAACACCGCAGGCATCGGCTCTCTTCGATCAGGTATCGCGCCCGCGCCGCAGCAGGTGCGTCCCGGTGATGCCGTGCTTTTGAACGGTGATATCGGACGCCATGGCATTGCTGTCCTCGCGGCACGCGAGGGGCTTGGCCTGGAGGGCGAGATCGCAAGTGATACGGCGCCGCTCGCGGCAACGATTATGGAGCTCATCGATGCAGGAATAGACTTGCATTGCCTGCGTGATCCCACGCGCGGCGGGCTGGCAACGACATTGGTGGAGATCGCGGAGGCAGCGCAGGTTGATATTCATATCGACGAATCCGCCCTTGCCATCTCAGAGCCGGTACGCGGTGCCTGCGAGATTCTCGGACTCGATCCGCTCTACGTGGCAAACGAAGGTCGCTTCGTCGTCTTCGTTCCATCCAACGCGGCGGAACGGGCGCTCTCTATCCTGTGCCGGGCGGAGCAAGGAGCCGGCGCCGCCGTCATCGGCCAGGTAGAGTCGAGCAAAAGTCCCAGCGTTGTGCTCCATGGTCTGATTGGCGCAGCGCGAGTGCTTGACATGTTGAGCGGCGAGCAGTTCCCGCGTATCTGCTGAGCTTGGCGGACGTGTTCGCAGTATTGTGATCATGGCGGCTCCGCGAACCCCCGCGCGAGCGTGATCGTGGAGCTGGGCGCGGGGCGGACAGGCTTGAGATGGATCAAAGCCCGTTCCGGGCCACTCATGCAGGGTAGGCGCGGGCGGATGTCTGCCCTGTACCCCGAAGGCAAGGAGAAACCCGATGGCTCAAAACCCGGTCGAAGTGAGGAAAGCACCCCCCGCGAGGACACTCGCCCCGGACCCGTGGCACTCGTTCCGTACGGAGATGGACCGCCTGTTTGACCGGTTCGTCGGCGGCTTCGGATTTCCCTCGCTAGGGCGCATGTTCGACATGGAACCCTCATGGCGGCAGGAGAGTCCATTCAACTTCGCCGCGCCCGCTGTGGATATCACGGAAGACGACAAGGCATACAAAATCGCAGCCGAGCTTCCCGGCATGAGCGAGAAGGATAT
>Ga0335075_10012471_pt1 | contig 12834 bp, 10 predicted proteins | sample Lox_Sample_24_FD_206723 | JGI IMG/M metagenome (GOLD analysis project Ga0335075, IMG submission 206723) | Soil microbial communities from Loxahatchee National Wildlife Refuge, Florida, United States - Lox_Sample_2.4 | ecosystem: Environmental > Terrestrial > Soil > Wetlands | place: USA... | reverse complement strand
CAAATGCCGCCGAAGACGTCGTGTTTACGATCCGCCCGTAACCCGCCTTAGCCAAAACCGGCCACGCCGCCTGGGCAACGCGCACCGTGCCGTAGAGGTGGACCTCCACCGTGGCCACCAGCTCGTACTCGGTCTGCTCGGGAAATAAGTTAGCGCAAAGGATTCCGGCGTTGTTGATCACGATGTCTAGGCGACCGTACTCATCGAGTGCCTGCTCAACGAGGACCTTGCCGGTGCCTTTCTCGCGGACATCATCGAAGTTCGCTGTCGCCGTGCCGCCGGCAGAAGCGATCTCCTTGACGACCGCCTCCGCGTACTCGGGGTTGGAGCCCCGCCCGTCCAGCTCCACGCCGGCGTCGTTGACGACGACGTTGGCTCCCCGCCTCGCGAGCAGCAACGCATGCTCACGCCCCATTCCCCGGCCGCCACCGGTCACGATTGCAACGCGGCCCTCAAAGTTCAACTGTGTCACCAGGTTCTCCTATGGTCTCGTTCACTGATTGTTGCCGGTGTTCGCCCGACCGTTTGCGGCCCGTCAGTGCCCCTGGGCTGCCCGCAGCACCGCCACCGCGGAGTCATGTGACAGCATCCACCCGCCTTGATCGACGAACAAGAGGGCCTCCATGAGGGTCGTATGGTCGCGATCTGAACGCGAGATGGCCACGTCGGCTCGGGCTGTATTTGGGCCCGCCGGCTCGATATTCGCCGCATTGAACGACAGTGGGAAATTCCCGGTGCGGTATACGCGCCGCATCTCCTCGTAGAGTGCATGGCCCTGGTCTGGGACGGCAACCCAAGGCCGCTGGAAGCGACTGAAGCCCCCCTCGACCAGACCGTTCTTAGTCTCGTCGCGCGCAAGAGGATCGGTGAAGCCGGTGAGAATGTTGGTCAGCTGGTCGGCTGTCGGCAGATCTGGTGCCCGCGGCGGATCCAGAGGTAGTGGCGAGTCCAAAACGACCGGCTGCACGTGGAATGCCGTCGCGTGCCCGGCCATCAGCCCGGCGGATGCCGCTGCGATCGCGACCACCGCTGCCACACCTGTAGCGAGAGCTTTGACTGTCATGGTTACCCCTTCGACCCGGGCCCACCTTCTAACAGTTTCCACACCGAAAGCATGACGTCCCAAGCGCTTCCGCCGACACGGCATAAAACCAGAACCGCCGGGAAACAGAACCCGCGCCGGGCCATCCTGATTTCGCTCTTGGGGCGCCATCTCCACCGCGCAATTGTCGTAAATGATCGTAATCTAGTATACAGTCTTGCTGCTGCACAAGCGCTTGGCAATCGGCGAGCAAACAGGCGGGCATCCGCCGGAGAAGCGAAAGGTGGGCCGCCGTGCATGCTCGGTATCCGAAGGTGTTCAGTCCGATCACGCTTGGTCCGGTTGAGATCCCTAACCGGTTCTACTTCGCGCCGCATGGCCTGATGCTCGCGCTGGACGCCGAGCCGACGAATGATCTTCCGTACTACAGTGCCGCGCGGGCGCGAGGCGGGTGCGGTCTGGTAATTACCAGCCTGAATTTGCACGGCAAGGCGTCTGATTCCCCGTCACCGTACTCGGAGCGGAATGTCCGGTCGTTTCAGGCGGTAGCCGATGCGGTGCACCGCGAGGGCGGCAAGGTCTTTGGTCAGGTCTGGTACAACCCGCTGCGTCCTGGGCAGTGGGGTGCGTTGGGTCCGCCCCGACCGATACTCGCGCCGTCGCCGGGCCAACTGTTCGGGAGCAACGAGTGCGGCCGTGCGCTGCGGCGCGACGAGGTTGGCAGCGTGATCGATGCACACCGCAGGTCGGCGTCGAACCTGCGCCGCGCCGGCTACGACGGCGTCGAGGTGCATGCCTCACATGGGACCTTGCTTGAGCAGTTCAACTCCCCGTATTTCAACCAGCGCACCGACGAGTACGGCGCCCGGCTACGGCTGGTTTTCGACTGCCTGCAAGCGGCCCGCGACGGCGCCGGCGAGCAGATGGCGGTCGGGCTTCGGTTCAACTGCGACGAGATGCTGCCCGGCGGCTATAACCAAGACCAGGCCAGTGAGATGGTGGGCGAGATCTGCGACTCGGGCCTGGTGGACTTCATAGACCTCGATATCGCCGTCGAGCCCCACCAGCTTCATTTGGGTATGCCGTCGGTGTTCGTGGCGCCCCATGTCTATGAGCCCTACGTCGTGGCGATGCGCGATGCGGCCGGCTCGGTGCCCATCATCAGCGTGCTGGGGCGCCTGACCACGCTGGCCGAAGCCGAGACCGCGATCGCCGACGGTGTCTGCGACATGGTCGGCGCCGCGCGTGCGCTGATCGCCGAGCCGGACCTGGTGCGCAATGCGCGGGAAGGCAACGAGGACCGCAGCCGCACCTGCATCGCCTGCAACTGGTGTCTGGCAGGGTTTGCCCGCAGCATCGCCGGGTGCACGATTAACCCGGCCAGTTTCCGCGAACGCCTCTGGGATGAGGGTTCCCTGGCACAGCCGGCGGCGAGCGCGTCGACGGTGGTGGTGGTCGGCGGCGGACCCGGTGGGCTGGAAGCCGCTCGGGTGGCCGCACTCAAAGGCCATCAGGTGGTGTTGCTGGAGTCCCGCGACCAGCTCGGCGGCGGACTTCGACTATGGGCCACCCTGCCCGGACGCGAGTGGTTCCACAAGGGCGTCGATTGGTGGGCCAGCGAGCTGAACCACCTCGGTGTCGACATCCGACTCGGCCATGAGGCCAGCGCCGAGACCGTCTTGGCCCACCACCCCGATGCGGTCATCATCGCCACCGGGTCACGCTATTCAGCCACCGGCCGCAGCGGCTTTCTCAACCAGCCCATCGCCGGCCATGATCACGACTTCGTCTACCGCCCCGAAGACATCCTGCTCGGCGGGGTGCGGCCCACCGGCAAGGTGATCCTGCTCGACGGCGAAGGCATCCACACCGGCCCGGGCATCGCGGAAATCCTGGCCCACACCGGAGCCAACGTCGAACTGATCACCTCAGCCTTCGCCCCCGTCGGCCAAGATTTGATGTTCACCGGCGAAGTCGCTTTCGTCGTCGGACGGATCAAGGCCGCCGGCGTCACCATCTCCACCCAAACCTATCTCGCCAGCATCGAGGACCACGCCGTAACCCTCTATGACGTCTTCACCGGCGCCAGGCGAACCGTCGCCGACGTCGCCGCGGTCATCCTGGCCACCTCCCGAGAGCCCAACGACACGTTGAGCGACGCCCTGGAAGGCAAAGTCAGACAACTGTTTACCATCGGCGACGCGCTCGCACCGCGGCCCATGGCCGCCGCATCATTCGAAGGACAAAAGTTCGCCCGCTTCATCGGCGAACCCAACGCCCCCACCACCTTCAACGAAGCCTTCTGGCCCGACGAACCCTACGACAACACCCCCCAACCCGCCGCCGCCCTCCTCAACCAACCCCAACCCACAACACCACAACCCCACCTCGCCACAGCCGGCAAACCTGCCCACTAGCAGTATCAAATCGAAGACACCCAGCCGCCCCACGGCAGCACGGCCTATTGCCGGCGTGGACGGTTACTCCTCGAATGTCCTTGTCCGGCGACAGGATCGAGCGGCGGGGCCATAATCACGTCAGTCCCAGCGGACCGGCTAGCTCCGCGAGCACCGGAACCAGTTCGTCATTTCCTGCGAGAACCCGGATAGGCACATGATCGGCACCGGCGTGGAGGTGTTCGGTCAGCCGGCCAGCCACAGCCTCGGGGCTGCCGTGTGCTATCAGCGCGTCCACCAGCCGGTCGCTTCCCGGAGCGGTGATGTCGTTGTCGTCGAAACCCATCCGCTTCCAGTTGTTCCGGTAATTGGCGAGTTTGAAGTAGATGTCCAGATGTTCACGGCCTACCACGCGAGCCCTGTCAGTGTCGGTGGTCAGCACCACCTTGTGCTCGGGCGCCAAGAACCCTGCCGGGCCGACCAATTCGCGCGCCCGAGCAGTGTGCTCGGGAGTCGTGAGGTAAGGATGTGCGCCGGCGCCGCGCTGCGCCGAGAGCCGCAGCATCCGTGGGCCCAGCGCCCCGAGCACCCGACGATTGGCGGGCACGCCAGAGTTATCGAGCCGGTCCAGGTATTCGGTCAGCGCGTCGTAAGGCTTGCGGTATTGGCTGATCGCCTCTGGGTGGCTGACCCCGATGCCTAGCAAGAAACGCCCCGGATAGGCCCTATCGATGCGATGAAACGATTCGGCGACCACGTCCGCTGCTGCAGTCCAGATATCGACGATGCCAGTGGCGAGTTGTAGCGTGGTCGTTTGCTCGAGAATCGGTTCGACCCAGTCCAGTTCGGCAGGCGGCGAGCCACCCACCCACACCGCCCGGTACCCAAGGGCCTCGATGTCTTTGGCTTGACTCGGTGTTACGCCGCGGCTGAACAATCCGAAACGGCCGAGGTTGGGCTTGGTGGCATCTGTAGCTGACTCAGTCATCGTTCCTCGAACCTCCACCTCTCACCGGCTGCTCAGGGCCTGCAAAGAATGTACCTAACAAGAGTGTAATGGAGTTGACAATCTCGCCGACAGTGCCATAAGTTAGGCCCAGTGCACAGTTAGCAATGCACAGTTAGGTTGGTGTGCTAACGATTTGAGGACACATAGCGCGCTGGTATCGATGGAAGGGCTGCCTTATGGCGGCATGAGTTGTTCCGGCAAGTTTCGTGAGGAGGCCTAGCAGTGAGCTTGGCATGGACTCCGTTGAAAGAGAAGATCGGTGCCGAACTCCACGTTGATTCCGAAGCCTTGGTCAACGGCGACCATGCGCAGGAAATCCGCGATCTCCTCGTGACGCGTGGTGTGTTAATCGTGCGCGGAGCTAATCTGACGGACGAGCAGCAGCGCGCATTTACCTGCACGCTGGGCGACCTGCGTCTGGGCGCGGTCAAGCGCGAGGGTGACCAGGGCCTAATGAAAGTCACAATGGACAAGCGGGAAAACCCGGAATACGCGAAATTCTTTCCTGGCACCTTCTTTTGGCACATGGACGGCACCTACGAGGAAATTCCTCCTTTCGCGACGGTGTTGACGCCGCGTGTGCTGTCCCCCGAAGGCGGGCAGACAGAATTCGCCAGCAACTATGCGGCATTTGAGGATTTGTCCCACGACGAGCAGAAGTATCTGGAGACGCTGCAGGTCGTTCACACGCTGTTCTCGACGATGTTTTACGCGGTGCCTGATGCTCAGCTCGAGGACTGGAAGACTTGGCTGGATTATCCGCAGCCGACTTACCCGCTTGTCTGGCGGCATAAGTCGGGCCGCAAATCACTGGTGCTGGGCACGTCGGCGTCACGTGTGGTGGGCATGCACCCAGCTGATAGCCGCGAGCTGTTGGACCACCTATTTACTCATGCCACCCAAGACCAATATGTCTACCGCCACCACTGGCAGATGGGCGACCTGTTGATGTGGGACAACACCGGCACGATGCACAGGGTGCGACCCTATGACCCGGCAAGCGGACGGGTCCTCCACCGCTTTACGCTCAACGGCGAAGAACCCATCACCGCCGGGGCGGCGTGAGCCGTTCATCGTAATACCTGGTCGAGCCAAACGGTGCCTTCGCTGAGCGGAATCAGCTGCGCGAGCAAGCGCGCACTTGCTGACCAGAAGCGACTGCATTTCGGCCGTCGAAAAATTCGTAACGAGGACCCAGCTGGCCGGCGATGGGCGGGCTGGCAGTTCAAAACCTGACTACCGCAACTATTCCCGACAGATGGCAGACGACAGATGACCGAAATTGCAAATCGCGCCGCGATCGTCACTGGTGGCGGCAGCGGCATTGGCAGGGCCCTGGCTATTGAACTGGCCGAACAAGGGGCGGCGGTCGGCGTTGCCGACATCATATTTGCCAATGCCGAGGGCGTGGCCGCGGAGATTGTAGCGGCCGGCGGAACCGCGATTGCGCTGGAATGCGATGTCTGTGAGCGCGATTCGATCAGGGCTATGAAAAGTGAAGCTCAACGGGCGCTCGGTGTGATCACGCTGCTGGTATCCAACGCGGGGGCCACGGCATTTGAACCACTCACCAAAATGTCTGACGCCGACGTTGACTGGATTTTTCAAGTTAATCTGATGGGCACGGTTTATTGTGCGCAGACGTTCCTGCCCGACATCATCGCATCGGGACAGGGTGGGCATTTCATGGCTACGGCTTCGGTGGCGGGCATGTTTCCAGCCTGGGTTGCCAATCACGCGCCGTACTCGGCGGCCAAAATTGGCACTATCGGGTTCCTGCTGAATCTCGGCAACGAGCTCGCCCCGCACAACATCAATACCACCGTGTACTGTCCGGGCGGTGTTGCCAGCGGGATGAAGGACAACAATCAGCGTTACCGCCCGAAACGCTTCGGCGGGCCGACGTCGGTGCCCGTGGATGTGCCAAACGATTTTATTCACCAGCACCAGCTGAGGATGCTGGCCCCGGAGGATATCGCGCCGATCGTGGTGCGCGCGATCACCAATAACCGGCGCATTGTCTTCGACCATTCGGACCAACGCCAGATCTGGCTCGACACCTACCAGAAGCTCGTGCTCGATGCTTTCGACGTCATCGAACAAGAGGAAATGGCAAGCCGGAGTGGATGACTCGATTCGTACCTCGACCACAATGTCGCGTGTGATACGCGGGTCAGCTAAGTGACGGGATTTGAGCTTGATGTCCTACATCACCTCACAGATCGAGCGGTTGCGCGCAGAGATCGGCGCGGATATCGAGGAGATACGAGGCAAGTACGCCCATGAGCGAAGCAAGCGTATTCGGGCAGACGGCGAGGCGCAGTACCTGGAGACTGCCGGGGCGTATGCCCACTACGCGGACGATGATCCCTACACCAACGAGGTCGAGCCGCGTGACCCGCTCACCGATGAAGTCGATGTCGTCATAGTTGGCGGTGGGTTTTCAGGACTACTCGTGTCGGCGCGGCTACAGGAGGTGGGTGTCGAGGGCATTCGCATCATCGAGGCCGCCGCTGACTTCGGCGGCACCTGGTATTGGAACCGTTACCCCGGCGCCCAGTGTGACATTGAGTCATACATCTACTTCCCTCTGCTGGAGGAGATCGGATACATGCCCAAGGAGAAGTACTCTCACGCGCCGGAGATCTTCGAGCATGCGCAGCGGATTGGCAAGCACTACGACCTGTATTCGAGAGCGTGCTTCCAGACACGGGTGACCTCGGCCGTATGGGACGAGAAGTCGATGCGCTGGATCGTTCGCACCGACCGGGGTGACAAGATGAAGGCTTCTTTTGTGATCTCCGCGCTGGGCCCGGGCACCAGCCGCTCGAAGCTTCCGAACGTGCCCGGTCTCAACGAGTTTGAAGGGCACACTTTTCATACCAGCCGTTGGGATTACGAGTACACCGGCGGGGACCATCGGGGAAACTTGCATAAGTTGGCCGACAGGCGGGTAGCAATCATCGGGACCGGCGCTACGGCTATTCAATGTGTCCCGCATCTCGGTGCGCATAGCAATCAGTTGTACGTCTTCCAGCGGACGCCCTCGTCGGTCGACGTGCGCGGCAACAAGCCCACGGATCCAAAGTGGGTGAAGAGCTTGCAACCTGGCTGGCAGCGGGAGCGGCGAGAGAACTTCAGCGACATTCTCTTGGGGCGCGCGGTCGAGGTCGATCTGGTTCACGACGCATGGACCGATATGTTCCGAGTGGCTCCGATACCCCTGGCGGGCCAGGAGAAGCAGCCGGGCGACCCCGCTGAGCTCGGCCTCCTCAACGAGCTCTGTGACTTCAAGAAGATGAGCCAGATCCGAGGTCGCGTCGATGAGGTCGTGAAGGACGAAGCCACCGCCGAGGTCTTGAAGCCCTGGTATCGGCAGTTCTGCAAGCGCCCCTGCTTCAGCGACGAGTACCTCCCGACATTCAACCGTCCAAACGTCACCCTCGTCGACGTCAGCGACGCAAAAGGGATCGAGCGCATCACTAAGCGCGGCATCGTCGCTAACGGCGTCGAGTACGAGGTGGACTGCATCATCTTCTCGACTGGCTTTGAGATCGGCACAGCTCCGCACCGGCGGGCAGACTACGACATCATCGGGCACAACCGAGCCTCCCTGTGGAACTACTGGTCGCAAGGGCTACGCACGCTGCACGGTCACTCGACGCGCGGATTTCCGAACTGGTTTTATATCGGTATCGGCCAGAACGCGATGTCCGCCAATCAGACAGCGGTGTACGACGACCAGGCCATCCACGTTGCCTACATCATCAGCCAAGTGCGAGCGCGTGCGGCGCGGGCGGTGCAGCCGACAGCAGAGGGCGAACAATCCTGGGTCGACGAGATCCGGCGGCATAGCAGAGATAATCTCGACTACCTCAAGGCCTGCACTCCTGGCCATTACAACAACGAGGGCAAACCCGACCAGCCGGCCTCCATGGCCTCGGAGTTGTATGCAGCAGGCTTGAACGCTTTCAACGCGCTCCTGGCCAAGTGGCGAGAGCAGGGAACGCTGGACGGCCTCGAACTACTGAAATGAACCTGTTGCCAATACGGTTTGCGCTGAAATGATCGAGTTTCAGGGCCTCTGGCTGCTGCATTTCGCCATGCTCGTCATAACCCCAGAAATTGAGTGACGTTGCCGCTCACGATGCGGGCGGCGTGATCCGGACCAACCGCCTCCACCACCGCCGCCAGCGATTTTTCCGAGTATCCGAACGTGCTCTCGTTGTGCGGGTAGTCCGATGACCACATCACCTTGGCCACACCGATGTCTTCGATCAGCCGGAGCCCGAGCGGATCCACCATGAAAGATGCGCTCATGTAAGTGTCCCAGTAGTACCGGATTTCGTTCGCCGGCTGGTAGTCGAGCATGTGCTTATAAGACATCAGAACATGCTGGGCGTCTTGCAGAGCCGACGGAACCCAGGCGATCCCACCCTCGAACCAGCCGATTCGCAGCCCGCGGTGGCGGTCCAGTATCCCACCGAAGATGTACCGGCTGAACATCTCCCGAAATGAATCGACGTTGACCATCATCGAATTGGCGACATTGTTGACCTGGCAAGGAGTTTTCAGCACCGTCTCGCCTATATGGTGTGACACTGGCAGGCCGGCTTCTTCGATTTCGTCCCACACCGCATCCATTGCGGTACTGGTGAAGTCGATCGCGTTATCGTCGCTGTCGGCTCCCGGGCTCAGCGGCAGCAGGAAGGTCGGAAGTCCGAGCGACTTTAGCTCCGATAGTGTCCGGCGCGCGCCGCGCGGATCCCACCAGTTAATCACTCCCACACCACAGAAGTGGCCGTCGGAACGCTCCTGCAGATCGGCCATGAATTCGTTGTAGATGCGGAAAATCCGCTCGCGCAGCTCTTTATCCGGCAGATGGAACAGCGCCAACACCGCGTTGGGAAAAGCCAGCTCCTTATCGACGCCATCCTCGTGCAACTGCCGTATCCGAGCTTCAATGTCGTTTGTCGAAGCGCCAGCCAAGTCGTCGTACTGCATCAACACCGCGGTGATGACCTCCGGGACAAACGACTGTCCCCCCTGACCTATCTGATAAGCCCCGTCCTCGTACCAGATCCGCGGCGCCTTGTCCTTCAAGTCATCCGGAAGACGCTCGTAGAAGATGTCATCGGCCAACGTGATGTGATTATCCGCCGAAAACACCACGGTGCCGGCGGGAAGACCTACATCCCCGGTGGCCTGCCCGTGCCGATACTTCGGCGCTGCCAGGCCATCGGGCGGATACAGCGTGCTCGTCGTCGTCGACAATGTTCGTCCCTCCGGACTACTCATCTCATCCGGTAGCGCCGAAACCGACATCGCTTCCTACCGGAATACTGAGCAGTTTGGTAGCGGCCATAAGTAATGTCAAGGGTTAACTGTATACAACCTTGACTGTATCCTCCATTGCAGTATGCTGCGACCATTCGTGCTGTTCAGTGCTCGGTCGAGCACGGCACCGTGAGCCGAAGGAGGCAGCCGATTACCACCGAAATCGAGACCCACGAACTGACGGTGCTTCGGAGCGAAGCCGCCGTGCGACACGTCCTGGAGTCCTATGCCGACGCGGTGACGCGACGCGACGTGGCGTCCTATAGCTCGTTATACGCGCCTGATGCGATTTGGACGATCGGACCGCCTGTGGGCCAACAGGTTCACGGGCGTGACGCAATCGTCGCCAGAGTGTCCGCACGGATCGCACATCTAGACTTTTTCGTCTTTACGATCAGCAACATGGTGATATCCGTGCAAGACGATATCGCGCACTGCCGGTCGACGGTGCATGAGATTGGCCGCGCCGCCGAAGGGAGCGATCCAGGGCTTCCTCCCGCGCAGAACGTGTACGCGCTTTATGACGACGAGCTGCGTCGCGATGGTACTCGCTGGCTGTTTACCGCGAGAAAGTTCACGTTTTTGTACCGCGACATGGAAGTACCAACCGGACAGTCATTTCCGATCCTGTAAGGGAAATGCGGTGATGATTAGAGACAGACCCAAGGTACGTGCGCGGCGCTGTCTGCCTCGCGCTAGACGAGCACCGAATCTTCAGGAGGCGTGCTTATTATGAGCGACTTCGAGTCGATCGACTTTTTCACCGACACCTCTTTGGTCAGCGATCCGCACTCGTACTTTGACTACCTCCGCGACAAGGGCCCCGTGGTCCGGCTGCCCCACAGCAACGTCGTCGCGCTCACCGGCTACGACGAAGCCAACGTGGTTTTCAAGGACTCCGATACGTTCTCGAACCGTGTGGTGATCGGTGGGCCGTTTCCACCGCTGCCGTTCGAACCCGAGGGCGACGATATCAGCGCCCAGATCGAGGCCCACCGCGAGCAGTTTCCGATGTACGACCACATGGCAACGATGGATCCCCCGGAACACACCCGGGCGCGGTCGCTGCTCAGCAGGCTGCTAACGCCAAGCCGGCTAAAGGAAAACGAACAGTTCATGTGGCGCTTGGCCGACCGCCAGCTCGATGAGTTTTTAGCGACCGGCGAGTGTGAATTCATCGCCGAATACTCCAAGCCCTTCTCTACCCTGGTGATCGCCGATCTGCTCGGTGTGCCCGAGGAAGATCACCAGGAATTTCGCATGATGTTGGCCACCGACCGCCCGCCCATTGGGACATTCGATCACGAGGCTGTTGGCGCTCCGATGGACAGGCTCGACGAGAAATTCGCTACCTACATCGAGAACCGCCGCCGCCAGCCCCGCGACGACGTGTTGACCGAGCTGGCCACCGCGAAATACCCGGACGGATCCACCCCTGAGGTCATCGAGGTGGTCCGCACGGCCACCTTCCTGTTCGCCGCGGGACAGGAAACCACCGCCAAGCTGCTTGGCGCTGCGCTGCAGGTACTCGGCACCCGGGCGGATATCCAGCAAAACCTCCGAGAGGACCGCAGCCTCATCCCGAATTTCATCGAGGAATCGCTGCGCATGGAAAACCCCACTAAGACTGACTTCCGGCTGGCCCGCAAACCGAGCAGAATCGGCGGTGTCGATATCGCGGCCGGCGACATCGTCATGGTGCTGGCGAGCGCCGTGAACCGTGATCCGCGCCGGTTTGACAACCCGCATGAGTTTCGCCTCGACCGCAAGAATGTCCGTGAGCACATGGCGTTCGCCCGCGGGGTGCACTCATGTCCCGGCGCACCACTGGCCCGCGTGGAGGGTCGTGTCTCGCTGGAGCGGATCTTGGACCGAATGTCCGACATCCGCATCAACGAAGTCAAACACGGACCTGCTGGCCAGCGCCGCTACGACTACGAGCCGACCTTCATGATGCGCGGGCTCACCCAACTACACATCACGTTCACCCCGTCGTATTCGACGATGTAGCGGCGCTCGGCCCGCTTTGAACCCACTGCCGATTCCATGAGCAGAAGCCGAAGACATCAGCAATGGTGTTTTGCTACTCACTTCTGACGAGTTCCGCGATGTCATGCGGCAGGCCAGGTCGAGCACCGGAAGCACTAGTGGACCGGCGATCTAGTTGATCCGCCCAACTGCGCCCACCGGAGCGACGTGACTTAAGGGCCTGCTCCAGTTGCGGACCCACGCAGCAACGACTGCGGTTCGTGGTAGTAGAGCCGCATTTCGACGATCTTGCCGTGCGCGATCCTGGATTCTTCGGCAAACAGCGTGTAGTCCTTATCGCCGTTGACGGGAAATCCGGCAATCGCGATCGCCCGATCACCATCGACTACGAAGTAGTGAACCTTGAGCTTCGTGACATCGGTTATCGCTAGGACCTTCTCGTAGATAGCCTGAAGTCCCTCTTTGCCGTGATATTCACCGCCATAGGTCAAAAACGCCGGTTCATGAATGACGACGTCATCCGACAGCAAGCCCATCATCACTTCGATGTCTCCCCGAAGGCCCGCGTCATAGAATTGTTCGACGATCGAACGACTCTGCGCTGTCAGTGATTCGGTTGTCGTCATTGTTCACGATCCTCTCTGTGTGCACCCCCGTTGGGTCGGAAGTCATTTCAGCTGCCCACACTGCCGTAGATCTTCGCGGGGTTCACTGCCTCGGTATGCCCTCGTGCGAGGTCGTTGAGGATCTCGACGAGACCGATCTCGAATCGACGGAACACCCTGGGATATCTGGGATGCGAGATCCGCCAGGCCCCGCAGCGCGGCCTCCCAACCGAACCGCATCGTGTTGCCTGACAGCAACGGTTGGGGCCGTGCCCGCGCCTGACACCGTCACGGCTTCACCCCGCTTGACGCAAGCCTAGATGGCGACCCGTAATAGTGTCAATGATAATATTGTATTACAACTATGTGAAAATTAATGTACAGTTCTTGGGTGGTCAACTGTATTAGCGCACCGGTTCGCGTGTGCCGGACTCGGCGGGCCGACATCCTCGACCA